>Ga0209107_10000064_pt1 | contig 64418 bp, 51 predicted proteins | sample LakErihyJuly2011_2_FD_187460 | JGI IMG/M metagenome (GOLD analysis project Ga0209107, IMG submission 187460) | Freshwater microbial communities from dead zone in Lake Erie, Canada - CCB hypolimnion July 2011 (SPAdes) (version 2) | ecosystem: Environmental > Aquatic > Freshwater > Lentic >...
AAAAGAAGCAGCAGCAAAAGAAGCAGCAGCAAAAGAAGCAGCAGCAAAAGAAGCAGCAACAAAAGAAGCAGCAATAAAAGAAGCAGCAGCAAAAGAAGAAGCAATAAAAGAAGCAGCAATAGAAGAAGCAGCAGCAAAAGAAGCAGCAATAAAAGAAGCAGCAGCAAAAGAAGCAGCAGCAAAAGAAGCAGCAGCAAAAGAAGCAGCAGCAAAAGAAGCAGCAACAAAAGAAGCAGCAGCAAAAGAAGCAGCAGCAAAAGAAGAAGCAATAAAAGAAGCAGCAATAGAAGAAGCAGCAGCAAAAGAAGCAGCAATAGAAGAAGCAAGAAAAAAAGCAGCAAAAACTAAAAAAAATATGACTCAACGGTTAAAGTCTTTCTTAACTCGTAGATCTAGAAGAGTTGCTCCAGAACCAGAAAGTTTGAGTAGAAATAATTCACAAACTAAAAAAAGCATGACTCAACGACTAAAGTCTTTTTTAAGTCGTGGTCAAACAAGAATTGCTCCAGCACCACATAATGTTATAGCTGGTGTTAAAACAAAAGTCAGAAGAAAACATACAAGAAGACCTCGCAAAATATAATAAATATTAATTTAGAGATTGTTGAAATTTCTTTTCCTCTTGTTTCGTTTAATTTTTTGGACTGCTTTTGCTTGCCACCCATTAAATCTAAACCTAAACCTAAACCTAAACCTAAACCTAAACCTAAACCTAAACCTAAACCTAAACCTAAACCTAAACCTAAACCTAAACCTATACCTGTATTCGCTAATGTATTATCAGCAACTACATCTACAACTGCCTCTGCCTCTTGATTTGCGGCATTTACAAGATTTTTATTCTCCTCCGTAATCTCTACAATAGTAATAGTAAATGGTAATAATAGTAGAAATTCTAACAAACCAAATTTATCACTGCTAGGCATAATCTCTCAATTTCTAGCACATATAATACTGTTAAAAATAAATAATGAAATATATGAAAATAGTGAAAAATCATATGTAAATTTTAAAAAAATAAAATTATAAGGCTATTATAATATGATACAATCTGTAAAATATCCAAAATTAAAAGAAGCAACATATACTATTAGTACTCACGGTACAATGCTTACAAGTATGTTCCGCGGTTTAAAAAAGTATCATGCTATTACTATACCAGAAAATATTGAGCTATATACATTTGGTAATTTAGGAAATTGTATACCAGTTTATACAGGAGAAGCCGATTTTATATGTAATATTTATCCAGATAAATATAAAACAACACTAAGGCAGTCAATTGTACCCGCTTTTAAATTTAGTCATAATCATGAAAAAATAAACAAATTTCCTGAACTATTTTTAACACCTGATTATGAATCGCCAGCGTCATTTTACTCTGGTATAACACATTGTATTCCAGAAACATTTAGAACTAGTTTATCAAAAGAAAAAGAGATTATTTATAATATTGATGCTAAGAATACTAAAAATTGTGAATGTAGTTCAATTGTTCTTATTAAAGACGCTAACTCCTATGATTGTAATAAAAAATACAGCGACGATTATAAAAACCAATTAGCAGATTATAAATATGAACCCAATGATCAAAATACTAGTATTAATAATTGTGGTCCAATTTTGCTAAGCGAAGCGTTGGTTATTATTCAAACACATTGTAAAAAAAATTATGAATCCAACTGTATAATAAAAATTTATCTATTTTCATGTTTTGTAGAAACGGATTTACAAACATTAGTTAAGTCTAATAGCTTCCAATATGAAATGGCAAAACTAAATGTGAACTCACCACCGAATCATTCAAAATTTTGTAGTACCAAAAAAGATAGTCCAAAGTTTTGTGTCTCAGGAAGGACTTCAAGTCTTGAACCAAAGAGTATAGGATTAATTGCCTTTGATGAAACATCACATAAAAAAGAACAAGTTAAAATTCTTGAACAGCACCAATCTCTATTAGAAGATCTTAAAAAAAAGCATATTACAGATAAAGAGCAAGAAAAAATTAACTTAATCGAATATTATTATGAAGTTATGAAACATAATACAATTGAAAAAGTTGATTTTGAAAACGTTGTAGAAAGTGTAAGTGATTTTAAAGCTATACCCTTAATAAAATCGCATCTTTCTAGATATATATTTATGGTTAATTCTACAAAATTTGAATTTTTAACTTATAAAGACGCATATTTAAAATTTACAAAAGACTTAGTTCTCCGACTTCGTGAACCAGGTGAAAAAATAATTGAACAATTAGAACAAAAATATAGAGCACGTGACATAAATAAACTAGGCAAGTATTTAATAAATGCACTAATCAAAATTGAAGATGATGATAGTGCTAATGACATTGATATTTTGCCTAAGTTCAATACAATCAATTTAGCACATCCATTTATTATAAACGCTAGTGATACCGAGTTAATTGATGTTGTCTATTATCAATTAAAAGGATTAATAAAACTTGAAGAACAAAAAAAATTAGGTCAAGGTCTTAAAACATTGCGTAAAAAATACAAAAAGCCAAAAAAACATGCTAAAAAATTTACATATAAAGTTAAGAGCAAAAAACATACAAAAAAATAGTATAAAATATATAAAATATACAAAATATAAAAAATATAAAAATATAAAAATATTTTATTATTGTAATATGGAACAATCTCCAAGAACTATGGAAAAGCAAGAAGCCACATATTATATTGGAGCACATGGAATTATACTTACAACTAATTATGCTGATGTTGATTCAGGAATAGTAGCAAAAAAGTATCATGCTATTGACATACCACAAAATATTGAACTATATACATATACAGATTTGGGAAAATGCTTAAGAAGTTCTGGTACAGAATTAGATGTCACATGTAAACACAATTCTAGTAAAAATAAATATAAAGTATTAAATGTAATTTCAGCAACTTATAAATTTATACATGAAGATGGAAAAAAAAAACAAATTCCCTAATTTATTTTTTACACCAGACCATAACGAAAAGGCACAATTTTATAGTGGATTAATTCATTGTATTCCAAATAAAAATAGTTTAAGAGCAAAAGAGGTTATTTATAGTATTGATGCAAGAAGCACAAAAAATTGTGAATGCAGTTCAATAATTCCAATGGTTAAATCTGAACCTTATGATTGTGCTAAAAATTATAGCGACTATTATAAAGCACAATTATGTGATAAAGATTATAGTAAAATACAATTAGAAGAACCAAAAATAGCAATTAATAAATGCGGACCTATTTTGTTGAGCGAAGCATTAGTATTAATTCAAAGGCACAATATAAAATACTATGGACCCAATTGTGCTATTAAAATTTATATAAGTTCATGCTTAGGGGAAGGTGATTTAGTAAATGCGCGTAAGCATTATAGAAGTTCATTTTTAACACGATGGAATAAAAAAAAGGAACTTGAACCAACATTGAGCATCAAAGAAAAACCTTTAGTCATCTATAATGATGGTTATAAAGAAGAAAAACAACGAGAACCATTACTAATTGATGGTAATTATTTTACTGTAGAAGATGAAATTGCTTCTTTAGCTAAATCCTTGGCTAACGCAGTTTCTAAGAAAAAAGATATTTCACTTGAACAAAATAATATAGATTATGATTATTATAATGATTGTATAAATCATAATACAAGTTCTAAAATTGACTATCAAAATGTTGTTTCAAGTTTTGATGAGTTTAAAGGTATTATATTAACAACATCTACATTTAGTTATTATACATATACATATAATAATAAAATATTTAAAATAAAAACTTTTAAGGACGCATACACAAAATTTTATGAAAACGATAGTACTAAAATTGATGAATTACAAAAAAAACATAGAACATTATCTCAAAACAATTTAGAAAAGCATCTAATAGATGCTTTAGATAAATTTACTGACGATGATGATTTATATTCAGATAAAAACGAAACAGATTTTTTGCCTGGAATCGTTGAAATTAACTTAGCAATGCCATTTAATATTACAAAAACAAGTGATGGTAGTCCATTTGATTTAACCGATGTAATATTTAAACAATTAGAAGAATTAATAAAACTTGAAAAAGCAAAAAAATTAGGACAAGGCCGTGGCAAAAAAACATTGCGTAAAAAATACAAAAACTCAATAAAATATAATAAATATAATAAATATAATAAATATAATAAATATAATAAATATAATAAATATAATAAATATATTACAAATAGAAGATTTACTCGTAAACTTAGCAACAAAAAAAAACAATTAAAATGACAATTAAAATGACAATTAAAATGACAATTAAAATGACAATTAAAATGACAATGTAAATAATTAGTATAATTTTACTTACTTATATTTTTATGAACTCTATTTTTGTCTTTTTATTCTTTTTATTCTTTTTGTTCTTTTTATTCTTTTTGTTCTTTTTATTCTTTTTATTCTTTTTGTTCTTTTTATTCTTTTTATTCTTTTGGATTTACTTCGTCTACCCATACCGTGTCTACCTAATGATGTCAACTTTTCAAGCACATTCACAAACGTCTTCATTACTTGTCGTGTTACTCCTCTTCTTGGTTTAGGTTTATTAGGTTCAAATGTCAATGGTTGCTCTGCTTCAAATAATGAGTGTCTTAATAATGATTGTCTTTTTAAATATCTTGCCTCTAATAACCTTTTCAATAATACATCATAACTCTTCCAGATTGATAGTTGTGTTTCTGTTTTTTCACTCTTACAATAATACATACTTCTATATAAAAATAGTTGTCTACGCAAGTGTGCATCTATAAACAAATAGAAAATACTAATATTAAAGGAAGGTAAACAACACATAGAAGATACAATTGCTGCTTCTACATATGATTCTGTATGTAGTAAGTTTTCAATATGTCTCGCAATTTCGGCATCTTCGGCTTGTTCTATAATGACAGGTGGTTGAATTATTTCTTCCATAAATTTTGGTGCCTCAAAGGTAGATAATGGCGTTACATAGGTAGATGGTGGTGTTTCGCTTTTTTGTGGTGCTTGCACAATTGTTGGTACCGCAATATTTATTAACTCAGCAGGTAGAATTATATCAGATGGAATTATATGAGGTGAAAATATTTTGATAGTTTTATTATATATTTCACGAAAGTATGGGTTCAATAAATAAGAATTCAATAGGTAACGACCCAATTTTAAATTTTCAAGTTTCTCTTTTTTTGATTTTTTGTTTTCTACAATTTCAATGATATTCATTAGTCTTACCAAATTTTCAGTATCAAATTTATTTTCAAACTTCAATCTACTTGTTCTACTAAAATCAATTACTACAGGATCAATATTGAATTTATCATCTACGCAAAGTAATATATTATTTTCATGCATGTCTCCATGAATAAAACCGCTTTCAAGCATTATTAATGTCATAAAGAAAGTTAAAACACAACTAAATTCTTCTAAATCCATAGGAGGTAGTTCTATTCCATATATGTAATAATTACTAAGTATGTCATCATAATGTCTATCGCTTATAAATTTTTTTAAAGTTATACAACTATAATATTCCATAATAATAATATGTTGTGACACACCTTCTATTGAAATGTCTTGAGTCCCGGTACTATCACCTAATGAGCGCTTCCTGTCTATTAAACATCTTTTTAATTTTTCTACCATAGTTTGTGTAATTTTTGAATACAAATTAAATTTACTTAACAAGTCATTAATACAAGCCCCAGTCAATGTATTCTTTTCACCTGGATAAGATATTCTCTCACTATAAAGAAAAGATGGACATATAGGAAACATCTTATCACTATTATTAAGATGTATATGTTGTTTGATCTCATTAGTAAATTGATTGTTATCTATTATCTGCGTTGTCGAAGAATACGATAAAAATTCATATGCCATTAGTTTTAAGAGTAATACATTTGGAATAGCAGTACTAGGTAATTTCTTAAAATATTTACTAAATTTATCATTATTAAATTTTATAGTAAATAAATATGCTGGTGTAACTGGATTTTGGGTTAAAAGTTTTATGCTTGTATCTTTATCAGTTAATATTTCTTGTATTACATCTTTTGATTTTGATACAACATCATCTTTAAAATCTATTGCGCCTCCTTTAAGAGACATATACATTTTATATATATTTAAAAGTATTTTATATATATTTAAAAGTATTTTATAATTAAAATTAAATCTCTACAAAAAGACACATAAAAAAATAACAAATCATCAAATAAATCAACTAAGGTATTTTACATTTTACACATTAAACTAATAGACAAACATTACAATACATCACATATCAGTGGTCCATCGTTCAAACATTTTTACTTGTTCAAAGTTATCAACGTTTGTCGGAGGTGATTTTTTAATAGGTCTTTTATTCGAGCGAATGTTTGGTTTAAAATTATGTCTCAATTTAGTACTATTAGAATTCTTAGTAATATTAATATAAAAATCTATGTCGGAATTGGTAGTAGTAACATTAACATTGGCACTAGTAGTAACATCAATATTAACATCAATATTAACACTTGTGCTAGTAGTATCAGTAATAGTATTAGTATTAGTATTAGTATTAGTAGAATTCATTATTTATAAGTTATAAGTTATAAATAATAAAAAAAAAACTATTTCAATTTTAATTATTCGATTTTTAAATTAATTAGTTTTCATCAACATATACTTTTTTACATCTTGGAAGTTTTACTTTAAGAGTTTTCTCAAGTAATGCGATTTGAGAATTGTTAGGTAAATCTTTATTTGCTTCCCAACGAGATAACATTAGTTGAGAGATCCCAATACTAGATGCTAATTCTTTTTGATTTTTTCCATTAATTACTCTTGCTTGAGCAATAATTTTTCCAAGAGGTTCTTTCATAATCACTTTTTCTACTTTATTTGTAGCAGTGTGCGATTTATTAATTGTAATTTTATTTTTAACTACTGGCGTATTAAGTTTAATAGAATTCCAATCTTGATGTTCCATAAATTATTTATATAAACCAATTATATAAACTAATATAATAAAAATAATTTTTCAATTTTATTTAAAATAAAAAATTAATACATATATAAATGCATAAAAATCTAGTATATAGCATAATTTTTATATTAATAGCAATAATAGCAAGCATATTATTATTAAATTATTACCAAATTAATATAAAAACTACAAATTATGATAATTTAAAATTAAATAGAGCAGTAATATTTGAAGATGTTTAAACAATTATTTTTAAAATTGAATAAAAATAAATATATAAATATATATATATAAATATTTTATAATTTATAATATAATATGATTATTCCTGTAAAATGTTTTACTTGCGGCAAAGTATTAGCAAATAAATACAGATATTATCAGCGCGAAGTTCAAAAACGTAAAATAGATAAGTCAATGGAAGTTAATAAAGTAGTATATTTAACCAAAGAGTTTATGGATAAAACACCCGAAGGAGAAGTGTTAGATATTTTACAATTGAAAAAAAGTTGCTGTAGAAGACACATGATTACACACGTTGATATTGAATAAAATTATTTAATATTTAATATTTTTGTATTTATATTTTGCCATATTTAAAATATTTTTTTATATATAATGAATAGTTATAGAAAACTAGCAACTCAAAGAAATAAGAAGAGACAAAATAAAATGAGTAAAACTTTAAAAAGACAATATATGTCAAAAAAAAAACAAAAAAAAATAAAATCAAATAAAAAGTTTAGAAACAGGTATCAAATAGGATGCTCTAGAAAAAATAATATGAAAGGAGGTGGTGTATCACCGTTTCAAGCATTTTCAGATGCGGTGAATGCTATTACTACTACTGGTAATAGTATTGTAAGTGCGTATATTGGAACAGCAAGTCCAACCAGTTCAAATCCTACAGATCAACTTACTCATGTATAAAAAAGAATATTTTTTATTTATAATATTTTTTATTTATAATATTTTTTATTTATAATATTTTTTATTTATAATATTTTTAATTTATAATATTTTTATATATGTATAAATTATAATATGGCATATATTAATAAATATATAGCAGATTTCAAAAATTTATGCTCGCCGGCGTTTATCTATTTATTTATATCAGTATTAATATTTATTGTTATTGCCATACAAAATTTTGGCAATACAACAAAATATTGTGTAGGTGCTTATGAATGTGAAATACCAAATACATTTTTAATGTTTGTATTTAAAGCAATATATATATTATTTTGGACTTTTATATTAAATTCAATATGTAAGGCCGGATATAAAGAGATTTCGTGGTTTTTAGTAATCTTACCATTATTATTATTATTTGTTATTTTAGGTTTAATTATTATAACGTTTTCTGTATCTCCTTCAATGATTTAATATATAATGTAATAATTATTAACATATAAAATATTAGTATTAATTAATACTAATATTTACAATGACTAGTAAAAGTAAAACACCATCAGTTGATATATTAGTAGATGAAATTGAAAGCAATTCTATAAACCACGAGGAATTGGCATGGTTAATTATAGATAAATATTTTAGTCATGATCGAAATATATTAGTAAAACATCATTTAGAATCCTTTAATGACTTTTTTAACAACAAAATTCACAATATTTTTAAAGAGAAAAATCCAATATTAATAATAAAAGAACAAGATGAAACAACAAAAGAATATAATTACAGATCAGAAATATATATAGGGGGTATTGACGGTAAACGACTTTATTTTGGAAAGCCAATAATATATGATACAAATCGCGAACACTATATGTTTCCCAATGAAGCACGTTTAAGAAATATGACTTATGCTATAACTCTTCATGTTGATGTAGAAGTAATTTATAAAGTTATGAATAGTGAAGGACAATATACTGAAACCAATTCCTTATTAGAGAAAATTTATTTAGGAAAATTTCCAATAATGTTAAACTCTGATTTATGTATTTTAAATAATCTAGATCCAATTGTCAAATTTAATATGGGCGAATGCCGAAATGATCATGGTGGATATTTTATTGTTGACGGAAAAGAAAAAGTTCTTATATGTCAAGAAAAATTTGCCGATAATATGATATATGTTAAATCAGATTTCAACGAATTATATAGTCACTCGGCAGAAATACGCTCAGTTTCAGAAGACGCTTCTAAACCAATACGAACTCTTAGTATAAGAATATTACGCCCAGATACTAAATATAGCAATAACCAAATATTAGTTAATGTTCCAAATATTCGCAAACCAGTTCCGCTATTTATATTGATGAGAGCGCTTGGTATAACAAGCGATAAAGAAATTATTAAAACATGTTTGTTAGATTTACAAAAATATGAAAATTACATGTCATTATTTATTCCGTCTATTCATGATGCGGGTAATATTTTTAATCAAGAAGTAGCGCTAAAATACTTAGCAACATTAACAAAAGGTAAAACAATAGCACATATTTTAGAAATATTAATGGATTATTTATTACCACATATAGGAGAAAATAAATTCATTGAGAAAGCGTTTTTTTTAGGACACATGGTAAAAGAATTGCTACAAGTTTATAAAAAGGATAAAAAACCAACTGATCGCGATAGTTTTAAATTTAAAAGGGTTGAATTGGCAGGTACACTTATATATGATCTATTTAAAGAATATTACACTTTACAGCAAAAGCATATTTTTCAAAAAATAGATAAAGAATATTATTATAAAAAAGGGATTTATCAAAATGATTTTATTAGTTTAATAGAAAATAATTATTTAGAATATTTCAAAGAACGTATTTTAGAAAACGGATTCAGAAAAGCATTTAAGGGAAATTGGGGTGCCGAAGAACATACAAAACGACCCGAAATAGTTCAAGATTTGAATCGCTTATCGTATAATTCTTTTTTATCTCATTTACGCAAATTAAATTTGCCTTTAGATTCGAGTGCTAAAGTTATTGGACCACGACTTTTACATTCATCACAATGGGGTATTATTGACCCAGTTGATACTCCGGATGGTGGAAATGTGGGATTACATAAACATATGTCGTTGGGGTGTTTAATAACGAGTGGTTATTCGGCGAAACCAATAATTGAATTATTACGCACAGTTTTTTTTATGGAATTATTAAGCGAATGCACTATTGATTATATTGCTCATTGTACCAAAGTTTTTGTAAATGGAGCATGGACTGGAATTGTAACTAAACCTATTGAAGTAATTGATTTATTAAAAAAATATAGGCGAATTGGTTTAATACCAATATATACAAGTATTAATTGGGCAATAAAAGAAGATATTATTTATATTTATAGTGATTCGGGTAGATTAACAAGACCTGTTCTTTATTTACAAAACAATAAAGTATGTTATGAAAACGATTTTATTTATAATAAAATGATTTCACAAGATTTTCAATATGGTGAATTATTAATAGGATTCAATAAATTTAAAATTTTATCTAGTGAAAAAAAAGAAGTTTCGGTTGATATAAATTCATTTATCAAATCAAACAAAGTATTTTTCAATTTTTCTGATTTATATGATAAATCCGAAGCGATCGATCCAGTAAATGCTATTGATGAATTAATTGAAAAGGGCGGAATAATAGATTATTTAGATACATCAGAAACCGAATCATCATTAATAGCAACATATAGCGAACAAATTACTAAATTTACTAGTCATTGTGAAATTCATCCATCATTATTATTGGGTGTTATGGGTAATCAAATTGTGTTTCCAGAAAACAATCAACTACCGAGAGATCTTTTTTCGTGCGGACAAAGCAAGCAAGGTGTCAGTTTATATAATACAAATTATCAAAATCGGATTGATAAAATGGGAGTTGTGTTAAACAATGGACAAATACCTCTTGTTAAAAGTCGCTATTTAAAATATATATACAACGAAGAACATACTTATGGAATAAATGCGATTGTTGCTATTGGTTCATACGGCGGATATAATGTTGAGGATTCTATATTATTTAATGAAGCATCTATTAGGCGTGGAATGTTTAATACTACATATTTTAATATGTATGAAGCACGCGAAGAAAGCACAAAAGTTGCCGGAACAAGTGTTGATTCTAAATTTATAAATATTGAATCTAAAACGGTTTTTGGTAAAAAACCCGGTTATGATTATTCTTATTTAGATGAAAATGGATTAATTAGAGAAAATACACCATTAGATGATAAAAAAGTAGTCATTGGAAAAGTTTCAAATAATTTAAGCACTCCAGATACATTTTTAGATGCCTCTATAACTCCTAAAAAAGGACAATTGGGTTATGTAGATAAAGCATTTATTACAGAAGGCGAAGAGGGATTTAGAATTGCGAAAGTCAGAATAAGAGAAGAAAGAATACCAGCACAAGGCGATAAATTTTGTAGTAGATGTGGTCAAAAAGGGACAGTTGGATTAATAATTCCAGAAGAAAATATGCCATTTACTTCTGAAGGAATAAGACCCGATTTAATAATAAATCCTCACGCACTTCCGAGTCGTATGACTATTGGTCAATTAGTAGAAACATTAATGGGAAAAGCGTGCGCGCAATATGGTGGATTTGGAGATTGTACTGCGTTTGTAAATAAAGGCCCAAAACATACATTATTTGGAACATTATTGAGAAACATTGGATATAGTTCTACAGGAAATGAAATAATGTATAGCGGAGAATCAGGAGAACAAATAAATATGGAATTTTTTATTGGACCATGTTACTATATGCGTCTTAAACATATGGTTAAAGATAAAATAAATTATCGCGCACAAGGTCCTAGAACAGCACTAACACGACAAACAGTTCAAGGTCGTGCAAATGATGGCGGACTACGTATAGGAGAAATGGAGCGCGACGGTATTATTGCGCACGGAGCAACAGCATTCTTAAAAGAATCTATGTTAACAAGAGGAGACGATTATTATGTAGCAATATGTAATACAACGGGGACTATAGCAATATATAATGAATCCAAGAATATTTTCATAAGTCCTTTTGCGGATGGACCTCTCAAGTTTAGTGAAAATTTTGAGAATTCTATGAACCTAGAAGTTGTTTCTAAATATGGAAAGTCATTTAGTATTATTCGTGTTCCTTATTGTTTTAAATTATTAATACATGAACTACAAGTTATGAATATTCAAATGCGTATTATTACAGAAGATAATATTGATCAACTAACTTCTATGAATTATGCAAAAACAATAGAAAATTTGAAATTAACAAAATTAACAGAAAAAGAACAATTAGAATTCTCTAAGAAATATGATAAACAATTGGTAAATGTAGAAATACCAGAAAAAACAACAGAACAAATTATAAAAGAAGACGAAGCAGAAACCAAAGAGACAGAGATGAAAGAGGCAGAGATGAAAGAGGCAGAGATGAAAGAGGCAGAGATGAAAGAGGCAGAGATGAAAGAGGCAGAGATGAAAGAGGCAGAGATGAAAGAAGAAAGCGACGATGAAGGACTTAGTCAAGTAACAATAGATTCTATTAAACGTGCTGAAGAAGAATTTGAAAAATATCAAGATCTTGATGATTTTGATAATGATGAAAAATCACCTATTAATATAGGAGATGAAGTCAATAAAGATGAATTAGAAGTTGAAAATTTAAATAGTCAAAAAAGCGAACCCAACGAAACTAGTCCAAAAAGTGTTAAAATAAATGAATCAAAAAATGAAGATATCTTAGAAATAGAAGAATTGCCCGTTCAAAATGAAAGTGAAAATGAAAGTAAAAATGAAAGTAAAAATGAAAGTAAAGAAATATCGTTATTAAAATTATCAACAACTAATTCATACGCTGATGATATTAAAGGAGATACTAGTTTAAGTAATAGCATAGAAAAGAAAACTATTAAAATAAATCAGCAGTAAAATAAATCAGCAATAAAATAAAAAATATTTTATATTATAATTGATATAAATTAAAAATAATAAAACTATTATATTATTATAACTTAATTATGACAAATAGTAATAGTTTTATTCTTAGTATTTATAATTCGCGCAAAAACTTATTAGAAATTTTAAACGAGCGCGGATTTAATATTGAAAAATACTCAGAATTTGGTATTACAGAAATTGGAATTTTAATAGAAAATAATCAATTAGATATGTTATTGGAAAATGAAGCAACAAAAAAAAAAGTTTATGTAAAGTATTACATTGCTAAAGTTATAAAGCCTCAAAATATTTATGACATTGTTGAAGACTTGTTTCATTTAGAATCAGTTTTAGAAAAAAAAGACGATTTAATGGTTATTGTAAAAGACGAACCAAATGATACAATGTTGGAAAATATTAAAGATATTTGGGTTGCGGAAAATATTTATGTATCTTTAATCAATATTAAACGTTTACAATTTAATATTTTAAAACATGTATTAGTTCCTAAACACACTATTTTAACGCAAACTGAAAAAGAATTATTTATGAAAAATTATAATATTTTTGACAAATCACAAATTCCTGATATTTCATATTTTAGTCCAGTATCAATTGTTATGGGAATTAGACCAGACGATGTTGTTAAAATTGAACGAGCTAGTCGCACATCAATTCAATCCAATTACTATAGAATTTGTAAGTTATATTAAAAATACTGATAAAAATAAAAATTATGATTTTTACATTTTTTTATAAAATATATAGTATTATATATTTTATAATGAGTCTCTTTCAAACACATATTGAGACGGATCCATCAATAGGATCGGGGTCAACTACATTAATCTTGACGCAACAAAGCGGCGGCAACAGCAACCTTGGTTCAAACCTTGGTCTAGGCGGAGGAGACGGAGGCGGAGGTGGAGGAGGTGGAGGAGGTGGAGGAGGTGGAGGTGGAGGTGGAGGTGGAGGAGGCGGAGGCGCTCCCTTGCCTCAATCATATAACAGTATAAATAATAATAACTTTTTTAATATTGATGGATGTTATGAAAAACTACCAGAAACTACATTTTCTAGTGTTAATTTTCAAAATATTTTAACTAATAATTTTTACGCATCACAAGTATCAAGTGTTAAGGATTGTGAAATCCAATCTTTGAGAAATAATACTGATTTTTTTTTGGTAAATGATATATCTAACACATTAAATAGAATTACTACCACATGCTATATTCCAAAAATGGTTAATACAAATAATTCGATATTTGGTTCAAACTCATCTATTTCTATGTCAAAACAATTATTTGATAGTTTGAGGTTAACTAATAAACAAACTAATTATGATATTTGTGATAATTTATTGTTAAATACTAATCGAAAAGAAACTAATAAGAAATGTTTTAAATATACACTTGACGATCAAGTTTATACACCAAGTAAGTTTTATGCGTATTACACAAAACCTATTATGAATCAAGATAATATTAACATTTTAAACAGTCTTAGTAGTAGTAGTTATGAGTACTATAATTCTAAATTATCAAATTTAAGATCATACGAAGACTTACTTCAGGAAAATGGTCCATTAGTACTAAGTTTTATAAACTATGTTTCAAACCCCAATCAAGATAATACAGGCAAATTAGATTATCAAATTAATCAAGTAAATATAAAAACTACAAACTTGGAGAACGCTATAAATGATATAACTCGAGATTTATCATCAATTAGTTATTTAAATAGTTTTGATGATGAGACACTAAGATCATTAAATTTAAACATTGCTTATAAATCGCGAGAGTTAAAAAGTTTATTCGGTTCCGGTGGAGCAAATAACGGACGATTAGATGATAGAACTTTATTAACCCAATTTAAAATAGTAGAAAATAGTATATTATTATTACTCATTGTTTGTGTTATTTTTTATTTTACAAAAAAAAATAAAGTTATCTAGAGAAAATAAGGTATCTCAATATATTTTTATTTGATTCAAATATATTAATATATTAATATATTAATATATTTTATTTGAATATGTGAATCAAATAAAATATATTAATATATTAAGAATATTTAATATTATGGCAAATGAAAATAAAGTTATATTTTATTCTCAAGAATTAAATGAAGATATTTATCAAAATAAAAAATTATTGGACTCTAAAAAAATTATTTTAGAAACTAATAAAACAGAATATATATACGAGGATTCATATAATACAATAGTTGAGTCAAAAGACTATTTAGGATGTATTAATAATAATTGCAGTAGGATTATTACAGAAGATAGCACTAATGAAAAAAATAACTCCAACAATACAAATACAAATAATAATACAAATAATAATACAAATAATAATACAAATACAAATAACTTAAATAATTATATTATAAAACTAATTGATTTTTTATTTATATTATTGTTAGTAGGATTATTAATTTTTATATTATATAAAAGAGAATCGTTATACTTGATATATGTTTTAGGAATAACCTTATTATATATTTTTATCAAATTTATAATGTTATGAAATTTATAATGTTATCATATTTATGATGTTATCATATTTATAATGTTATGAAATTTATAATGTTATCATATTTATGATGTTATCATATTTATAATGTTATGAAATTTATAATGTTATCATATTTATGATGTTATGAAATTTATGATGTTATGAAATTTATGATGTTATGAAATTTATTTTATTTTTGAATATATATTCCAATTCAAAAATAAATAAAATATATTAAAATATTAAGTATATTATGAAAAGTAAAAATAAATTTACTAATAATTTTAATTTAAGTAGTAGAATAAAAAATATCAGCAATAATATCAGCAATAATTTTAAAAACAATAAATACATCAATGTTGTTATTATTACCTTAATAATATTATTTAGTATATATTTGTTATATTTTAACGATAAAATACTTGTTCAAGATGCTATTACGAATAGTTTAAATACAAATACAAATACAAATACAAATACAAATACAAATACAAATACAAATACAAATACAAATACAAATACAAATGAATCCGAATCATTTGTCGAAAATTTTGATGTTGCCAAATATGTAGATGTATGTAAAAATAGAAACACTCACATTTATAATTTAGGAACAAAGAATAGTAGTATTGCTAGTGGTAGAGATTTAAATACTTGTGAAGCAAAATGTAATACTGAGGATTGCCATATTTTTGCTTTAAATAATAATACATGTACTACTTATAAAGGAGAATTAAACCCACAATCAAAGGATACTAGAAATGCTTCATTAGGCCCTATTAAAATAAATTGTAATTCAAAAATACTTCCCAATAATGAATTATATAAAACGGGACCATATTATGGTATAGGTTATATAAACAAAAAATACTTAAAAAATAATAAAACTGATATAAGTTATATTGACACATATTTAGAAGGAAGTGTCGATGTTTTAGGAAAGTTATATAGTTTAGAAAGCAAGAGAAAGCAAATAGCAAACTTAGATCCTACATCAACTAATTATAGTACTCAGTATAATAATATAAGAGATCCAATGAAAGCAGAAAACATAAATCTGTTTTTAAAGTTTCAAACTTTAAATGACGATTTTATTGACACTTCTAGAAATAGTTTATATACATCTAGATATCAAAATTCTGCTATAACCAATAATGTTTTATTGCCCGCAGTAGAAGCATCCGCAACAAATTTAGATGAAAAAGATAGAATAACTAAAAAATCTAACAATTTAGGCGGAATATTAGATACCACATCTGAAAAATTTATAGTAAATAATCTTCGTTATTTAATTTTAACAGTTATTATGATTATAACTATTATAATATTAATTTTATATAAAGCATCAAATGTTATAAGTGAAAAAGTATTAATAATATATATAGCTATTATCACAGTGCTGGTATTATTTATTACATATTATTTGAAATTATAATTTTTTATATAACATAATATATACAATTTATAAAATAAAATATAAATTTATATATAATGTTATATGTTGATCCTTTAGGAAATAAAATTGATCTAAATTCTAAATTAACAAGTAACCTTCCATTAGGAGTAAAACATTTTTATAGTAATAAAATAAATAATTTAAGAAAAAATAATATATTAAACGATGCCAGATTGGAGGATATAGAAAAGAAATTTACTTCAAACAAAATAAACTTACTAATTTACTCTGTTTTTGCCTGTATTTTTATAATAATGTTTTTATTTATTCTTAGAAAACTAAATAAGTAATGTTATTAAATTAATATATATATTTTATATCTATTTTATATCTATTTTATATCTATTTTATATCTATTTTATATATTTTATATATTTTATATCTATTTTATATATATTTTATATATATTTTATATATATTTTATATATTTATATATTTATTTATTTATATTTTATATAAATATATATAAAATATAAATAAATACTATAATGGGAACTCCACTAGACGATTATGAAAGCAATAGCAGTGGTAATGCTATTATATATCAAGAGTTGCTTAATAAAACTAATGTGGCAAGTTTAGATAATTTAGAAAAAGCTATTGTAAATAATAGAAACTTATCAAATATGACAACAAACTCATTATTAAATAATCTTGGAACAGATCCTGAAAGTATGAATTTATTAAATATAGAACAACAAGAATTAGAAGCATCACGTAGTAGTATGTTGAATAAAAAAACATCACTAATGAACCAAAAAACAGATCTACTAAAAAAAGAAATATCAATAGATGGTAAAATTACTAGTTTAGAAACATGGATTCAAAATCATCCTTTTGAGATGTGGAATTATTCTAATAAGATTAATAAACTAGAAGTCCATTATACAAGTTTTGGAATCATGGGTATACGAATTTCATATCATTCTGCCAATAAAGCAGGAGAAACTGTAGGAACTATTTCCGATAATAATAGTTCAATAACAACGATTGAAAGAGTTGATTTTCCAGACGATGAATGGTTAATGCAGATTCAAATTACAAATTCATCAAGTGATACAGTCCCTTCTGTTTTATGTAAAAGTATTAGTTTTTATACAAGTAAGAATCCGACAGGAACACCGCCTAAAATAACAATACCTCCGTCGTCGCCTAATAATATTATGAAAAACAAAATTTATTATGTTGATGGCACACAACGAACTTGGTTACAACATAAAAGTAACGCGGAAGCACAAGGAGCAACATTGGCATGCTTTGAAAATAGTATAGAAATAAATAGAATGTTGTCGGAATTAGGACAAGATAGATATAAATATGGTTCTTATTATATTGGTTTATATCATCCAAATGCTCTAATAATAAATAACAATGCTGGAGGTAATAAAAATAGCGATTGGATATGGGTTGATGGAACGCCATACAATCCAAATAGTACTAATTGGAATGGAGGAGAACCAAATAATTGGGGTCCTGGCGAAAACGTTGGACAAATGTACTCAAATGGAAAAATAAATGATTTAACAAAAACTAACCTTCTAGCAGCCATTTATCAAAAAAAAATAACAAATACAACCAATCAAACAATAAGAAAATCAGGAGAGCATATTACGTTTTTTAGTATAAAACCTTTGACACCAACATACGATTTTATTACAAGTCTTGATATTCTTCAAAAAATAAATGCCGAGTCTAGTGTTCAAATTTCTAAACAAGTTGTTGACCAACTAGCAAGTACTTCTAATATTTTAGATAAAAGTATAAAAGATGTAAATGACGCTATAGCAAAAATTACTATTAATATTGAACATATTAAAAGTAAAAGAATTTTACTTGATAAATTAAATGCAGATGGAGACAAAATATTGCAAAACTTCGAAGGCTTTAGGGATAAGAATAATGGCACAAATTTTTTATCTCACAATAAATCAATGATAGAAGGATTTATAGAAGGAACAACTGGAGTTATTGGTGCTCTTGAAACAGCAAATGGCGCAATAAATGCTAGTTCCAGACAAATATTAGATGGCATAATAGAGTTAGAGCAGAGAGACATAGGAGCCGCTATAACCGAATATGTTATTAAAAAAGATAATATTTTTACTAATGTTTTAACAGATTACATGTTAAATGATGAAAAACAAAATACAATTGAAGGTGTTTATGATAAAGTTTCTCAACAAAACACAGATAAAATGCGTAAAATGGAAATAAATACTTATTATGACAAAGTATATAAAGAATACACAAATATATTAAAAGTTATTATAGTTGTTTGTATAGTACTTGTTCCTATTGTTATTGCTAATAAAAAGGAAATATTACCCAGTGCTATTAGTAATTTTTTGATTGTAGGTATTATATTTTTAACAATTATTTATATTATTTCTAAATTTATTGATATATACATGAGAGATAACACAAACTTTGACAAACTACGAATTCCATACGATAGAGAAGCAGCAGTTTTACAAAAAGACGGCAAAATTACTAGAAAAAATAATTTGTTATCGTCATTTACGCGAACATGTATGGGCGAGGATTGTTGTCCTGATCCTGCTTCTGGTATGGTTTATGATACTGTAAAAAATAGATGTGTAGCCAAAGAAACATATGCTGATTATCATAATGGATCTGTTAGCGGTGTATATTTAGACGAAACTTTTAATGGATATTTTGATGGACTTTTAGGTAAATCTAATCAACAAGTTCCTTATTCAATAGTCCAACCGTTTATGACGAGAGAAGAAATGAGTGGAGCATCATTAAATCTTAGCAGCGATACTAAGATGATGGCATAAGTAATATAATTAAACTACTCATTAAAATGATATAATATATTGTATAATATATTGTATAATATATTGTAAAATTGTATAATATATTGTAAAATTGTATAATATAATATAATATATTAGATTATATTAGTTAGTATTTTAATATGGGAAATAAAGGATCTAAATCAAATGAATCTACATGGGGACCATGTAATGAATGTAATTGTCAAAGTGAGGTTCCTAGGGTAATAGCTGCTTGTAATAAGTCGGGTGAAAAAGCAATATCTAACACTTTAGAAGAAACAATATCTACTTTAGTAGGAAAAGATAATTCTACTTTTATTATGGGTGAATATAATAAAGCACTTGGTAATGATATAAATAAAGAATGGGCTGCTCAACGAAAAAAAATTAAGTATAGTTTTCCAGATGCTTTTACTAATTATCAAGGATTTATTGAAGGATTTATTGAAGGAAACGAAGAGTGTGTACGTTGTGATTGTGTAGAAGCAGCAAATGAGGTAATTAAAAGTTGTCAGGATTCTACAGAACAAATACCTGACGCTCTAAAGTCTATAATTGCGGGTACTAAAACCAAAGATTTTTTAGCTCCTATTGTAGATGGAATTGAAGGCAAGCAAGAAATCAAGAATGACTGGAAAGATATATTTTATCCAAATATAAAAATAGAAAAAATCAATAACCCAATAGATTTATCTAATAATAATATAGGAACTGCTACATTTAAAAATATGGAAGGTTTTAAAAATATAGAAGGTCTTGTAAATAGTCAAGGAAACCAAGGAATATACGCATTCACAAGGGATGCCTTGATGGCTCGGTATGAAGCGCTTAAGAATACTCCTACATATTCACTTGATAGTGCTATAAATGCTCGAACAGCAATAGCTCCCATAATACAGAGAGAAAAAACTAGTTTAGACAATTTGTATGATTATTATTTAACATTTTGCAAAGATTATAGAACGTTATATTTACAGAAAGATGCGTTCGCAAAAACCGTAAAACACAAATTAGATGAATTAAAAAGAATACAAACAAAAATAGATAATTATAAAACAAACTCACATATAGATAATAGAAAAAATTTATATCAGAGTAATAATTATGATTTTTATAGTAATATACGATTTTATATGCTAATTGTGTATTATAGTGTTATTGTTATATATTTAATATTTTCTAAGTTTTTTAGCGAAAAACAATACACAAATAAAGTATTGGTGCTATTAATAGTATTATACTTAATTATGCCTATAATATTAGAACGCCTAATAAATTTGATTTATGAAGGCTATATATATTTTTTAGAATATAATAATTTGAAAGAGGATACAAAAACTTATGAAGATATTGTAAATAAAAATTAATATTTATATTATATTACATTAATTTTATATTACATTAATTTTATATATATATATATATATATATATATAAAATGTCAAGTTCCAAATTTCCTCGACAAGTTGCTGAATTAAAAATATTATTTCCTTTATTGGAAAAAGATTTTGCTGAATATTATTTAACTATGAATAATGGAAATTATGAAAAAACAGTTCAACAAATAATGGACGAACAAGAACAAGAAGAACAGAAAAAACCATCAAGTCCAAGAGGTCAACCATCGAGTTCGGGAGATTTTATGGGAGACGAGATAGATTTTAATGATCCAAGATTTAAGGAAAATGTTGAAAAAGAAGTAAAAATAATTGATTTTGATACGTGGTTAAATACAATGTATCATCCTGAAGGTAGTCAAAAAGCTAAAAATGTAAGAAACAAATTAGCACGTCTATTCGGTAAAAATAATTGGGATGTTATCGATCCAAAAGGTGATGGTTTTTGTGGTCTATATGCTGCATCGATTGATTATGCTAGTGGAACTAATATAGTAATATCAAGAGATACTATAATAGATAGCATAGTACAAGGACTTGAAGAATATTATAAAGCAAGAAACTTACATATAGCGATGGGTATTCCTTTGCCCAATGAACTAAAGACACCTGAGTTTTGGATGGAATTTGGTGGTTTAGGAGATGCAATGATGATTACTGAAGAAAATATAAAAACTGAAACAAATAAAAGAGCATTGAGAGAACGTTTTGAAATTTTAAAAACATTAGCAAATATACCGGGAGAGGCGTTTACATTATTAGCATACGCTTATGCGCGAAATTTTTTAATATTGAATTATGATACTAAGTCATCACAGCCTTATGTGCTTTCTTGGATACCTTGTTATGCTGGTGTTCGTATAGATAATGGTGAGATTGTATATCCAAGAGAATTAGCCATATCAATAATGTTCAAGACCGGTCATTATTTCTTATTTCACAATACTGATATTCAAGTAAAGAAAGAAGTTGTAGCACGAACTTTACAAGGAGAATGGCAAGCAATGACAAGTGCAAGAGGTCTAAGAAAATCGAGAAAATCTAGAGCATTAAAATATAAAAATAAGTCAAGAAAAGCAATAGCTATTACAAAAATGAAAAAACCAAAATATTCAAATAAAAAAAGGAGGCAACCCAAGAAAAGAACAAAAAAATATTAAAAAGAAGTATGTTATTTATAAAATGTTTATAATATATTATAAATGACACGTTTAATATTTAGGAATGTTACAAAATTAAATTATAATAAATATATTACGGGTAGTGGCATAGGTTGTATAAGTTCTTCAAATAGATATGCTGTTAAACGCAGAGCAACAAAATGTTGTACTAATAATATGAATAATGTGAATTGTGCTTATATAACAAATATAAATTTATCCGATCTGGATTTAAACAACAATGTCACTATTTTAGAATGTCAATCATTGACAATTGATAGTAATATTACTATTCCACCAACAAATGTATTTAATAACTATGGAACAATTATTATTAATACATCAATTATTAATAACAGCATAATAAATAATTATGGAACAATTATTTCTAATAGTACTATTAACAATACTAGCACAAGTTCCTCATTAATTGCTGTCATTAATAACTATAGTAATATTAATGTTAATGTAAATTCCCAAATAAGAAATGATTCTGGATCAATAATTAATAATAAATCTAGTGGAATAATTATAAATAATGGAGAGATTTTTCAACCAGGTAATAGTATCTATGGGAAAGCAACATTTAATAACGATGGTATATTTAGAAACACTGCCGGATTCAGTCCATTAGGTATTAATAATTATTCAGACTTTATAAACCATGGTATTATTTACAATATCAATTCAGCTATAGCAATGGGCGATACCTACGGTTCACTTATAAATTATAACATAATTTATAATTATAACGGTGCCTATATTTACTTTAATAGTAATACGGGAGCTGTTTTTGAAAATAACGGAACACTTTATAATGGTACTACTTCTTGTGGTGAACCACATCCTACATTTAATATAACACCAAATCCTCTTGGAACAGTAATAAATAGTTGTCCACCGTAAATAATAATATTTTATTTTCTATACAAAACAAAATATTATTCCAAAGACTATTCTTCATTGGTAGTATCATTATCGCTATCCTCTTCATAATTAAACGCAACATTATACCACTTGCCTCTATTACACTTACCATATTGTTTATTCATATAATCAGTTATTTCTTTACCATTTGGTATGTTATTTCTACCATATTGATTAATATACCATTTTTTAAATTCTTCCATGATTTCGGTCTTCTTAATTGAGTTATCTCGCTTGCGTGATATTTTTTCTTTAGCAAATTCAGTTAAATAATCTTGACCTTCCCGATATTTATCGCTAACCGATGTTACAATTTTAACATCGGTAACTATACCCTGTGTTTCATATACAATATTCACAAGCATAGATGCTAAAACGGGTGCCCATAATGTAAATTTTTCATCTATTTTTTTATCAATTAAATATTGGTATGGAAAATTGGATTTAGGAAATTTATCTTCGTTCTCATATGGTGCTTCGTTAAATTTAGACATAAAATCACAAATACGAATTCTTCTCCATGTGCCATCATCGTTTGTATTAATGTCAAATAAAACATTTGTACATACAACCAACTTAAATTGTGGTATAAAAGTAACACTATCTTTAAATAAAGCACGGCCCTGAATCGGATCACCTCCTGTAATTTCTTTCATAATACCTTCATTAATAGTATCTCCTTTGCTTGGTTCTTGCATAACAGCATAACGAACACCCATTAAAGCAACAATTTCAGGGGATGTTGATCCAATACAATTACGCGATTGTGTAATCAATGTAATAGGAACCGTAGCTTTATAATCTCCCAAACATCTGCTCATTAATTCAACCAATTTGGATTTACCGTTACAACCACTACCAGTATATATATTAAATGTATGATTGTCATTTGTTCCAATAAGTGTGGATGCCAAGTGTTCCCACATATAGCGCCGTAATTCTGGGTCTGGAAATAGTTCATCCATAAATTTGTTTATTTCTTTAATAATAGAATCATAATTATTATTAATACTGGATTTATAAGAACTAGTTAAAACTTTATAAGGAATATAATCAATATTTGTCGATTTAGAAATATAATCATCTGGCTTACCTTTTCTGTGTATTTTTGTTTTAAAATCAATTACATAATTATTAAAGCATAATAAATAAACATTGGAATCTAATTTATTCATAAATTCTTTATCATAAAATAATTCCTTGGCTTCTCTCATAATATTATTTTTCCAACTTGTGGTTTTCAATAATATACATATATCGCCCAATTTAAGAGAACGGGTTTTCAAATTTTCGGTATTTTCATCATTGTTCTCTTTTTTTGTAATAACTTCAATTAGTTCATGTGATTTTGCACAATAAATATCGTGCATCTTTTTAGATATTAACAATCTAAGAGTGCTTCCCGAATCAATTTCGTTCCATTTATGATTTTTATATTCATACCATTGGTTATTTTTAATACTAACACATACAAACTGGTCTTTAAATAATTGATATAATACTACTGCTAAGTCAAATTCAGCAACCTTATCTTTTAGAATCATTGTTTGTAATGTTTGTTCAATATAATATGAGATTGTTTCATTTCTAATTTTTTTATATTCAAGCAAATTATCTGTTTTTGCCCAGAACATAATTGAGCGATTTGTTAAACCGTCACTGTTTTTTACATCAAAATTCTTCCACATAGCATACATATTTTGAACTTCTGAAAATTTAAATGAAGAATCTTGAGAACTGTATTTAATCCATGTTAGAAAGAGTTTTTCGTGAGTATTTTTAAGTGCCCAACCTACACGAATCCATTTATTATATGAACCACTAGTATAATACATTTCCGGCAAAATCATAGTAAATTGGTGCGTTTCCTTGATCTCATATTCTGTACAAGCAATTTCATCAATAAAACATTCAATCAAATTATCTAGTGTTGCCATATTATCTATTTTTGAAAAATCATACATATCAAGATCAATCTTGTTGCTAATAAGATTTACTTTTTGTTTATGTTCGCGATTATTTAACTCTTTTTTTTCAGTTTCTATTTTTTCAAGAATAGACGAATTGCTTGTAAGTTCAAAAGATTGATGATTTTTATAACGCGCACTCATTAACGGTAAATGTTCTTGAATATTAATTTTGGAAATATTACATTCTCTAAAATTCCATATTTCTTCTTCATTATCATATGTTACTTCAAATAAATTAGTTAAACTATATGCTTTGTGTTGTGGTTTCCGCGAACCATATATTTGCCAATTAACAAATCCCTTTGTTATTCCTTCATCAAAAACATCCTCATAGTTGTTTGTAATTGGAATATTATCCCATATTCCTTTTATTTCACTAATTACCATTTTGCGCAATACACATTGATGTGCTTTGTGCATCTTAATACAAAATATAATATGAATACCGTCTTTCGTTTTGTCTTCCATGCTATTTACATCCGGTTTTTCATATACATATACGCTAATTTTAGAATCGTTTGGGATTTCGTATATTAAATTTAATTTATTAGCATATAAAGCAATCAAATCAATCAAGTGATCTTTGTTATGTTGTCTTGATTTAATTGAAGTTTCGTAGCGTAAATCAATGTCAACCAATAAAGGACCATCATCTATTAATTGTTTCTCGGTTAAATATTCTTTGTTTTTTTCCACAAATACATGTTGATAATATTTATTCCAAAATTCACCCAAATTTGTGATGTTATAACTGCCGCCAAATATATTTAATTCTTTATTGCCTATTTTTGTATGCGTACTAATTGCCCCTTTTTCTGATCTTAAAGATTTCAAATATTCATCCCATTTGGACGAAATAAGCGTATTAGCAGTTATATTGTTTGACATTGATTATAATATAATATATATTGTATATAATATTTATTTCAATTTTATAATATTTTAATTTATATTATTTTAGAAATCTAATTAGAAATATATTAGTATTATTATTATTATGAATTATGAGTATAAATAATAGTACTATAAAAAGAATAGCAAATGATGTTAAATATATTTTAAATAATGAACGTTCTTTAAGTTTAGAAAATATATATTATAAACACGACGAGGATAATATATTGAAGGGTTATGCTTTAATAGTTGGACAAAAGCATACGCCTTATGGTTATGGGTATTATTTTTTTGAATTTACTTTTCCAGATAATTATCCTTTTTCTCCACCTGTTGTTCGCTATTTAACAAATGATGGAACTATGCGTTTTAACCCTAATTTATATACAAATGGAAAAGTATGCTTGTCTTTATTAAATACATGGTCTGGCGATAGTTGGACTTCGTGTCAAACTATTAATTCTATATTATTAACCCTATCTATTGTATTATGTGAGAACCCATTATTAAATGAACCTGGAGTTGAAGATAATAAAACTGATGCTATTGAAAAATATAACTATCTAGTAACATATAAAAATGTAGAATTTTCAATATGTAAAATTATAAATTATATACAAAATTATGATATTAGCACTAGCGCTAGCAATAATGATATAATAATAATGTATAAATTCAAAAATATAATATATGAAACATTTAAAAATAATAAAAATAATATAATTGAATATCTTGATAGTAATAAAAAAAAATATGGCAAATTTATTGAGGCAAGTTATAAAAATATAGAAAATGAAATACTTATACAAACAAAGAAGAAAATATTTATCTCAATGTATAACTTAACCTTTTATTTAGAATATACTAAACTTTATAATTTGGTGTATGAAATAAACATTGATTAAACATTGATTAAACATTGATTAATTATTGATTAAATATTAATTTTATTATTATTATGTAAAATTGATTATATAAAAATAATTTAACAAATATATATATAATTATTATGGATTTTTGTTCTAATTGTGATAATATGTATTATATTAAATTAGAAAACGAGGATTGTGATAAAATTGTTTATTATTGTAGAAATTGTGGTAATGTTGATGATAAACTTATAAATGTAAATGAATGTATTTTGAGAGAAAATATTAATAAAGCCGAAGATAAATATAGTGTTCATATTAATAAATTTACAAAATTAGATATTACTTTACCACGGATCAATTATATTAAATGTCCAAATGAAACATGCGAAACAAACAAGTCAGAATTTGATCCAACAAAAAAAGAAATTATATTTATTCGTTATGATGATACTTCTATGAAATATTTATATTTATGTAGTCATTGTGATTTTGTTTGGAAAACAAATTAAATACTAGTTTCATATATTTTTATAAATACTATTTAATAATGAAATAATGAAATAATGAAATAATGAAATAATGAAATAATGAAATAATGAAATAATGAAATAATAAAAATTATAATTGATATAAATAGTTTTTTTTATATTATTATAATTTAATTTATAATATGGACGATTTAGAAGAAGAAACATTAAGCGAAAATGAAGGTAATCAAAGTGATAAAACTAGTAATGCTAGTACTAACGAAGAAATTATAAGCGATGACGAAGAACTGGACGAAGAAATTAAAATAGAAGAACCCGATCCTGATGAAACAGGTGAAAAAATAAATGTTTTTGATAATGTTAAAAATAGTTATACTAAATATGATCATGAATTAGAGGATTTAGGAGAAAATGATTTTTATAAATTTAATACTGAGTTAAAAAAAAATCATACATTAAATTATCATAATGAGTGTTTATATAAAAATTTTAATGAAATAAAGGAACTGAGCAAAATTACACGCAATAAAGATGGAATTATTATAGACGAATTACATAAAACAATGCCATTATTGACAAAATATGAAAAAACTAAAATACTAGGAATGCGCGTTAAGCAATTAAATAGTGGCACGAATCCATACATAACTATTAATGAAAAAATAATTGATAATTATTTGATCGCACAAATGGAATTAGAACAAAAAAAATTACCTTTTATAATTCAAAGACCTTTACCAAACAATAATTTTGAGTATTGGAAATTACAAGATTTAGACATATTATAAGTTTATCGTTTGAACCGATTTCCACAATCTAAACAAGTTACAAATGTAGTCATCGGTTCATCAGCACTTCGTGTTTGTAATTGATAATATGTACATTTTTTAGATTTACATTTACCACAAATAAAATTGTCAGTCGATGCCTCTATTTTTGGTGTATATTTATTTTCATCTTTAATTTTCTTTTTTTCGAGCAATTCCGACCATAAATCCGGTCGCAAATCTTGATGATTCATATAAACAAATTCATGTGCCTTTAACGACTTTGACAATAATTTTTCTAATAACTCTTTATTTTTTAAATTTAATATTAATGCGCGCAATTTTTGTATATATAAAACAACAAACGAATCATTAGACCATTTTTTTATAATTTTTTTATCATCGCTTACATCTAAAGAATAATTATATATGCCCTTTTCTAAATTTTCGCTAATTTTTTGATTTTGTATTATTTTATATAACTCTTTTACAACATTTGCCCTGAAAATTTCAGGATCACTTATTTTTCTATTAAATTTACTCATAATATTAATAATTAATATTAACTTAATTATTAATATTATCAATTTTTATATTTATATTTTATATTTTATATTTTATATTTTATATTTTATATTTTATATTTTATATTTTATATTTTATATTTTATATTTTATATTTTATATTTTATATTTTATATTTTATATTTTATATTTTATATTTTATATTTTATATTTTATATTTTATATTTTATATTTTATATTTTATATTTTATTTTGAAGTTATACAATTAGTATCATCGTTTTCATCTTCTGAATAACTATATAATTCATAACTTAATTCTGAATCGAATTCATACTTTTCCTCATTTTCTGAATTGTTATTATGTAATAGTTTATTTAATAATTCGCTTGCTTTATTAATATCAATAGTTGAATTAGTTTCGTTGTTTTCGTTGGTTTCGTTGGTTTCGTTGGTTTCATTGTTTTCATTGTTTTCATTATTTTCATTGCTTTCATTGTTTGTATCATCTTTGCTAAATTCAATAGTTTCATTTAGATCAAAAAATTTATTAAAAATATCTATCTCTAGGTTAATAAATTGCTCTTTATTTCTTAAAAAAAATATACATTTGTTATTTACATTTAATTTTATAGAATTATTTTTAAGAACGGTATGTTGATTAAACTTTTTAATGTTAGTATCTTCTTTACACCATAATTCAATACATTTATCATCCAAATTCCATGAATATATTTTTTTAAAATTAGTTGAAGTTTTATAACCACATTTTTTGTAAATATTTTCTTCAGTAACATTTTTCACTTTTAATAGTTTAAAACTTGTATTTTTTAATGTAATACAAGATAACATTTATTGACAGTTATTAGTTAATAAATATATAATATATTGTTTAAGTTTTTATAAAATATATAATAAGTTCCAATTAAATAATAATTTTTTTATTAATATACAAATCAGATGGTCATATATATTATAAAATGGACTTTTATATATGTTATATTAATTTTTTTATTACATAATTTATATTTATTTTTTCAAAATAATCTTACATCGACAATAATTAAAGACTATTATAATACCTACAATACTGATGACACTAATAATACACAATTAAATAATATTAAAAATAGAAAAACTACGTTGCTTTCAAATAAATTCCATATTGGTAGTACCGGTTTAGAAGAACTAAATAAGCATGATGGAGTTTCTAATTACGAATTAACTAATAGTGGATTAGTTAATAGTGAATTAGTTAATAGTGAATTAACTAATTACAATAGTGGATTAGTTAATTATAATAATGGATTAATTAATAATGAATTAACTAATGATATGAAATCCGAACTCAATGATTTTTTTAATAAATTAAAACTATAATCTGTAATCTATTTATATTAAAAATTGAAAAAATTTATTTAAATATTTATTGTATAATTAATATATTATGTTAGAAAAAAATAAATTCGGCAAACATAAAAATATGGAAACTTCTTCTTTAACTATATTTAATGATTTTAAATTTATAGTCAATAAATTTCCAATAACTAATTATATAAATAATCTCAATAATACTAAACATTTTAATGTAGTTAATTTAGTAACTAATGCCAACTACTATATTTTGAAACCTAAAGGGCGCAAATCTTATTTATGGTTCACATATTATAAGAAAGATTTATTGTGTTTGCTATTATTTATAAATAATAAAAATTTGGGCGATGAATCAAACGAATTTTATAAATTTGACATTGCTTATGATAATACATTATGTTATAATAATGTATTATTAGTTGGAACATATTTTTACAAATACAATTTTAAAAATTTATGTACTAACAAAAGTACCAAGTTTAATAATATACACCATTATTTCATACTTGATAACATTATAAATTATAATCTCTATAATAATGTATTGAATACATATTCAAATAGCAATTTTATATTTAAATTAAATATTTGTAAAACCGTCTTACAATATATAGTAAATAGTTGTTATAATATATATTTAGGAATAATTTTAGATAATTATGATGCTATATTCAAAATAATATATAAATTAGACTATGAAATATATTGTATTTCATGTTATAATAGCAACAAATATTTAGGAAATTTTATTATAAATAATAAAATTTTGAATAATAATGAAAAAAATTATGGTTATAACTTTAAAATTACTGCGTGTATAACCCAAGATATATACAATTTATTTATTTTAGAAAATAATAAAGAAACTTTTTATGATTATGCGTTAATTGATAGTTATAAAACAAGTGTTTTTATGAATAGTTTATTCAGAAAAATAAAAGAAAATAACAATCTTGATTTATTGGAAGAAAGTGATTCTGAAGAAGAATTTGAAAATACTAATTTAGAAAAATATACCAATTTGAAAAAATCATATATTATTGAATGTGTTTATAATAAAAAATTTAAAAAGTGGGTCCCAAAGAATTTAGCAAAAAATAATTATATAATTGATAAGAATAAAATTAATTTAATTGTTTATAAAAATAAAATATATTTATAATGTATAAAAAATGTTGTCTCTATTAGAAGGTTTATTCATTCAAGAAGGCGGTCAGCAGCAACAGCAGCATAACAGTACAGGAGGTAGACGGCGCAGAAGCAGAGGAACAAAGAGAAGAAGAGGAAAGGGCAGAGGCAGACGCACCCGCAGACACTAAATTATTATAATAGTTTGTTGATTTAGTTAATGTAAAATAATACTTTTTTTGTTTTGTTTTGTTTTGTTTTATTTTATTTTATTTTATTTTATTTTATTTTATTTTATTTTATTTTATTTTATTTTGTTTTGTTTTATTTTGTTTTATTTTATTTTATTTTATTTTATTTTATTTTGTTTTGCTATAAAATAAAATAAATATATAATTATATAAGTATAATTATGTTAGGAGGTTACAGATATAAAGGCTCTTTTACCAGAAGAAAAAGAAAAGTAGCAGGAAAAAAATACAAAAAATCACAACGAGTTAAATATAGATAAAAAATAATAAAAATTAACACAATAGTAGATCTTTATAATTGAATTAAACACTTGGAATCTGTCGGTATTGTATTTACTAGATTATTTTTATTGTTTTTCCGCGATTTATATAATAAGTAATTCCAAAAAGTAGAACTACAAATATGGTTCGTAATGTTAAATAGTAATTCTTCTTCAATGGTCAAAATAGAAATTTTTTCTATATTATTTTTTGTTATGTTGAGAGATTTTAAATATTTAATATATTGATTATAATTTTCTTGATTTGTGCGGATTATTTTATAATTTTTTTCATTATAAAATGCTCGTCGCTTAGCAAATTGATTCAAGAATACATCGTGATTGTCTATTAAGTCTATTATTAATGGTTTAGTGTGTTTTTCTCTCAAGATTCTACCCACTGCTTGAATAATATCAGATTTTGGACTTGCTAAAAATAAACTTGTTAAAGATTTAATATCTAATGCTTCAGCGGCCATGCTAAATGTGGCCAAAATGATTTTTTTTGACTCACTTTTTTTTAAATCTTCTTCTTTCATTCCTCCAATATAATATCCTACTGAAGCAAAATTTTTATAGCATAACGCTTTATATAAATAATTGAGCAAATTTTTTGTTTGTGCTAAAACAATAAATTGTTGATCTGGATTTATAAACATTTCACTTTCTAAAATATGTATAATGAAATCACTGCGTAAATTAAAATTTGAAATTTTACTTACCATTGTGCTATATTTTACTTGCCCCCTAAAGTCGCGTTCCACCTCATTATATTCATTGTCTTGAACTATAAAATCAATTGCTTTTACTAAGACACCATCTTGAGAACTATTTTTAGGATGTTTATAACATATATCGCCTAAATACATTTTGAATACATTTGTCAATCCATCTTTTCTTTCCATTGTAGCACTTAGTCCGAGTCCATATAATGTATTACATTTTTTTAGACAATTACTAAACACTTCACTTGACATATGATGGCATTCATCATACAAACTCAGTCCAAAACTGTCAAATAATGATTCGTGATAATTTTTCATGCTTACACTTTGTATCATTGCTAACACAATATCTTTATTTTCTATATCAACTGTCTGACCTTGTATAGTACCAATACGTGCTCCTGGTAAATATTCATCAATTCTCTCTATCCATTGATTTTTTAGGAAAGATTTATGAACGAAAATAATTGTTTTTTTTTTTAGAACTTCAATAATTTTGAGTCCTAAAACTGTTTTACCAGCACCAGTCCATAATTCAATTAGAGATGTACTATTGCCTTTATTAATATTATCTGGGGTTCCAAAATCTATTGCTTTTAAGTATTCGTTTAGAACTTTTGTTTGATAGTCTCTCAACTCTCCATTAAAAGTTAGATTTATAGATTCTCCAAAAGTAATTTTTAATAATTTAGGATAACCAAACATTTTAATACCCCAACATCTTGGGACATATAATTTTTTTTCTGACTCTTGATACATTGGAAAAGACTTCGCTTCGCTATAAGAAGTTCGAGTAAAAGGTTTAACAGTTAATTCGCTTTTAATAAACTCTATTATTTTAGGAGTCAAACAAACTTTATATAGCGTGTATCCTTTATTTCCTAAATAACTATTTAACCCGTTTTTTTTTAAAATTTCTATAAGTTGCTCCAATTCTATATATGTGTCTCTATTTTTAGGAGTAATTTTTTTACTTAGCATTTTTAAATTATAATTAGTAAAAAATAAAGTGAATTATTTTTATCAATTTAAGTTTTTAATAATAATATTTTTATAATAATATTTTAATATTTTTAATAAAATATTTCATTATACTATAATGAATTCTGTAAATAACATATCCAATAATTTTAAAAAATTAAAAAATATGACTGCTTATGAAATAATTTTTGTAGTAGTTATTTTATTATATTTACTAAGTAATGTATCCACACCATATGCTTTAGCACCATACATAAATAATATATACACTTACTTCTCTCTTATTGCCATTGTATTATTCTTATTTTTAAAGACTAATCCTTTAATTGCTATATTTTTTGGAATAGCAGCAGCAATATTTATATCACGATCAAGCAAAGTAGATCATAAAGTAATGGCACCAAGTAGTCATAATAAATCATTAAATATGATAAATCTAAATAATAATATGAAAACAATTTCATTAGAAGAAGAATTAATAAGTGTGATTCAAAAACAACCAGATAATATTTTGAATACTAATAGTTATCACCCTGTATCTTGTGAAACACATAACGCATCGGCTATATAACTTGTCAATTTATTGGTTTTTTTATAAGTGGCATATTTCTTAATACTTATTTAGCAATTCATAACTTGATACTGCTAGGCTTTGCTTTATGAAAAGTTTTAAAAGCATTCGAAGGAGCATTCGAAGGAGAATTCTTAACGTGTTCAGGAAGATATTTCGTAAAAAGATACCCAATAAAAATAACTACAGCTAGTATTAATATACTAATTACTATATGAGATACAACATCATTATACATATCAGGAGGTGAAATCTCAGGATTTGTAGTACTTGAAGCAGAACCACCTGATGTGGTTGTAGATTCATCAGGATACCCATTTCCTGCTGTACTATCGGAAGGATTACAAGTTATATATAAGTCATCAAGTGGTCTGGTATTTAAATTTAACTTTTGCATTAAACTATCAGTATCACTATAAATCTCTGTAAATTTTGTTACTTCTACTGGATCATTTAGTTTAAATAAATTGGTAAAACTTTGGTTTTTTAATAGTTTTTCTAGGTTATCATTTATATTTATATTTGCAGTCGGATATTTTGTTTTATAATATGCTGCTACACTATTAGAAGCTCTGTTATTATAATCATTTATTCTAATGAAGTCTGAAGAATTATTACCATATTTACGCCTTATAAATTCCATAAACTGTAACCATTCTTTATCTTTTTCATTTGTCGTAGTCATTTAATATATATATATTAGTTATTTTTTAATTTTTAATACACTTAATTATTTTAGTTATTTTAGTTATTTTAGTTATTTTAGTTATTTTAGTTATTTTATAGGTTTATAATAATAATAATAATAATATAATAATATAAATATTATTATATTATTATGGATTCACAAGAGGAAGCAAAACTAGTGTTAAAAATATATATAAGAGTCTTATTGTATGTAAATAATTATGTAAATAATAATAAAATAAACACATTTTTAGTATATTTAAATGATCTGGTTACGCAGAATAAAAAACGCGAAAATCAAGACGACGATTTTAAATCAATAGATCAAATATTTATTGAGAGCATTGCTAGCAAAAATTTATTAAAATATGAAGAAGAATGCAAAAAATCTCCATTATCAGCAGCAAAACCAGGACCAGGAGTAGTACCAGGACCAGGACAAGGAGCAAAACCAGGAGCAGGAGCAGGAGCAGGAGCAGGAGCAGCAGAAGTAGCAGCAAAAGCAGCAGCAAAACCAGGAGCACCACCAGGAGCACCACCAGGACTAGTACCAGGACCAGCAGAAGAAGTAGCAGCACCAGGAGCAGCAGAAGCAGCACCAGGAGCACCACCAGGACTAGTACCAGGAGCAGCAGAAGCAGCACCAGGACCAGGAGCAGGACCAGGACCAGGACAAGGAGCAAAACCAGGACCAGGAGCACCAGGAGCACCAGAAGGAGCACCAGAAGCAGCAGCAACGGCAGAAGCAGCAAAAGCAGCACAAGAAGCAGCAAAAGCAAAAGTAGAAGAAGAAGAAGCAATAGCACAAGAAAAAAAATTAAAAACTAAGGAAGAAGAAAGTATACAGGAGGAGTATAAAGATCGAACGCTTACTGAATTTGAAAGAATAATTAAAAATGAAGATAAAAATAAAGAAATAACACTAGATGTTATAAATAAAATAATAGCGGAACATAAAAAGACCAATCCGTTATTAAATAAAATTAATCTAGAAGTAAATGATCGGGTATCAAGAGACCTATTATTTAAAAACCTTATAGACAAATTTTATTTTAGTCATATAAATAGGGTAACTTTTCTTATATTACATGAAAAAGTATTAAAAACTAAGCAAGAAGAAACTATACTTGATCAGGATAGAGCACAAATACTTACTGAATTTGAAAGAATAATTATAGATGAAAATATAACACAAGATTTTATAAATGAAATAATAGCGCGACATAATAAAAGCAGTCCGTTATTAGGTATAATTAATTTACAAGTAAATATGTCGGTAGATAATACAAGAGACCAATCATATATAAACCTTATAGATAAATTTTATTTTAGTCATACAAATAGACAAGTCTTTATTTACTTATATAACGAAGCAGTACGCGAGTATCAAACATTCTTGTGTAAGCATAAAATATCTAATAAATCAAAATTAAACAGGTGGATTTCCGATAATCATCCCGATAGGAACCCCAACTATGAATCTATTAAAGATGACTTTCTTAAACTAAATGAGTGTTTTAACTTTGGAATATTCTGTCCACCAAAACCAGCACCAGCAAAATAATACCAAATAGTTCCTATGGAAACTAAATAACTCCTTATTTTAAAAAATTGATATTTATTTTAAAATAATGAGTTATAGACAAAATAATAATAATAGTTAATAGTTCATAATTATTAAGAATGGACAAATTCAAATCTTTTAGGTTATATGATTATAATGTATATGACGGTATTAGCAAGCATTCGCAAGAAAAGAATAAATATGCACAAGACTCATTAAATTATTATAAAGACAATAAAAAATTTATTATTCAAGCATTTGGTATTAATGATTCTAATAGAACAGCATCAATATTAATAGAAGATTTTTATCCATATTTCTACATAATGGTAGACGAATTATGGAACGAGCAAAGAAATACCTTATTTCTGGCACATATAAAGAAAAAAATAGGATATTACTATGAAGATAGTATTGTAGGTTTCAAAATTGTAAAAAGGCAAAAACTATATGGGTTTGATAATAAAAAATTACACAATTTTATTAAAATTTCATTTACAAATAGTAATGCTTATAACAAAGTAAAAAAATTATTTTATACAGATACAAATGATAAATATACAGGGTTTGAAAGAACACTAAATGAAGAAGGATATATATACAATGATGATTGTGGAACAACAAATTGTTATCTTTATGAAGCAGATATTCCCCCATTATTAAAATTCTTTCATAAAAAACAAATTAATCCAAGTGGATGGATTAAAATACCATCAAATAAAGTAATAAAAATTAATAATAAAACAACACATTGTGCTTATGAATATTCAATTAAGTATGAGGATATATATTCATATAAAGAAAAAGAGACCTTGGTAAAATATAATGTTTGCAGTTTTGATATTGAAGCAAGTAGTAGTCATGGTGATTTTCCTGTTCCTATTAAAAATTACAAGAAATTAGCCACAAATATACTAGAAAATTATAATTCACATTCAAGCGAATATAAAGAGAACTATACTATTAGCATGTTAAAGCAAGAAGTATTAAGTGCTTTTGATTTAGCAAATAATAAACTAACACATATTTCAAAGGTGTATCCAAAAACTAAAAATATTGATACTTATAATATTGAAAATTTAATTGAAAACTTAGCAAGTTATATTCCAGCAAATTTCAAAAAAAAAAATTCAGAAGAGTTTGCTGATTTAAATGAAACTGAATCAGAAGAAGAAGAGGAAGAGGAAGACGAAGAAGACAACGAAGATGCTACAACAAATAGCATTGAAGAATTAAATACTAATAATTTTAAGCGCAAAAAGAAGGTGAAACTATATAATAAAAAAGATGCTTCATTATTAGAATTAATCAAAGATGAGAAATGTGAATACAATACAAAACTATACGAATTAACAGAAGCATTTACTAATACTGGATTTCCAGAATTGGAAGGCGACATTATTACTTTTATTGGACTAAGTTTTATTAATTATACAGAATCAAAACCTTATAAGCGTATAATTATAGTCAAGGGGGGATGTAAAATCCCTGATAAATATTTATTATGGGTTCAAGAAAATAATGTAATTGTATTAGAGCGTAATACTGAAAAAGAGGTTTTATTAACATTTACCAAACTTATTAATAGTGAAAATCCACATATTATTACTGGGTATAACATTACCGGATTCGACTTTGAATTTATGTATAATAGATCAAAAGAATTAAATTGTGTCAGCGAATTCTTAAAACTTTCACGTAATAAAGATGAAGTATGTATTTCTAAAGATTGGCGCACAAATGCTGAAAATATTGAAACAAACAAAATCATTTTAGCAAGCGGAGAATATAATTTGAAATTTATTAAAATGCCTGGTCGCATCATTATTGATATGTGTGTAATTTTTAGAAAGGAATTTACACTAAGTTCAAATAAATTAGATTTTACATCAAGTTATTTTATTAGTGATAATGTTAATAGTATTAGTATTGACGTAGAAAATAATACTACTAAAATTTATAGCAAAAATTTAACAGGCATTTCAGTTGGTAGTTTTATTAAATTTGACGAATTAGGATTTAGTAGTAATTTATACAAAAAAGGCAAAAAATTTGAAATTAGTGAAATAAACGCACAAGAACATTCATTTGTTATTAATGGCATTGAAGAATTAGATTTGGCAAATTATAAATATAATTGGGGTCTAGCAAAAGACGATGTTTCTCCCCAAGAAATATTTGCCTTAGCTAATGGAACAGATTATGACAGATGGACTGTTGGTAAATATTGTCTTGCGGATTGTGATAATGTAATTTGGTTATTATTAAAAGTAGATGTTATTACAGATAAAGTTGAAATGTCCAATTTATGTGATGTCCCGTTAAGTTTCTTATTATTACGAGGTCAAGGTATTAAATTACATAGTTATATTTCTAAAAAATGTGGTGAAAAAAATACATTGATGCCCGTAGTAAAAAAACAGAAAACAGGAGGTGGTTATGAGGGTGCTCATGTATTTACACCTAAAACAGGAATTTATTTAGAAGATCCCGTAGCATGTGTTGATTATAGTTCTCTGTATCCATCTTCTATTATTTCCGAAAATTTATCACATGACAGCAAAGTGTGGACAAAAGAATATGATTTAAGTAATAATCTTATTGCTGAAACCGGAGAAAAAGACGAGCATAACAATTTTAAATATGATAATCTATATATTATGGGTTATACTTATGTAGATGTAAAATATGATACTTATCAATATAAAAGACTTACACCTAAAGCAGCTGCTAAAAAAGTAATTAACGGTTATAAAATTTGTAGATTTGCGCAATTTCCAGAAGGCAAAGCAATTATGCCTTCTATTTTAGAAGAATTGCTTGCGGCACGAAAAGCAACTCGAAAACTTATTTTATCAGAAACAGATGACTTTATGAAAAATGTATTGGATAAGCGTCAATTAAGTATTAAAGTAACCGCAAATTCATTATATGGTCAAATGGGAGCAATTACCAGTGCTTTTTATGAATCGGATGTCGCAGCATCAACAACCGCAATTGGTCGTAAATTATTATTTTATGGTCGTTCAATTATTGAGGAATGTTATAATGATATAGTTATTAAAGTATCAGACGGAGTGTCACTACAAGTCAAGGCCGAATGTGTATATGGTGATACAGATTCAGTATTCTTCAAATTTAATTTACGCAATCCAGATACAAATGAAAAAATATTAAATAAGCAAGCATTAATATATACTATTGAATTGGCCAAGCAAGCAGGAGAATTGGCAAGTTCTTTCTTGAAAAAACCACACGATTTAGAGTATGAAAAAACATTTTATCCGTGGATATTATTATCTAAAAAGCGTTATGTGGGTATTTTATATGAAAATAATCCGGATAAAGGAAAAATGAAATATATGGGTATTGTTTTAAAGCGTAGAGACAATGCGCCTATTGTAAAAGATATTTATGGTGGCATTGTAAATATTATTATGCAAGAAAAAAGTATGGTAAAAGCGATCAAGTTCTTAAATGAATGTATAGAAAAATTAATAGCCGGAAATTATGTAATAGATAAATTATTAGTAACTAAATCATTGCGGGGTTATTATAAAAATCCAAAACAAATTGCTCATAAAGTATTGGCAGAGCGTATTGGATTACGAGATTCGGGCAATAAGCCGTCATCTGGAGACAGAATTTACTATGCCTATATTAAAAATACTAATAAAAAAGCACTTCAAGGCGAAAAAATAGAAACGCCGGATTTTATTAAACAAAATGAACTTGAACTTGATTACAATCATTATATTAGTAATCAAATAATGAAACCATTATTACAGTTATTTGCCTTAAATTTAGAAAATATGAGTGAATTTAAAAAAAAACGAGGACTAACATTACAATCATGGCATAATGAATTAGCAAAATTACGCGAAAAATGGATCGAACCGGAAAAATATGATAAAAAAGTAGAAGAATTAAAATGTAAAGAAGTTAAGAGTTTATTATTTGATAAATATTTAAAAGAATGTAAATAACCTAATTAGTCAATAATATATTATTAGTCAATAATATATTATTAGTCAATAATATATTATTAGTATAATATAATGGTGAATAATATAACATATAAAAATTTAAAAACTTATTCTTATAATTTTAATAAAAAAAACACAAATAAAGTTCTTAAAAATGTAAATACTAAATCACATTTCAAAAATTTAATACTTAAAAGCGATTATCAACAAAATAAAAAGCAAGTATTTAAAAAAGTTATAAATGTTGAAGCAAATATAACAAACCAAAAAAATAGTGGTCGTTGTTGGTTATTTGCTTTTTTAAATATAATACGTTTCAAAATGATACAAAAATATAATTTGTTACCTAGTTTTGAATTTTCTCAAAATTATTTATTTTTTTATGACAAATTAGAGAAAGCAAATTATTATTTAAATTTTATAATAGAAAATATTTCTGTTAATTTAGAAACGTTAAATTATAATACCGATACACTAAAAGTAATACATATGTTAGAAAATTTAACAGAGGATGGTGGTCATTGGAATGTTTTTGTAAATTTAATTGAAAAATATGGAATAATACCCAAATCAAATATGGATGAGAATTTTCATAGTTCCAATTCAAAAGAATTAGAAGTATTTTATGATGATTTTTTACGAAAATGTGCTCATAAAATAAAAACAACACCTAAAATTGAGTTGGCAAAAAATAAACAAAGAATGTTAGATGAAATGTTATCTAAATGTTATAAAATATTGGTCTTATTTTTAGGAGAACCACCAAGTATAATAACGTGGGAATATTATGAAAAAAATAATAAAAATAATAAAAATAATAAAAATAATAAAAATACCAAAACTCAATCTTTAAAAGCAAAAACAATAGCAAATATTACTCCCTTAGAATTTTATAAAAAATATGTCCCATATAATGCTCGGGATAAAATATGTTTAATAAATTATCCATGTAAGCAAGTCCCTTTTTATAAATTATATAATGTAGAAATGGCTTTTAATATAATCGGAAATAGTGAGCAAAATTTTATAAATGTTCCAATTAATATAATGATTGATGCTGTTAAAAATTCAATAAATAATGAAGAAGCAGTTTGGGTAGGAATAGATGTAGATAAATATGTTTCAAAGGAAGATGGATTTTTAGACAAAGATGCTTTTGATTATGAAAATGTATTTGATTTTACTAATACTATGAATAAATGCGATGCCTTAAATTATAGGCAAAGTGGTCCAAAGCATGCTGTAATTATAAAAGGCTATAATTTTGAAAATTCAAAAACAAATGGATTTTTGGTAGAAAATTCTTGGGGAGAAAAATCTGGTTTTGAAGGAAATTTTTATATGGCAAATTCTTGGTTTGAAGATTATACATATCAGATTATAGTAGATAAAAAATGTGTTTCACAAAAAATTTTAAATGTATTAAAGCAAAAACCTATTATATTACCTTATTGGACTCCTTTTAGTTCAGTAACAGGTTATAATTGATTTTCATCAAGCAATTTAAACATATTTTTAAACATATTTTTAAACATATTTTTAAACATATTTTTAAACATATTTTTAAACATATTTTTAAACATATTTTTAAACATATTTTTAAACATATTTTAAATAATAAATAATAAATAATAAATATAAAATATTATTTAAAAATTTAACTACTACTTATAGTATAGTATTATATTTAAAGATGGAGACTTTAACAAACGCCATCAATATTCTTAATATTCATAATACAAATGAAGAATGTATGATATGTAGAGATGAATTACAATGTAGTCAATGTTATACTTTACCTGAATGTAATCATACTTATCATACTAATTGTATAGTTTCTTGGTTTAGAAATGGAGATTCGCGTTGTCCATATTGCGGAAATAAAGGTATTAATAATAAAAACACCAGCAATATGGGAGAATATTTATCACGAACAAGTAATAATAGATATTATAGCATGCATTATGAAGCACAATCTTTAGTAGATATAAGAAAAAATATATATTTAAAAAAATATGATACTAATAAAAGATGTCTTCAAATACGTAAGCAATTTGAAAAAATTAAAATATTAGAAGAAACTTATAAAAGCGAGTGTGAAAAAATGAGAGTTTATAAGCAATCACTCAATGAAACTCCATCATTATATAGTGAAGCAAAAAAAAATATATTAGCACATAGAAGTAAAAAATGGAAACTGACTAAGCAAATTAGATTAGAAAAATTTAAAATAGTAAATAATAGTTATATTATTCCTTTAATAATTCCTCTAAGTGTGACAATTTGATATTATTATCGCAAAAATAATCCAAATTCGTATGTATTTGGTTCGGTTCTGTTACTATTAGTAGTGTCATTTGTATCACTATCACTATGTGAGTTATCTCTATTTGTTAATAAACTTTCAATATGTAGAGCCAAATAAAATCTAAACTCATTGCTATATAAAAATAATTTCTTATTTGTAGCTGGATTTATATAACTAATAAGTTTTGAATTTGTTAAAATATTATATCTACATACAGGACAGGTTTGATGATGAGATAACCAATTATTAACTGCGTGTGTCTTAAAAATGTGTCCGCAATTTTTTATTATTGTTACTTGATCATTACTTGAAAATTCATCTTGTGTTATTGGGCAAGTTTCGTTCAAAGGAATTGCTATACAACAATAATTTATTTGTGCCGTGTTTATTTTAATAAGTGCTTTTATATTTACAATTGAAAGATTTTCATAATCTTCCAAAGTATAGTTTAATAAATAAGCATGCTGAGTATTATTATTAGTATTATTATTAGTATTTGTATTTAAATATTTGTTATAGCAATAATAATTGTTAGCTAATATAGACATTGTATTGTAGTTATTATTGTTTAAATAGTCAATAGTATTGTTTAAATAGTCAATAGTATTGTTTAAATAGTTAATAGTATTATTAGAAGAATTAATGTAATTGTTGGTACTGTGTATCATATTATGTAATAATATTTCATTAGCATTAAAGTTATTAGTCATATTATTATCTATATTATTACTCATATTATAATAATAATAATTTATTACATTTTTAATACATTTTTATATATTATAATTTATATATTATAATTTATATATTTAAATATATTGCGATAAATAATCTAGTGTAAAAATATGGCACATATTGATTATAAATATTTGCTATTAAATAATTTGTTAAATAAATATAACAATAAGGGTTTAACCGGACTATGTAATTTAGGAAATACTTGTTATATAAATTCTTGCTTACAAATTTTATCACATTGTTATGAATTACATGAGGTTATTAATGTAGTAAATATTAACACAGTAAATAACAGTAATTTAATTTTACATGAATGGCGGGATTTAAAAGATTTAATGTGGTCTAAAAACTGTATAATTAGTCCAAATAGATTTTTAAATGCTATTCATAATATATCCAAAATTAAAGATCGAGAATTGTTTTCTGGTTATGCTCAAAATGATTTACCAGAATTTCTTATTTTTTTATTTGATTGCTTTCATGAGGCATTAGAGAGAAAAGTAGATATTAGAATAAATGGAACATCAGAAAGTAATATAGATGAACTTGCCAAGAAATGTTATAGTATGATTAAAAATATGTATTCTAATAATTATTCCGAAATGCTAGATTTATTTTTTGGAATTCATGTATCATTAATTATGTCAAATAATGAGTCAAATAATGAGTCAAATAATGAGTCAAATGAAATTATGAGTGTTACGCCGGAACCTTTTAGTATAATTAATTTACCGATACCATATAGTAGTATTAATAATCATGAATTTAGTATTTATGACTGTTTTAATTTATATACACAATCTGAATTTTTAGAAGGTGAAAATGCTTGGTTTAATGAAACAACAAATACTAAAGAAAGTGTTAATAAGTGTATAAAGTTTTGGAGTTTACCAAATATATTAATAGTTGATTTTAAAAGATTTGATAATGCTAATAAAAAACTAAATAATATAATTAGAACTCCGTTATTAGGACTAGATTTAAGTAATTATGTTGTAGGGTATAATAGAGACAAATATATATATGAATTATTTGGAATATGTAATCATAATGGAGAATGTTTAGGCGGTCATTATACTGCTTATGTTAAAAATTCTAATCAAAAATGGTATCATTACAATGATACAAATGTTGAAGAAATTAACGAATCACAATTAATAACGTCAAAAGGGTATTGTTATTTTTATAGAAAATTATTGTAGATTATTAGATTATTAGATTATTTGATTATTTGATTATTTGATTATTTGATTAGTATCCTTATAATATTATATTATTTATATATAATATTATGTCATTATTTAATAATATAACGCAAGATTTTTATGATAATTTAAATAATTTAGGCACTAATCCTTTTGTATTAGTGGTGTTAATTATTATTATTATTGTTTATTATATAATATTTTCATTTTTAGGAAAATCCTGGGATAATGACTATGACGAACCGTCTGGTACATTTGTAATATTTGAAGCATTATTGTGGGGACTATTTATTCTTTTAATTTTTGTAAATGGTTTATCTTATTTTTTAAATATTGATATTATTACCGAAGTTAAAAATATCTTTTCGCCAGAACCAGAAATTAATATTAAAACAGCAACAGACGAAACAACCGTTAAAACAGACAATAACGAGGTTTATCATATTCCTGGAAATAGATTTACATATCATGATGCAAAAGCAGTATGTAAGGCATTTGATGGCGAAGTTGCCAGTTATAATCAATTAAATGATGCTAATAAAAAAGGCGCGAGTTGGTGTAGTTATGGATGGACCAAGGATCAATTGGGACTTTATCCGACAAGTCAAAGCGATTGGACAAAATTACAAGAAAAAGAAGGTCATAAGTATGACTGTGGATTACCAGGAATAAATGGTGGTTATGTTCCAAATCCACATACAAAATTAGGTGCTAATTGTTATGGAGTAAAACCAAAACAAAGTGAATTAGAAAAACAATACTTAAATAAAGATTTATATCCAAAAACCGTTAAAGAACAATTATTTGAACAACGTGTCAAATTTTGGAAAGATAGAATTAGTAATATTTTAATAAGTCCATTTAACAACAATACTTGGTTTAAAGTAGAGTAAGCCATATTATTTTAACTTATATTTTTCGTGTTAATTTTTTATATCTCGGGTGTTTTTTTTTTGTTTGTTGTTTTTTTGAACTATCAATTGCGCTATAAAATTTAGAAAAAGTTTTATCACTTATTACAGTTTTATCCATCATACTATCTAAATTAAAATTGGGATCCTTATATTTGTTATGTCTTTTTGAAGAATTATCTAAATCTTCAAAATTAAAACCAGGCAATAATGCTAAATTAGAGAGTTGCTTATTTTTTTTATCTAAATCATCTAATAATTTCAACATTTTATAATCTTTTTATATATATATTTTATATATATTTTATATATATTTTATATATATTTTATATATATTTTATATATATTTTATATATATTTTATATATATTTTATATATATTTTATATATATTTTATATATATTTTATATATAAAATATAAAAATGGCTTTAGAACCATCACCACCATTACCATCATTACCACCATTTAAAATTATAAAATGTTGAAATTATTAGATGATTTAGAAGTATACAAAGGCTATAAAATATATGATGATTATTTAAGAACAACAAATAAAATCTATTATGATAGTTTAGAGAAACCTCAATTAGAGGGAAAAAATGGTATTACTACTGATGACCAATTGAAAGATGCTATACGTTTTTTCGCATCAAAAGGGATAGGTGAATTGACCCAAATATTACAAAATTTTAATATTGAAGACGATATAAAAAATGGTCTAAAACAATATTTTGGATCAGAGTTTAGGGGTATGAATGCTAGCATGCGGAAAACAATAGCTAAGAATAAATTAACTAATAATGATTTAACTAATAATGATTTAGACTTAGACTTCGAGGATATTATGGAAATATATGATAAATTAAAAAACCCCGCTCCTCCTATTACTTGGGACAATGAGTATGATACATATATTTATAATACATTAAATGCATTTACAAAAACTACACCATGTACGGATAATTTCTGTGTTTTTAGATGTTATCAACAACTACCCAATGGAGCACCTTTGCTTACACCGGAAGGCAATTTGGCACCTTATATTTATTTAAATCAGTTTACATCAACATCTATTTTATTACGATTATGTGATTATTGGTGTACTCCTGATCCTGAAAGTAATGTTATAAATTCAACGGATTTATATAACCTAAATAATGGAGAAAATACTATAATTTGTATAGAAATACCCGAAAGCACTCGAGGTATTTCTCTAATTAATTTTTATGGACTTGTATCAGGTTCATTTACGAGTGATTATTCTGAATTTGAATATTTGCTTCCGCCTGGTGGTTATTTAACACTGACCAATCGAACATATGAATATACTAGTATTAGTAGAACAAAATTAAGAACCAAATTGAAAATAGACCCAACAAAAGATGACCCATTTCCACATTTACCTACAACATTTAATATTCCTATTTATACGTATATGTCCAATGTTGCAGATAATCCTTATTATCGTGATATACCTTATAAAACATACAGTTATATATTACCCGAAGTTAAAAATATCTTCTCAAGAACTAGAGAATATATGAAAGACCGAATAAATGTTATTAAAAATAAGGCAATGACTATGACTAAGAATTCTGATTACGTTGCATTTAAAGACGTAGGAAAAGGGAAACAAAGAAGAAAACAAACTAGAAAGAGAAAGAATAGAATACAAACTAAGAAGAGAAAGAATAGAATACAAAGTAGAAAGAGAAACACTAGACAAAAAAAGAATAAAAATAAAAAAATTAATTATAAATACGTCTAATATTTTTACTAATAGTATGTGTCCTTTTTGATTTAATAAATTCAATAAGTTCATCTTTTATTGAACCCGAGTCATAATTTTCAAAAAATTCTTCAAAACATTGCTCTAAAAATTTAAGACTTAAAGGATTGGTTTGTTTTTGTTCAATAAAACTCAATTTTCCATCGCTAATATTTATATTTGGATAGTTAGCATTTTTTAAATCATAATGGGATATAATATTTTTTGTTAAACTGTTCTTTTCGTCTCTCAATGTTATAATTTGGTTATTTAATTTTTTATGTTGATTATCTAAGACCACCCATTTTTTTATACTATCTTCAATATTCATATACTTATTTTTATTTACTTATTTTTATTTACTTATTTTTATTTACTTATTTTTATTTACTTTATAATATTTTTTTTAAAATAATATTATAAATTAGTTTTTATAACCTTATATTGCTAAAGTTATAATTTAACGCCTACCTCTAGATCTTGACGATCTTTTGGATCTTCTTGAACCTCTTCTTCTGGTATTGCCCGAATAGCCGTTTTTTCCTGTAAAACCATAACCTGCTCTTCTTTTTGCTAATTGAGTAGCACCAAGAAAACCTGCCGCAACTGCGATATCTGTTAAATAACCGCCTCTTCCTTTTCTTCCTCTTTTTCCTCTTCTTGTGCGCGATCTTCTTCTACGACCACCACCCATACCATTCGTTGATTCTTCGTTTTGTTCTTGATGTTTGTTCATTCCTCCGCCTAGTTCTTCGATCATTCTTTTTTATAATATATAAAAAGATAAAAATTATATTATAAATAAATAAATAAATAAATAAATAAATAAATAAATAAATAAATAAATAAATAAATAAATAAATAAATAAATAAATAAATAAATAAATAAATAAATAAATAAATAAATAAATAAATAAATAAAGAGAGAGAGGATAATATTTAATATATTAAATACTTCTAAATCAAATTTTTAAGCATATATTTTATTTAGACAACGATTGTTTTTTTAATTTATTGTTATATTGAACCAATAAAATTAATACTCCTAAATGAAGAATAAAACTAGTAAATATAAAAAATAGAAAAAAACACAAATATATATGTATTTCTTTCAAAAAATATTCTAACATAGGATTTAATATATTTTGTAGTTCTTTTTTTGTTTCTTCTGCTTTAAGAAAATTAATACAATAATCTGCCAACGTATTTTTAGAAACCATATTTTATTATTTAGTTATTATTTATTACATTTATTTATTTATTACATTTATTTATTTATTTATTTATTACATTTATTTATTTATTTATTTATTTATTTATTTATTTATTTATTACATTTTTGCGTGGAAATATTATTTCGTTTTTCTAATACTTAATATAAATTCATTAATGAATACTCTAATTTATGATATTACAGAAAACTTCAATTTTAATAATCTAAAAGTAGAAAACCCTTCTTTAATAAACGCAAATAATTATTTTAGCAAAATATATAATAATAATAATAATAATAAAAATTTTTATGTTAAACTTCCTAAATGTAAAACAAAGCAAGGAATTGTTAATTCCAATAATAAATGCTTTTGCGAACTTGAATTTAATAGTAATGAAAAAATAGTTGCTGAATTTTTTGAGAATTTAGAAGAATTTTGTATTCAAGAAATATGTAATAATAAAGCATTATGGTTTTATGACTCGGATAATATATCAAGTGAAGATATTCAAGAATATATAACGCCTATTATGAGATCATATAAGGGGGGGAAAAAATTTCTAATTAAAACAAATATAAAACAAGATAAACTTATTATATATGATGAAAATGAAAAAAAAATAACTATTACAGATTATGATGTTACTAATGAAATTATACCTTTATTGAATATAAATGGTATAAAATTTTCTAAATCCACTTTTATCATTGATATTGTTTTAGTGCAATTTATGGTATTATATCCGTGTGATAGTTTTGAAAACCAAATACTAATTAAATTAAATAAACACGAAATTAAGTCAAACCAATATGATAAAGAAGACAAAGAAGACAAGAAAATAGAAGAAAACAAGAAAATAGAAGAAAACAAGAAAATAGAAGAAAACAAGAAAATAGAAGAAAACAAGAAAATAGAACAAGACAAAGAAGACAAGAAAATAGAAGAAAACAATAAAATAGAACAAGACAAAGAAGACAAGAAAATAGAAGAAAACAATAAAATAGAACAAGACAAAGAAAACAATAAAATAGAAGAAAACAAAGAAAACAATAAAATAGAAGAAGATGATTTAGAAACAAACAACCCAATATATTTAGAAACATCTGATCAGTCATCAAAAGAAACGTCTAATTCTAATTTAGAAAATGAAATAAAACAATCTAACAATAGTACCAATGAAAGTAATTCTTTTAAATATTTAATTAATAGTTTAGAAACAATTCAATGTAATAATGATGGTTCTATTGAATTAAATAATTTAGATACTATTGCTGAAAATACTGAACCTATTGAAATAAAAACACACGAAACAATATATTTAGAAATATATAAAAAAGCCAAGCAAAAAGCAAAAGAAATAAGAAAAAACGCAATTGAAGCATTTTTAGAAGCAAAAAATATTAAAATGAAATACAATTTAAATACTATTCTTGACGATTCGTCTAGTGACGAAGAAAACGAGTTATTGAATTGTAATTAATAATTTTGTAGAGTTTTGCTTTATTTTGTTTTTTCTCTCAAAATACTTTTTAAATAATAATGTTAAATTTAAATTTTTATGTAAATGTTAAAATTTAATTAATTAAATATTATTGAAAATTTTTTATTGTTTATTTTATATAAAATGCCAGTTATGAAGAAGTTTACAAAAGGATTTAGAATGGAGTACGTTTTAGGAATTATTGCTTTAGTTGTAGTCGGTTTAGCTTTTTATAAATATTCTGGTGAAAAAAATATGTTCCAATCACCCATGACATCAGGAGCATCAAGTTCAGGAATTTCAGATATTCAAAATCCTAGTGTTCCAAACGGAAATAGTTATCCCACAATTGATGGCGCACAAACCACTGGCAACATGGGTTCTTCTCTTCAGTCCAATGGCGGTGTAATAACTAAACCCGCATCTAACCCTTCGGACTTATTACCGAACGATGCGAATAATTCTTGGGCCAATTTAAATCCAGTTGGAAATGCGGATTTAAGAAATATAAATTTATTGAATCCAAGTCAATTAACCGGAATTAATACACAAGGATCCAGTTTAAGAAATCCCAATTTACAATTAAGATCTGAACCACCAAATCCCAGAACAAATACTAATTGCCCGTGGAATATTTCTACAATTGAAGCAGATCAATTTAGAAAAGTATTAGAAATTGGTTCTTAGACATAGTTAGCTCGTAAAAATACCATAATATTTATAATAAAATTTCCGAAATTTTATTATAAAATTTAATATTAATGGCAACAATATTTACCAACAATATTTTTAATATTGTTTTAGTAATATTTATTATAATAATTGTATCTAAATTATATTTTAATAGCGATACTTTTAATTTAAAATGTATTATATCAGATGTTAATGGTAATAAATATTGTGTCCGTGATAGAAATAAATTAGAATTAGCAGCAGATAGATTAGCACATGTAAATAATAATTTAAATAAATTAGTAAATCATTTGTCAAAAAAGTATCCTACAAAAGAGAATGTTCAACGACTCGTAAATGGTTATAATCCAAAGAAAATATATGAAACTTTACCTACTAGTGAATTTACTGCCTTCAGTGAAAATAAAGGTGAAAAATTGGCGTTTTGTTTAGATACTGAAAAAAATAGCAAAGGACGTTTAATTGATATAAATACATTGATGTATGTAGCACTACATGAGGTTAGTCATATTGCTACTAAATCAATTGGACACAATGATGAATTTTGGAATAATTTTAAATTTATGATTACAGAAGCAAAAGAAATAAATATTTATAATCCGGTTGATTATCAAAAAGAACCAGCGCGTTATTGCGGTATGAATATAAGCGATAATCCTTATTTTGATCTTAAATAAGTTGTCCAACAAATAACTTATAGAAATTTATAAATAATGTCATATACATTATAGTTTATACTCGTGTCTGTGGTTTTTACTATATTTTTACTACAAAAATATAAATTGTATATTTTTGTGTAATCTTCTAAATTAGGAAAATAACTATCACAAATGAACTCTTTCTCTATATAAGTTATTATTATTTCATTAATATTAAAGATGGTGTGTTGTTCGCCGTGATTAGCTAAAAACAATTTATATATTTGTTCTCCACCAATAATCCATACTTCATCGTAGTTTTTTGACTTTACAAAATTTTCAAGTGTTTGTAAAGTTTCAAACGTTTTAACAATATTATTAGCATTTTTTTTATTAATATTGAGAGATTTAGACAAAATTAAATTATCCCTGTTTGCTAATCCATTTACATTATTTAAACTCTCATATGTTTTTCGCCCCATAATAATAGCATTATTTTTATTTCCTGTTGTGAGTCTTTTAAATTTAGCCATGTCTTCTTTAATATTCCATAATAACGCATTAGATTTGCCTATACCATTATTTTTACTAATGGCAACAATAATATTTACAATCATATTTATATAAAATAAACTCTTATATTTATATAAATGTCAAATATATTTAAATTTTATATAAATAACGCTAATCAATTTAATAGACTATATATATTTATTAAAAATAAATATTTGACAAGTCAATCATCTTTAGTTAGTGTTAAAGAATTAAATACTAATTACTCTGACTCTTCGGTCTTCTTAAAAAGTAGCGTCTATGAAAAATACTTCAATAATGGTCTTGATTTTGATGAAAATGATTTAATGTATTTAAATACATTTGGCACAATAATTACATTTGTTGATAATGTAATAAATAGCGATGATACAATTGAAACAATAAAATTAAAACTTATTCAAGCCATTAACGAAACAACCAATCAAGATCAACAAATTTGTTTTGAAGAAATTTATATGTATGGATTAGCACCATCAATATTAAATAAACTGGAATTGTTTATTAATTTAACAAACAATAATAAGAATGATTTAACGCGCAATATGTTAATAAACTATTTTAAGAATATTTATGAAGGTTATAATATTTTAAACAATTTAGAAATTAAAGAAATATATAGTTATGATAGTATTAATTATATTAATACTACAAACATTCATGAATATAAATCACTAGGTCAAAGTTTTATAAAATATTATCAAAATTTTATTGTAAATCCTTATAATTATGAAAAAAATCTAACAAAACAAACAAGTGATATTATAACTATAAATAATTATAATATGTTATTTGAATATAATGTTCGCAATACAATATTTGTTTGTTTGGCTAGCGAGTTTTTTAAACTAACTAAGAATATAGAGGATGACGAATTATTAATTAAAATATATTTTAATTCATTATACTTAAAAAATATTGTTAATGTGAGAGATTTTAACACAAAAAAAATAGAATTAATAAAAAAAACAACCGAATTATTTAATAACGAAAATTTTAAAAATAAAAACGAGTTCTTATTTTTATTAGAAACAATTAATGTTAACACAAGCAGTTTAAAATATGAAAATAGCGGGATTATTTATATTAATATAAATATTCACAGCACTATTAATTCAAACATTTCGTTAGAAACAATATTTAAATTATTTACTAGCAGCGAACTATATCCATTTGTTAAATACAATCCTGGTAAAAAATTAGAAAATTTGTATCGTCTTTATTGTGATAAAACAAATAATAAGAAAAAAATACCATTGCTTAGTAAAACATTAATATTAAAATATGCTAAATCTTTAGGAAAAGCACATACTATAACATTTTATATTAATTCTAAAGAAGAATTGTTCATAAACAATGTTAATGAGTTTATAATTGAGTTAGAAGACACTGGTATTATTAATGTGAAAATAGACTTTAAAAACATTATGAGTATTGAAAATATAAATATTTTAATTGCTAATAATGTGAATACAATAATTAAATTTATTAAAAGTTTAATTGTCAATAACACAATCGAACTATTTGACAAATTAACTAAAACCAATATTGAAATTAATTGTATTAACTATGTTTCTAATATTAATATCAAAGGGACACCGACTTTGAAAACTATAAGTAATTGTATTAGTTTTTTATTCAATGTTATAAAACATGATCCAAAAGAAATAATAATGCGTTATAAACACGTATCCAATTTTAGTTTAATGAACTCAGAAGACGCGTTTATAATCGAACTTATTAAACAAAAATTTACAGAAACAGAAATATTAAACAAATTAGAAGAGAATTACAAATTATCATATGACGAATCCAGAGCAAAATTAATAAGCGTAATTAACTCACTTAAATTGGTTCAAAATACGTTTAATTTTAAAAAATTAAATATTAAAAATAATCCCGGATTTCTAACAACATTAAAAAAAACTACTTCAAGCAATCTCTCAATCAGCATTGAAAATATTGATGCTATTGATTATTTGAAAAATATGAGTGTATATATTGATTCTATTGTTAAAATCTTATTTAACCAACTAAAAGATACTCCATTAGAACAAAATATTAAAACCTTGTGTAAAAAAATTTCAGCAAAAGAAGAAATTGAAGAACAAAAAATAGAAATAGCAGACGTGGCAGAAAATGAAAAAATTATTACAAATGTTGCTCATTTATTAGAAAATGACGACACAGATGAAGTAAGTTCAATGAATAATGATTTGTTAAATATATTATTAGATGATGAAGACGAAGACGAAGACGAAGACGAAGACGAAGACGAAGATGAAGAAAAAAAAGAAGACGATGAAGAAGACACATACGAAGAACCAATTGATAAAATTAACACCGGTTCTATAACAACCGATGAGAAAATAAATATTGAAGACATAGAAGAGGAGGTGCCTTATGTTCAACAAAACACAAAAGAAGAATCTATAAAAGAAAAAATAACAGACGATCCAAAAAAAGAAGAAGATGACGAAGAAGGTTTTAAAGAATTTTCAGATAAAAGTAATCCAATATTAAAACGATTAATAAATAAAGAACCAACATTATTCAGCACAGATAAAAATAAATTTTTCACAGAATATTCCAGATTATGTCAAGCAAACATAAAAAAACAACCTGTTATACTAACACAAGAAGAAAAAGACATTATTGATGAAAAAGATAGAAACAATGCTGGTATAAAATCATATACAGAAAGTTTTAAATATGGAACAAAAGAAGGAAACACATATCACTATATATGTCCAAGATACTGGGATTTAGAAAAAAATATAAGTTTGTCACACAATGAAGTATTAAGCAAAAAATATGGAAAAGTTATTACAAAAAAAAACAAAGACGGAACTTATGATGGAAATATAATGGAATTTACAGATCAAAAACACCATCTTGATGAAAAAGGAAATTATATAACTCATGTCCCGGGTTTTTTAGATGAGAAACATAATAGAAATGGTTTTTGCTTACCTTGTTGCTTTAATAATAAATTATGGAATAAACCACAACAACAACAACGACGCAGCAAATGTTTAAATTCTGATTATAAAATGAACGATGAACAAAAGAAAGATAATTTCAATTATGTTAAGGGACCAGAAAAATTTCCATTGGAAAAAAACAAATTAGGGTTTCTTCCAATAAGCATTCAAAAATTATTACAATTTGATAATTTAGACTGTGTAACAAAACAAACGCCTAACTTATTAAAAACTAATCATAAATGTTTATTGCGTTATGGGGTAGAAAATAGTAGTAATCAATCATTTATAGGATGTATTGCTGATTTATACGAATCGTTAATAATAAAAAACAAAAAATCTATAAGTATTAATGAAATGAAAAACATTATTGCTAACAGTATTAGTATTGATACGTTTATAAAGTATAATAACGGCAATTTACCGCATATTTTTATTTCTAGGAATTTTAATGAAGTTGTTGATACAATAATTATTAGTAAATATGAATCAAGTAAATTATATCAAGAAGTTATAAAATCTTCTAGCAAACCTGATACAAATTACGAAAATATTGATAAACTCATATTATTTAAAAAAATAATAAACAGTTTTGAAAATTTCTTAAGATATTTAGAAAGCAATTTAACAATTGATTATACTTATTTATGGGATATTATTTGTAAAAGAAATCCTTTACTTTTTCCAGATGGATTAAATTTAATTATTTTAGACATTACAACCGAAGATATAACAGATAACATTAAAATATTATGTCCTAAACAAAATTACAGCGATGAATTTTTAGATATAAAGAAAAAAAATTTATTATTAATAAAAAAAGATGACCATTTTGAACCTATTTATTTAATAAATAATACAATCAATAATTATGATTTTACAAAAGTATTCCCATTTTCTAACAATAAAGAAGATAACAGTCTTAAAAATTTTAAACTAATTTTAAATAATATTAGAAAAGCAATAAATAGTAACTGTATTCATAAAATAGATACAAAAAAATATACTAGTTCAATTTATAATTTTAAACCAAATATTCCATTGGATAATATAATTAATATACTATTAAAATTAAAATATGAAATTACTTATCAAATTATTGATTATAATAGTAAGGTTATTGGAATAACAATAAAAAAAGAAAATGAATCAGGGTTTATTGAAAAAGGTTTTATTCCATGTTATCCTTCTGGTTTATCAAGTAATTATGAACAAATTTCATACAAACTAATAGATGAAATAGATGATAATGAGTATAATGATTATAGTAATACAAAAGAATTATTACAAAAAATATACAAATTAAGTGACTATAAAATTATATGTAAACCCGAATATAAAGTACTTGAAGAAGGGGCGGTAGTTGGTATTCTTACTTTAGGTAATCAATTTATTAGATTAAGTAATCCAGAACAAAATAATGAGGACGAGTTAATACAAATAGAAAATAAAGATTATGTTTTTGTTGATAAAGAAATACATACGAAGTATTATAAAAATAATAATAGAAATGAGACAATAACCAATATTAAATTGGAAACATTATTTTATAACAATTTTAAAAATACTTTTAAAAAAATATTAAATATTAACATAAATAATAATAAGAAAAACGAACTATTGCGAATAATAAATAATAATTCAATGCTATATTTAGATAAACTTTCAAACATATATACAATATTGAAGAGCATAGGAACTAACTATATTATATTTTCAGAAGACATGAAACCTATTTTAGATAATATAAAATTGTCTTCGTGTTTTGACGATGAAAAATGTCCTAGTATAGTTTGTAAAAAATTAAACACTAGTTGTTCATTAATTATACCAAAAACAAATTTAATTAATAATGAAAAAAATGAAGAATTATATTATACTCGGTTATCAGATGAGTTTGTTAGATTCAACAAATTTAGAAATTTTATTTTTGAAAACAGCAATGTTTATAGTTATGGTTCTGTAGAATATAACATTTTGAGCAATGAACTGTTATTGTTTCAATCATCATTAACTCAAGAATTTTTTAGAGACATAGTACACACAAATAAAGACAATATTTATATTGATAAATTTGATACATTTGATACATTGGGGTTTGAAAATACAGACAAAACTTTAAATTTAAAAACTTTTAAAAAAGAAAAAGGCGAAACAATAGTCATAGAAGTTTCAACCACTAAAGATAAAGAAATTATTAAACAAAACAAAATGTTTCAAGAAAATCCAGAAAAATTTAAAACAATTGATGAATTAAAGCAAGTAAATGCGGACACTCAAGATATTGAAGATGATATTTATCAAGAAGATGAAGAAGTAGAATTAGACAAAAATATAAAATTATTAACTACTTATACTGACCCAAATCACTATTGTTCTTTTAATAAAAATGTAATAATGGAAGATTTTAGAAAAAACTTCAAGACAACAATTCATCAATTAAGGTATTCATTAGATGATAAAATTTGCTCTTTTCAATTAATTTTAATAATAATAAAATATCATAATACACAACAAAATATTAATTTAACGATTGAAGATCTAAAAAAAAAACTAATTAGTTTATATCAAAATAATAGTAATTTTGATTCTTTATGTTATATATTATTGAAAAACAATAAAAAAACGATCATTGAAAAAGTTATAGCTAAGGAAATAACTATTGAAGAATGTATATTAAGCAATGAATATTATGTCACATATATTGATATTTATTTACTATCAAAGGAATATGACTTACCTATAATATTATTGTGTAATACAATTATTGATAGAACTATTACAAATGAGAATTTTATTGTATTTAATGTAAATAGATTGGATAATAATTATTTTTTTATAAAAAATCGTACTTTATATGATCGAAAAAAAATACATAATTACAAATTAATTATTAATTCTTCGTTGGTTGTTTTTAATATAGACGAAGATCTACAATACAGTTCAGGTGATTTACAAAGCAAATTACAAGACGAGATTAATAATTTTAAAGATGTTTTAGGCAGTTATATAAATAATTATAATTTAAGCGATAAAAAACAACCTACAAAATTTAAAGAAGAAAAAGTAGAAAAAGAAAAAGTAGAAAAAGAAAAAGTAGAAAAAGAAAAAGTAGAAAAAGAAAAAGTAGAAAAAGAAAAAGTAGAAAAAGAAAAAGTAGAAAAAGAAAAAGTAGAAAAAGAAAAATCAGTGATTGCTAGCGCCGAAGAAACTACACAAACAAAAAAATCAAAGCGTTGTCCAAATGGCACCCGTAAAAATAAAAAAACCGGATTATGTGAAAAAATATGATATCACTTTTACATGTTTAAATAAATTTTATAACAATATATATTTATTATTATAAAATTTGTTATGTTTGATATTTAAAAATCCAATTCATAATCGCTACTTGATCCGTTATTAATATTTTTAATAGAAGCAACACTTGATTCTATCAATAAACTATTTGTACTACATTCATTTGTGGTTTCGCTAGTTATTTGGTTTAATAATGCTTGTTCATCGCTTTCATCGTCTGGTTGTGAAGTTGTTGTTGTTTGAGGTTTAATAGACATCAAGAAGTCATTATCAACCAATACTTTAAAACAATTAGTTCCATAATATCCTTGTTGACCGCACATAATGTTTGCCGACACACCTTTCATGTTATCTAACTCTCCGTGTTTTGCGGCTTTTAAAAACATTTCTGGAGTTTCTTCAAAAGATGCTTTGGCAATAGCTCCAATATCATCATTATTAATACCATGCCTAAAAATAGAAACCATCTTATCATTACACGTCATTCTATCTGCCAACATAATTAAATGATGATAATTAATATATGTGCTATCGAACTCAATAACCTCTGAAAATTCATCAAATATACTTTGTCTAGCAGCTTCAATCCCAAATGTGTTATAAATTTCTATAATATGATTTGAAATAGTTCGCGTTTTATCTACAAAATCCAGGGCCAAAATATCTAATAAATTACTTCCTAATGTATCTAATACCCATAAATCTTTTTTAATATATTTTGTATCAATTTCCTCAAAATTATCAGTGATTTTTCGCAATGTTACTTTATCAATATTTTTTACTCCGCGTAAAATAAGATTATCTAGTAATTCTTCTTGTAAGTTTCTTAATAAATATATTTCATCGCTTTGATCCAATGATTCTAAAACATTCTTATTTTTCTTTTTCTTTAATAATTGAAGATTCTTATTAATACGAATTCTAAAAATTAATTTTTCTGAGTTATAATCAGTATACATACATGTCAAGTTATTATAACTATTCATTAATGCAAAATGAAGATCATCCATTGAGATATTTTTATCTAACATTTCTATTTTATTCATATACATTCTAATAATCCATTTTGATTTATCTTTACTACTATCATAACTGGTGTTACAGTCATCTAATAATTTTTCAAATTCGTTGTATTCTTTCATTAAATCCACATCTTCGCTCATTAATGTATTTAAATCGTCGGGGTCAAAACAAATTTCAATTGATTCAACAAGCGACCGTAATTTGGTGTTCTCAATTTTGGAAATATATTCTTTTGCTTTATTTTGGTCATAACAGTCTAATTTATTTAAATAAATAGTACAAGATAAACTCTTTGGATTATCGCTTAATGATAATATTTCTTCAATACGAGGAACACCACGAGTAACATTAGATTTTGAAGCAACACCAGCAAAATGAAAGGTGTTTAATGTTAATTGTGTTGTAGGTTCGCCAATACTTTGTGCCGCAATCATACCAACCATTTCTCCGGGCGCGACTAATGCTTTCTTATAAGCATTGTTGATTATTGTTATTAAAATATCAACAGATTTACGGGTCAATCGTTTGTGCATTAACAATTCTTTTGGACTTAAATAATAATAATATAATACTTTAAAAAGTTCGTTCGGCTTACAATAATTTAACAAATTTAATTTTTCAAAATTATTTTCAATAAGTTCAAACACTTCTAATGGTGTAATGTCTATAATAACGTTTTCTTCTTGGTTGCCGGCAATATTATTAATAATATGAGTAAATGATACTGGAACATTCACCGACGGTTTATAAACTCGATTAAATATTTTAGCAATTACATCATCTCGTGCCTTAAGTATGAAATCAATATAATATTTGCACTTTTTATCTAATTCGGGTTTTTGCCTTTTAAATTTACTATATGCTTGTTTCGTATATAATGTTCCATAAAGTGAATCTTTAGAATAATCATTCGGCATTTGATAATGACCATAAATTTCTTCAATAGTCATATTAACAAAAGGAACTTGTTGAGACTCAACTCTTACCGGATCAAAGTTATCATCCCCATAACTATATTGAATAATTTTATTTTTATTATTACGAACAGTCATATCATAATGAACCATCAAATCTTCTAATCCTTTAATCAGTCGTCGTTGAATATATCCAGTTTGACTCGTTTTACATGCTGTATCAATTAAACCGACACGACCACCCATAGCATGAAAGAATAATTCATCTGGATTTAATCCACCAATAAACGAATTTTCCACAAATCCACGCGCATTTGGAGAATCGTCATATTTAGTATAGTGTGGTAATGTTCTATCTTCAAATCCATAAGGGATTCGTTTTCCATCTACGTTTTGTTGTCCCAAGCAAGAGATCATTTGTGAGATATTTAAATCGCTACCTTTGGAACCAGCATTTACAATAATAACAAAACGATTAGTGCTATCTAAATTTTGACGACCTAATTTACCTGCTTCAAAAGAAGCTTTATTTAAAATATTATTGATTCGTGTTTCAAATTCTTCAACATTTGAGCGTCCTGTTTTATTATCAAAAATACCTAAATGCGTTTCATCTATTAGCGATTTCACCTCTATCTTTTTCTTATTAATTGTTTCATTAATTTTGTCATTTGTTTCTTTATCCGCAATAAGATCGCTAATTCCCACACTATAACCATGAATTTTCATATATTCAGTTACAATGTCTTGTAAATTATTAATGAAATCACACGCAGCATCCACATCATAATCATTATAAATCCGATGAATTAAACCACGTGTTGTATCTCCTAAAATGCTTTTTTCAATGTGTCCACGTTTAATATTTCCTTTATTAATTTCCAAAACATTATTTGATTTGCTATAATCTTCGGTTTCGCTATATTGCTTTGTTTTATATTTTAAGCTAATGTTTGGAATAATTAGACTTAATAATGAAAAACTGCTCTGCGATTGTTGGTCAAAATTTATCTTTTTTAAATCAATAGTTTTCAGATGTGCCATTAAATTCATTGATGTCCGAGAGTTAAAATTAATAGTCTCTCGTGTAAATAAATAACTACTCAATAATGAATCTTGAAAAATACCAACAATGGATTTATTGTTTGCCGGACTAATAATTTGATATTTTACAGCAGCAAGAGTTTTGAGTTCAATTTCAGATTCATCGTCTTGTGGCATATGTAAATTCATTTCATCTCCGTCAAAATCGGCATTGTATGGTTTGGTATCGGCAACATTCATTCTAAAAGTGTCTCCTTTATACATTACTTTAACAATATGACACATCATTGACATTCTATGAAGGGTTGGTTGTCGATTAAAAAGGATTGCGTCACCATCTAACATATGACGATGAACAATATCACCCAATTCTAAATTAATTGACTCGCGATCAACATACCGAAGACTAATACAATCTCCGTTTTTTCGCTCATAAATTTTTGCTCCAGGATGCTCGTCGGGACCATTTAAAATTAATGTGCGCAAATAATTTCTATTTTTAGCCGTAACAATAATAGGTTTTGTTAAATTTTTTGCCACTTTTAACGGAACACCCAATTGACTAATAGATAAATTAGGATCCGGTGTAATAACCGACCGAGCACTAAAATCGACGCGTTTACCCATCAAATTACCTCTAACTCGACCGCTTTTACCGTTCAGTCTTTCTTTGATTGCTTTTAAAGGACGACCAGAGCGTTGAGCAACGGCAGCAACACCGGGAATTTTATTATCTACCAATGTAGCAATATAATATTGTAAAACAGTAGTCCAATCATCTATTACATTTGATGCTGAATTTTGCTCTATTTTTTCTTGTAACATTTTATTAGCTTTAATAATATTAATAATAATATGTGTTAAATCATCTTCGCTTCGTTGTTGTGCGTCATGCTTAATTGAAGGTCTTACTTGTGGTGGAGGAACTGCTAAAACTTGGCAAATCATCCATTCGGGACGCGACCAAATTGGACTAAATCCCATAAAATTAACATCTTCATCTGAAATTTTTTTGAAAATTTTTAACATCATTTCTGGAATAATTTTCATTGTCATTTTTGTATCTTCTTTTTTAAAATCATAATTATTAAATTCTTCTTCCTTATCATTCCATTCAGCAATAATTGTTGCTAAACCTTCTTTTCTTATTTTTGGTTGTAAACATCCACACCCATTATGTGAATCCTCACCACAACGATGTTTTTTACTTGCTAAAGCAAATACTTTATTCCATCGTGTTTCAGCATTTAATTTTAATAAATAATTGTATTTTTCTTTATCAATTAAAAGTTTGCTACATTTAATACATAAACATCTACATATTTTCATAATTGTTGATAAATATTGAATATAATAAACGGGTCTAGATAAATTAATATGACCAAAATAACCCGGAGTTTGAACATAGTCTAGTCCATCTGTAGGACAAATCATTCCTGGATCTAAAACTCCCATTCGTGGATCAAATAATCCACCTAAAACAGGTTTGTTATTTATATGAGTATCCCTGTTTGTAATTTCTACAACGGAACCCTTTTGAATTTCATAAGGACTTAAGATACTAAATTGAATACCGATGATTTTAGATGGTTTCTTGTTTTCAAAATCAGTCATTCTTTTATAATAGTTAAATAATATTTAAATTATATTTATTCAATTTTTAATTTTATAATGCTCAATTACTTTTTAAAAAAGCAATAATCTTTTAAGAACAATATATTATAAAATTATAAAATTATAAAATTATAAAATTATAAAATTATAAAATTATAAAATTATAAAATTTAAATATTATAAAATTATAAAATTTAAATATTATTAATATTATAAAATTTAAATATTATTAATATTATAAAATTTAAAATTGAATATAATTTATATAATATATTTAAATACTATAATTATTATGCCCCATAAGTATAACACTAGAACTAAATCGGGAACTCTTGTCCCATTTCTTTATATTAATGATGATAATGATAACGATAATGATGATGATAATGATTATGATGATAATGATTATGATGATGAAGATAATGATTATGATGATGGGCGTAACCTTGAACCAAAAATTAACATAGACAGTCAAGACGACGACGACGACGACGATGATACAGATAGTTCTAGTTCCAAAGACAGCAATAGTAGTACAGAATCCAGTGATTCTAATAACTCTAATAAAAATATTTCAAATAAAAAAAATAATGCCAAAAAATTAAATAAATCTGACTATTATAAATTTTTAAGTGAATTATATCCATCACACTACAGTAAAAATAAATATATTGATGAAGTTAATAAAAGTATTGCTAATAAAGAATTAGTAAATAAACGCCTTAAAAAATCCGATAATACTTTTGTAAATACTTCTTCGAACTTAAATAATTTCTTTACTACTAAGGTTATAAAAAAATCTAGAAAAATTTCTAAGAAGAAAAAAGTAAATCGTTATAATAATGCGAGCGCTGAAGACAATGATGATACTAAATATGAGCAAAATTTATTAGCACACGGATTTAAACAGATTTTTAACAGTGTAAATGGATCCGACAAAAATATTAATATTATTTTAAATTTAAAGAAAGGTAAAAACAATATTTATAATAATGAAAATACAAACACAGATCGAATGTTAAGTCATTCGTTATTTTCAACTATGCATTATAATAAAAATAACCAGGACAATGAGGATGATAATAATCAGGACAATGAGGATGATAATAATCAGGACAATGAGGATGATGAGGACAATGAGGACAATGAGAATACTAGGGAGAATACTAGGGAGGATACTAGTGAGGATACTAATAATAAGGATGAAGACAGGTCTAAAAAGAATAAAGATGATATTGTTCCGGCACCACAAAAAGTGTCGATTAAAAATTATAAAAAATTTGATAATATTTTAAATAATGAAGAAAAAGAATCGGAATATTTTAAAAAATGTTTATCGTCTAATTTACAATTAGAAGCAATTGCTAAATTAGAAAAAATTAAAGAATTAACTAAAATTAGCAAACCTTATTTACTTCATTTAGTTGACCTTGATATTCCAGATCAATATAAAGCATGTGCTTTAATAAAAATTAATACTATGCGTTCAATGGGTGGTTATGGAAACAGCGAATATTATAAAATAAAATCATGGGTGGATGCTTTCTTAAAAATTCCATTTAATAAATATAATAATTTACCTATCAGTTTTGCCGATGGAATTGAACAATGTCATGATTTTATGGAAAAATCAAAAAAAATATTGGATAGTGTTACTTATGGATTAGAGGATGCTAAAATGCAGATTATGCAAATGATTGGTCTGTGGTTAGTAAATCCAAATGCTATTGGTTGTGCTATTGCTATTAAAGGACCCCCAGGAACTGGTAAAACAACACTAATTAAAGAAGGTATTAGTAAAATTTTAAACAGACCTTTTGCGCTTGTTGCGTTGGGTGGTTGCGGT
>Ga0209107_10000065_pt1 | contig 63889 bp, 51 predicted proteins | sample LakErihyJuly2011_2_FD_187460 | JGI IMG/M metagenome (GOLD analysis project Ga0209107, IMG submission 187460) | Freshwater microbial communities from dead zone in Lake Erie, Canada - CCB hypolimnion July 2011 (SPAdes) (version 2) | ecosystem: Environmental > Aquatic > Freshwater > Lentic >...
AGGTATTACTTTAAGAAAAAACCCGATAACCCTGCCTTTTTAAATGCCAAGCTAGAAATAGATACCAGTTTTAATGCCAGTTTTAGAGCCAATTTAGTAAACGATATTCCTCTAAACTTTGCTTTGTTGCAATTATTAGGACAAGCCTCGGCTACGGCTCAAAACAATTTTGACAACCTGTTTGTACCCTATCGGTGTATTGTATCCGATATTTTTGATAAAAAAATGGTTCCCATTGGTAGCGGTAGTTTGGTAGAAGCCGTACGAGGCACTATGGCCGTTCCGCTTGTTTATCGGCCGGTAAAAGTGGGCAATAGGTATGTATTTGATGGGGGTATTTACAACAACTTCCCGGTAGATGTGATGAAAAGCAATTTTAAACCCGATTATATTATTGGGGTAAATGTATCCTCAAAAACCTACAATGAATATCCAACAGAGAATGATGATCGGGTTGTAAACCGCTTTTTGATGTATATGTTTTTAGCCAATTCGGATACTGCAAGCGTAGGTAAAAACGGGACAGTGATACAGCCCAACATAAGCTCCTTTTCGGCTACTAATTTTAGCGATGTTACTGCCATTATAAAAAGTGGATATGAGGCCGCAATGGCCGATATGTCAACCATCTTAAACGCTCTAAAACAACGGAGTGACGCTTACAAATTAAAAGAAGAGCGAATTGCCTTTAAAAATAAAAATGCCAATCTTGTTTTCGACCAAGTTCTTATAAATGGCATTAACTCTAAACAAAGAGAGTATGTACAACATGTTTTTTGGCCAAAAAAACAAAAATTAGACTTACTAGGTATAAAAGATGGATACTATAAACTAGCAGCCGATGAGAATTTTGAAACCATTTATCCACGTATTTACCAAGATTCTTTGGCCCAGCACACTACCTTTGAGCTACAAGTAAAACCACAAAAAAACTTTAGGATAGATTTTGGTGGGAGTATTTCTACACGGCCAGTAAGTAATGTGTTTTTAGGCCTGCAATACAATTTACTTGATAAACAAACTTACACTTTTGGAGCGAACCTATATTCAGGTAGGTTTTATGAATCGGTACAAACTACAATTAGGATGGATGTACCCACAACCAGACCATATTATCTAGAAACCGAGTTTACGTACAACCATTGGAATTTTTACAGCACTAGCCAAATTATTGTAGATAAAGTAAAACCAACCTATGTTGATCAATCGGACAGGCAATGGGTAGCCAAACTAGGTACCCCATTTGGCCGTAATGGAAAGTTGGAATTCACTGCGGGATATTTTGATTTTAATGACGGTTTTAGTCCTAATAACAATTATGTATATGGCGATATTTTTGATGAAAGTACCTTCTCAGGTTTTAAGGCCGCTATCGATTTAACCAAGAACACGCTAAACAAAAAACAATATGCAACCAAAGGTTTGTTTTTCCAATTGCAAACGGCATTTTTTGGAGGTACAGAAAACTACGTGCCTGGTAATGTATTGCGCAACGAAGTCATTTACGCCCAGTTACACCCCATTGAAAAAGATCGCCAATGGCTACGAATAAAAACGAGCATAGAGCATTACCCATTGAGCAGTAAACACTTTACATTTGGCTATTCGTTTGAATCAATTTTAAGCAACAAACCTCTCTTTAGCACGTATAAATCTACCTTATTAAGTGCCCCTACATTTTATCCATTACAAGATTCAAAATCGATATTTTTCGAAGGATTTAGAGCTAATTCTTATGTAGCTGGGGGAGTAAAAAATATCATTTCGCTGCGCAAAAATATTGATTTACGATTGGAAGCTTACTTATTTAAATCCATTAAAGGATATGAACTTGTTGGTTTACAAGATGTATCGTGGAAACAATCTTCTAAAGCTCGGTATGTGGCTACTGCAGGATTGGTCTATCAGAGCCCAATTGGACCCATTAGCTTCAGTGTAAATAGATACGATGATCCGCAGAAGCCCATCGGGGTAATGTTTCATGCAGGCTTTTTGCTTTACAACAAACGCAGTTTAGATTAAAATGGCATGCCTATACCAAAGTTATATTGCACAAAGCGATATACATCTGGATAGTGTGTGGTGGCATAGATTTGTTTAAACTCTTTATTAAACATATTTTTAACAACCCACTGATCAGAGCCCGTAAACTGCGGATCGCGAATTTTAACCGCAGCATCTAATCGGAATATAAAATAATCCATATCGAAACGTAAGCCAGCACCAGCACCTATGGCAAATTGCTTTAAGAATTTAGAAGAAATGAATTCTCCTCCGGGATTTTCGGCCACAGCACGTATACGCCAAATATTTCCAAAATCGGTAAAGGTTGCACCTTTTACTTTGGCGCCAAATAAGTTATTGAGTATTTTAAAGCGATATTCTAAGTTACCCTCAAATTTAATCTCCCCCAACTGATCTAAATTACGCAAGTTTTGTCTAATCTGCGGATCAATATCTGCTCTATTATAGTTACCTGGCCCTAGTGTTCTGGCTTGCCAAGCTCTAATTCCGTTGGTTCCACCTGCATAAAAATTCTTCTCAATAGGTAAAGCAGTATTGTTACCATACGGAATACCAAACCCTGGATTCAATCTAAAAACCAATTGCTTATCACCACCAAAGTGTTTATACCAACGTAAATCTAATTCTGCCTTGGCGTATTGCAAATAAGGCAAGCCAAACACTGTTCTATAACCTTTCGCATCTATTTTTAAATTCAAAGCTTTACTCAAAAAGCCCAAGGTATTGCCACTTAAATCTGCAGAGGCTTTTAAATAAAAGAAATTGCTTTTGGTGCTTAATAATATATTATTGAGCGTAAACGCATACTGACTACCAAAGTTTACAAATTGCCTATCGTTGGTTTTTACATACAATGAAAAACCATTTGCATTTAAATAATCTCTAAAATCGACATCTAATTGGCCATTCCTATACTCTAAATTAAAGGGCGTAAAAGTGTGTTTTTTAAACTTGGTTTCCATCCAATCGTATGAAATTGCATTTATGAAGGTTCGATTTTCAAAGGCACTTTTTTGGCGAAAATATTGGAAACTCGTAGAAAAAGTTGTGTGAGGTAAGCCATTTTTGCTTGAAACGGTATTCTTAAATGGAATAATTATACGAGGGATTATTAAATTGGCTCCGAGTTCAAACTCTCGGTTAAATGCCCTATCAGTAAGTTGGCTTAAAGATTTTGATTCGAACAATACACCGTATCTGAACTTAAGGTCAAACTGCTCGGCGCCACCAAATAAATTACGATTGGTATAGGTATTACCAATATTAAAACCATTTCTTGCACCATTTAAGGTGTATTCGCCCTCTAGTCTGTTAGACATTTTTTTGAGTGGCGTAAAATCATAAATGGCATCTAACACATGTGAGCTATCGGATTGTTTTTGATAACTAATTTTTATATTTCTAAATACGTTTAAATCATATAAGCGGTCGTAAGTTAAGTTTTCGGCCTCTAAATTATAATTAGTACCATTTTTAGAAAATATATACCGTGTAATGGGCTTCAATTTAAACCTACCTGAATAATCTTTCAGATAATACTGATTGTCTAATACTGCAGAATCTACTGTAGTGGAACTTAGCAAACCAGTACTGGTACGAATAGCCAAATAACTATTCCCAATGGTATACTTTTCATGGTTAAGTTTCCCGGCAGGATTGGCGATAAACAAATTTAAATTGGTTTTATGTTGCATACCGTTCGTATCTACCTCAAATCGTAAATACTGACGTAAATACTCATAATATCCGCTTTTACGCATCAATTGGTAAACTTGTTCTCTCTCGGCGTTCAAGGTATCGGCATCGTAGCGTTTATCCTTCGCAACACTTGAAACAGAAGCTTGATTTTTTAAATATAAACTCCGAACCGATGTATCTGGAATAGAATAACTCAACTTATTTATGGTGAATTCTGCACCGGCATTTGCAGTAAAGGTAATTCGGGCTGTTTGTTTTTCTATAGCTATGTTACTTTGAACTTTTGCACGTAAAAAGCCTTTAGTATGTAAAAATTTCTCTATTTGTGTTCTAGATATTTCTACCAAGGAGCTATCAAGTAAAGCGGGTGCCTCACCTATTTTTTTAATATTTTCAGTACGGTAGCGACCTTTTTTAACATTTACTAGATTGTATAAACGCAAATTTAACCATGATGGTTTACGCAAATCTCTTTGCACATATTCGCGGGCTTGTTCTTCAAAACGAGGGTCTACATTTTTTAAATCAACCTTTCTAACCAGTACCTGCTCCTTTTCTAAAAACCTAATGGGCGAACAGCCAATCACAGAAATGAACAGAAAAAGCAGTATTATTGTACGAACAAAAAATGGCTTAGTGGCGTATGCTTTCAAAATCAGAGATCGGTTTTATAAAATCATTGCAGCAAAAAAAATGCCGTAAAGAGCAGGCTCTTTTTGTGGTGGAGGGGCTAAAATCTGTTCTCGAATTTCTTCAATCGGGATATCGTATACACTCCGTGTATGGCACTTCTACTGTTCTTCCAAAATTGGGCAAAATCTCCCAAAATATAAAGTTATTCGAGGTTAAAGCTGATGAAATTGCTAAAATATCGGGTTTAACTACACCTCAAGACGTATTGGCGGTGGTTTATATTCCACAAAAAGACGAAAACGATCTTATAATTGAAGCAAATACCTTCCATTTACTCCTCGATGGCGTTCAAGATCCGGGGAATTTTGGCACCATTATTCGTACCGCCGACTGGTTTGGATTTAAAGAACTCATTTGCTCTACCGATACGGTAGAAGCTTACAACCCTAAAGTGGTACAAGCCAGCATGGGCTCTTTAGCCAGAATAAAGATTATTTACACCGAGTTAGAGGACGTAATACGTAGCAGTAGTTTACCCACTTTTGCAGCTACTTTAGGCGGAACCTCCATTTTTGAAACCAGTTTTGGCCATGAAGGCTTACTTATTTTAGGCAACGAAGGCAATGGTATCCGACCCGAAATTTTAGAAAAAGTAAGCAATCAGGTAACTATACCTCTATTTGGTGCTGCCGAATCGTTAAATGTGGCGGTAAGTGCCGGTATTTTTTGTGCCGAAGTACGCAGAAATACTTAGCCTTGTTTTTCGCTCAATTCTAACCAACGCAATTCTTTTTCATCTACCAAGTTCACCAATTCAAGTACTCTTTCAGCGGCTTTTTGCAAATCATCATAGTCCATGGTGCCGGCATTCATGGCGGTTTCAAGTTCGGCTTTCTCTTCACCAAATTGGGCTATTTCTTTTTCTAACTCTTCAAACTCTCGTTTTTCTTTAAAAGAGAGTTGCACTTTTTCTTTTGTATTGGTTTTAGGCTGGCTTTTGTCTACCATAATTTGGTGTGCTGCTTTTTCATCCTGAATTAAACCATTGAGCAAAGCCTCCCGGTATTGGGTATAATTGCCCGGATAATCACGTACTGCGCCATTTCCTTCAAAAGCAAAGAGGTGATCAACCATTCTATCCATAAAATACCTATCGTGACTTACAATGAGTATACAGCCCGGATATTCTAACAAAAATTCCTCCAGAGTACGTAGGGTTTGTAAATCTAAATCGTTGGTAGGCTCATCGAGAACCAAAAAGTTAGGGTTGCGAAACAATACGCTCAACAATTGTAAGCGGCGTTTCTCTCCGCCACTCAGCTTACTTAATGGCGTATATTGCTGTTGCGCACTAAAGCCAAATTTTTCCATAAACTGGCTAGCGCCAATTTTAGAGCCATCGGCCATCGGGAAATATTCGCCCATGGTTTTTACGTATTCAATGGCTCGTACATCTTCTTCATAGCTCAGCCCATCTTGGCCAAAATTGCCAAAAACTACAGTTCCACCATGATCAATGGTGCCACTATCGGGCTGTTCTAACTGCAGGGCTATTTTAAGAAAAGTAGATTTACCAACGCCATTTTTACCCACTACCCCAATGCGTTCGCCACGTTGGAAAGTATATTCAAAATCGTTTAAAATGCATAAATCACCAAAACTCTTCGATACTTTTTTCAACTCCAAAATTTTTCCACCCAATCGGGTCATTTTTATTTGCAGAGATACTTCACTTACTTCATTTTTCTTTTTAACCCGATCTTCTACACCAGCAAACGCATCTTGCCGGCTTTTACTTTTGGTAGTTCTGGCTTTGGGTTGTCTACGCATCCACTCCAACTCTCTGCGGTAGGTATTTTTATCTTTTTCGAGTTCGCTTTGCTCCATTTCTTGGCGCAAGCTCTTTTGCTCTAAAAAATAATCGTAGGTGCCTTTGTATACAAAAACCTTCTCTTCATCAATCTCCACAATCTCATTGCACACGGCATCTAAAAAATAACGATCGTGGGTAACCAACAACAACGTAAGTTTTTGGGCACTTAAATAATCTTCTAGCCACTCTATCATGCTTACATCGAGGTGGTTGGTTGGCTCATCTAAAATAAGCAAACACTTACCCTCGTGCAGTTGAGCTTCAATAAGAGCTTGTGCAAGCGCTACACGCTTCTTTTGTCCACCACTTAAGGTTGCCATGGGTTCGTTGAGATGATGGAGATTTAATTTTCCTAAAATCTGTTTTAAATCGCTTTCAAAAGTCCAGGCATTCAACTCATCCAAATCGCCCATTAGTTTGGCCAATTTATCGTGATCGTCAGATCCTTCTTCTAAAAACAATTCATACTCTTTTACCACCTGTACAACGGAATTTTCTAAACGAAGTACATTATCCCAGATAGATTTAGTGCCATCAAAATCGTTATCCTGCTGCAACATCACGGTTTTAATATCTTTATGCACCCAAACGGTACCGCTATCGGGCGTATCTAACCCAGCTAAGATTTTCATCAGCGTACTTTTTCCACTCCCATTACGGGCCACCAAGGCAATTTTATCGCCCTCATCTATATTAATCGTAATATTTTTAAAGAGGGTGCGTATTCCAAACGACTTGCTAACATTTTCTACCGAAGCATAATTCATGCCGCAAAGGTAACATTGGCAAGGTTAATACAGCGTTAAAGCCTAAATTTTGCTGCATATATTTTCAACAACTAGTTTCAACAAAGAAAAGCTGAGTATTTATGGATATAAAAATAATATTTTACTATTTTTGCAGTCCTTGAATAAAGGGTCGGATGGCCGAGTGGCTAGGCTCAGCTCTGCAAAAGCTGCTACAGCGGTTCGAATCCGCTTCCGACCTCAAGAAAAAAACTTAAAAAAGAAAGACCATGGGAGTAACTCGTTTAAAAAGAAAAGACAGAAGAAACAAAACTGTTTCTCGTTTAGAAGTACAATTTTTGAAAATGGCTCACAACATTGAAGTGGGTAGCCGTTCAAAAGAGAAAGCTAGCAGTCAAGTTTCTAAAAACAATGCTGTTTTGGCCCAAATTGTAGCTAAAGCGAAATAAGTTTCATTGCACCGGCATTTTTGCCGAGAACAATATATAAATCACCCGATTAAGCAATTAATCGGTTTTTTTTGTTTAGAACAATCAAAGGGAATTAATTTTGGGATATGCCTTTATTAATGGCTTTAATTAAACCCGGGCCTTCGTAAATAAAGCCGGTATACACCTGAACCAGACTGGCACCTGCCTTTAGCTTTTCGAGTGCATCTTTGGCAGAGTGAATACCTCCCACCCCAATAATTGGAAAAGTATTTTTAGATTTTTTACTCAGGTAGGTAATTACATCGGTAGCACGTTGGCTTAGTGGCTTTCCACTGAGGCCTCCGGCTTCATCTGTTAGTGTTTTAGCAGAAACTAAGCCCTCTCGATTTAAGGTAGTGTTGCTGGCTATCACACCGGCAATTTTGCTTTCTAATACAATTTCTACAATATCATCTAATTGAGCATCGCTTAAATCGGGGGCAATTTTTAGCAAGATAGGTTTAGATAGGCCACCTTTGCTATTGCGCATTTGCAAGGTTTTGAGAATATGTGTTAAGGGCTCTTTCTCTTGCAATTCACGCAAACCGGGCGTATTGGGCGAACTCACATTCACCACAAAATAATCCACCACATCAAACAAACGATCAAAACAAATCACATAATCGTCTACCGCCTTATCGTTTGGCGTGGCTTTATTCTTACCAATATTTCCACCAATAATCAATCCGTTACGTTCTACACGGCTTAGTCGATCGGCTACCACGTCAACCCCTTGGTTGTTAAAACCCATACGATTGATTAAGCCTTCATCGGCAGGCAAGCGGAACATACGAGGTTTAGGATTTCCGGGCTGAGGCAAAGGCGTTACGGTTCCTATTTCGATAAAACCGAAACCGAAACTGGCTAAATCTTCTATATACTCTGCATTTTTATCGAAACCTGCGGCTAGGCCAACCGGATTTTTAAAGGATAAGCCAAACACTTCTTTTGCCAATTTGGGGTCATTTAGCGTGTAAATCGATTGTATTGCTTTTCTAAAAACACCAATCGAGCACGTTGCTTTTAACCCTGCCATTACCCAATGGTGAACTCGTTCTGGAGAAATTAAAAAAAGAAAGTATTTAACTATGCCGTACATGCTGTAAAAATAGGGTTTTAGATTGAATAGACAATAAATGCGAATCAGATACGTATATTGTGTCAGAATATTTATGAAAGTTCTTAAAAATAGTCTTTGCTTTTTTCTTTTAGTATTGAGTTTATCCTCTCATGCCCAAAATTGGGATATTCGCCTATTAGAAAAACTGAATGGTGCTCCCCAATCACAAGACAAAACCTGGCAATTTATTTCTAACAGCTCGGGCACAATAGATTTAGCCTTACCAATAGGGCTTTTTATTGCAGGATCTCTAAAACACGATGCAACTATTAAAAATTATGGAGCAAGCATGGGCGTTTCGTTTTTAGCCAATGAAGTGATGACAATTTTACTCAAAAGAACCTTCCAGCGGACCAGACCATTTGAAGCTTATCCAGAATTAATTTTCAAAAAAGGTACTGGTGGAAGTTATTCCATGCCATCGGGGCATACATCATCGGCATTTTCTACAGCTACTTCACTTAGCTTAAACTTTCGCAAATGGTATGTAGTTGCACCCGCCTATACCTATGCAGCAGCCGTGGGTTACTCACGCATGTATTTGGGTGTACATTACCCGAGCGATGTACTTGTAGGTGCACTACTCGGTTCTGGCACCGCTTATCTTACTTGGAAAATAAATAAAAAACTACAAAATAAACGAAAAAACAGGTAATTAAGCTCGTTTTTCGTATTTTCGCGGCTTCATGATCGCAATAAACAACTTAACCTTCGAGATTGGCGCTAGAGCCTTATACGACGATGCCAACTGGCACATTAAACCAGGCGAAAAAATTGGACTTATTGGCGCCAATGGAACCGGTAAAACTACTCTTCTTAAAATTATTGTAGGCGATTATACTCCTACCAGCGGAACCATTTCTATGGCAAAGGACCTTAAAATGGGATACCTGAACCAAGATTTACTTTCCTCACAAGTAGATAACACTATTTTACATGTAGCCATGGAGGCGTTTGAACGCCAAAACCAATTACACGATGAAATTGAAAGTTTATTAAAAAAACTAGAAACCGATTATTCGGAAGACCTACTGCATAAACTAAGCGATAAACAACACGAATTTGAAGCCCTAGATGGTTACAATATTGAATACCGGGCACACGAAATTTTAGCGGGTTTAGGTTTTTCTGATGCCGATACCCGTCGTCAGCTTTCTGAATTTTCTGGAGGTTGGCGCATGCGGGTTATTCTTGCCAAAATACTCTTACAAACACCAGATATTTTATTACTCGATGAGCCAACCAATCACTTGGATTTACCATCCATTAAATGGCTAGAAGGCTATTTGCAAGCTTTTGAGGGAGCCATCGTTATTGTATCTCACGATAGGTATTTCTTAGATCGTGTGGTGAATAAAATTGTAGAATCTCGTAAAGGAAAATTAACCCCTTATGCCGGGAATTATTCTTTTTATGTAGAAGAAAAAGGACTTAGAGAAGAAATTCAAAGCGGACAATATAAAAATCAACAAGCAAAAATTAAGCAAGAAGAAAAACTTATTGAACGTTTTAGAGCCAAAGCCAGCAAAGCTAAAATGGCCCAATCGCGAATTAAGGCTTTGGAACGTATGGAACGTGTAGATGATGTAGATGACGATAACCCTAGTGTGAATTTCAGTTTTAAATTCAGCAAGCAATCGGGCCGCCATGTTATTCGTATTGAACACGTTTCTAAATCGTACCCCAACCTGCCCATCTTAACAAACACAACCGCCACCATTGAAAAGGGCGATAAAATTGCCCTTATTGGCGCCAATGGGCGTGGTAAATCGACCTTGCTGCGAATTATTGCCGGTGCAGACAAAAAATTTGAGGGCACCTGCGAAACCGGGCATAACGTTACTCAAACCTTTTTTGCGCAACATCAACTAGAAGCACTCCACCTAGATAATACAATTTTAAACGAATTACAGACCTTTGCGCCCAAACATACCGAAACGGAATTACGCTCTATTCTGGGTTGTTTCTTATTCACCGGCGATGATGTATTTAAACGGATAAAAGTACTTTCAGGTGGCGAAAAATCGAGAGTTGCCTTAGCAAAAGCCCTTACAGCCGATGCCAACTTTTTAATTCTCGATGAGCCTACCAATCACTTAGATATTCAATCAGTAAACATCCTAATACAAGCCTTAAAGCAATACAAAGGCACCTTTATTCTGGTTTCCCACGACCGTTATTTATTGGATAATGTGGCTAATAAAATTTGGTATATTGAAGATCAGCAAATTAAAGAGTACCCAGGCACCTACGCCGAGTACGAAGAATGGCTAGCTAAGCGTCCGAACAAACCAGCAAATTTGGCGCCTTCACCACTAAAAGAAACTAAAAAAGTAGAAAATACCGCTGTACAAGAAGACAGTAGCAAGGCACTTAAAAAATTGAATCAAGAAATAAGTACCTTGGAGCAAAGTCTGGCTAGCTTAAAACAAGATTTAAGTGAAATTGAAAATTCGCTTGCCAAGCCCGAAATTTATGGTGATGTTTCAAAACTTTCGGTGCATACCACACGTTACGAAGAAGTAAAAAGTACGCTTAACCAAACACAAGTAGCATGGGAAGCATTGGCCGAACAAATTCTGGAATTAGAATCTTGTTAAAAACCGGATTAACCTTACTTTTTATAACGCTATGCAGCTTTGCTTGGGCGCAAAAAAAGGCAAAAGTAATGCCATTGAGCGCTCCAGAGCAATCCTATAGCTACGAAAACGCAACCTATATTCCAGAAATACGTACGGTAGAATTTTACAACCGAAATAAGGAGCAATCTTTTCCAATTTACACCTTAAATTCTTCCGAAGAACTACTATTGGGCTTTGATGATCTACGCCCTGGTATCCGATCTTTATATTACAGCGTAGAACACTGCGATGCCGAGTGGAATAGCAGTCGCCTCTCACCTATTGAGTATTTAGAAAGTTTTCCCGAAGAGCGTATTACCAACTACCGTTCTTCTTTTAATACCCTGCAAAAATACACCCATTACGAAGTCATTCTGCCAAATTTTAGTATCAAACCGAAACTATCTGGTAATTACTTACTTAAGGTATACGAAGATGCTAACCCTCGTAAAATACTGCTAAGTAGGCAATTTTATGTAGAAAGCAAGCGTGTTAGTGTTCAGGCTGAACTGGTACGTTCTGCAAACGTATCGGCAAGAAATGAAAATCAAAAAATTAATTTCAGCATTCAACCCTCGAGCCTAAGTATACAAAACCCCTACCTTGATGTGTGGGCCAAGGTTTTTCAAAATGGCCGAGTAGCGGGTGCTCAAAAAATAACAAAACCAACCTTCGTGCGTGGCGATGCGCTTATTTATAACGATCTAAACACGCTCGATTTTACCGGCGGGAATGAGTTTCGGCATTTCGATTTGCGAAGTTTGCGTTACCAATCGGAACGTGTTAGTGCCATTAGTAGAGATTCGGCCAATTGGGTAACACTAACGCCCGAACCTGCTTACGCAACAGCGGCATATAGTTTTGTATTTGATGCAAATGGCGCATTTTTTATCAGAAACCAAGAAGGCCGAATCGCTACTACTGATGCCGATTACGCTACCGTTCAGTTCCGGTTAAATGCCTCAAAACCCAAAGAAGATGGTGCTGCGTATATCATAGGGGCTTTCAATAATTTTCAATTAAAAGAAGAAAATAAACTTACTTATCTAGAATCGAGCCGAAAATTTGTGGGAAATGTATTTTTGAAACAAGGCGTGTACGATTACCAATACGTATGGCTAGCTGCTGATGGTGTATTAAATGGCACCTATTTTGAAGGTTCACACGTAGAAACGGAAAATAATTACCAAATTTTAGTGTATTACCGCAAACCTGGGGGCCGCTGGGATGAGTTGGTTGGCTTTACGCAACTCAACTCCGCCAATCGATTAAACTAGCTTCACGGCTCTAAGCATCTCCCGCTTTCCGGGTGCACCAGGGGCTTTCTCAATAGAAAAACCTAAAGCTTTCATGCTACGTTTTAAATTTCCGGTAATAGCATACGTTACAAAAACCCCACCTGGTTTTAAATACCTGCAAACTTTTTCTAAAGCTTCGGTCGTCCACATTTCGGGTTGATGGATGGCTGCAAAGGCATCAAAATAAATCACATCTAGTTGGCCTTCCATAGTAAAATCGGCTAATAAACACTTTCCCACTTTCAGGTTAATGCCGGAACAAATTACGATAGGTGCCGAAAATGCTTGTTGATAGTTAGCCAAAAATCCCTGCCAAATATCCTTCTCCACAAACTGATTATAACCCGTTTGTGCAAGTAAGGTTTCGGATAAGGGATAAGCTTCTATAGCTGTATATTCCAGTTGTACTGAATGTTTTGCAGCATAATCTGCCGTCAATAAAAAGTTTAAGCCCGTGCCTAAGCCTACTTCAAGTATATGGACTGAGGGCTGTGGGTTTTTAGCCAAAAAGTACCCCAAACCCGATTCTATAAATACGTGCCTACTCTCTTGTAAAGCACCATGTTTAGAATGGTAGTGTTCCCCTACATCGGGTTGAAACAGAGTTAATGAGCCATCGGCAGTGGGGACTAAATAAGGCGTTTCCATAGCCCCAAAGATAATAAGACGAAGCAGCGCTGCCTAATTATTTAAAATCGGGCTTAAGTATGATAAACAAAAGCACAAAAAATAAGTAAAGCAGTACCGGTAGCGTAGGAATGGCCAATACACAAATAGCTGCCATCAATTGATTGAAATACGTTTGCAGGAGAATACCGAGTAACAATAGAAAAACCGTTACCAATAAAATACTTATCAAAAATCCAAAATCTTTGTTCGCACCTTTTAGATTAAAAACGATGAAAACAATCGTACAAAATGTTATGAATAGCTCAATGCGGTATATCCAAATCATAAGCTATTAACTCAGAGCCCTAGCACTTTAGTATGTACGCATAAAAAAAGCCCCTGCTAGCAGGGGCTTTTTAATTGGTTACCAAATTTTAATTCGATCTTCAGGTTTTTTATACAATTTATCGCCCGGTTGTATGTTGAAGGCTTTATACCAAGCATCCATATTTACAGGAGCTCCAATGGTACGGTATTCACCTGGTGAATGTGAATCGGTTACAATTAACTGAGCAGCAGTTTCGGGTAAAATGGTGGTACGCCAAACTTGTGCCCAAGCCAGAAAGAAACGTTGATCGGGTGTAAAGCCGTCTTCCACTTTTCCAGCCTTCCATTCGTTTGTCATTTTGTAAGCTTCATAAGCGGCATTTAAACCGCCCAAATCACCAATATTTTCGCCCATGGTTAATTTACCATTTACGTGAATGGTATCTAACACGGTGTAGGCATCAAACTGTGCTTGTAAAGCCTTAGATTTTTCTTTGAATTTGGCTAAATCTTCTGCAGTCCACCAATTTTTAAGGTTGCCATCTTTATCGTATTGGCTACCAGAATCGTCAAAACCATGAGAAATTTCGTGACCAATAACGGCACCAATTCCACCATAATTTACGGCATCATCGGCATTCACATCAAAGAATGGGAATTGCAAAATACCTGCAGGAAACACGATCTCATTTAATACCGGATTGTAGTAAGCATTTACTGTTGGTGTACTCATACCCCATCGGGTTTTATCAACCGGCTTTCCCAATTGGCTCACCATATCAGTATAACCCCAAACGGCGGCACTACGAAGATTTTGCAAGAAATTGGTTTTAGTAACCGTTAAGCCATCGTAATTTTTAAACTTATCTGGATAGGCAATTTTAGGCGTAAATGCATATAATTTACCCAATGCTTTCACTTTGGTTTCGGCACTCATCCAATCTAAATTTTTAATTCGTATTTCGTAGGCTTTAATCAAATTAGCAACCATTTCTTCCATACGGACTTTGGCTTCTGGTTTAAAATGTTTTTCTACATACAATTGGCCTAACAATTCACCTAAGGTACCATCGGTTAATTGCGACATGCGTTGCCAACGTGGAGTTTGTACTTTTTGTCCGGAGAGCACTTGTGTAAAGGCAAAATTAGCATTCACAAAAGCAGAACTTAAATAAGGTGCAGATGTTTTTAGTACATTCCACTGTAAATACGTTTTCCAATCGCTTACCGGTGTAGCTACTAAAAGCGCATTTAAATCGGTAAAAAACTTAGGAGCACCTACCAAAATTGTATCCTGACCATTTACCTTCATTTTAGGCAATAAGGCGGCCCAATTCATGTTCGGTGTGGTTTTAGCAAAATCGGCAACAGAAAATTTATTGTAGGTTTTATACGGATCACGCATTTCTACTCGACTCATTTGTGAATTCGCCAACGATTTTTCTATGGTGAAAATAGTTTCGGCATTTTTCTTAGCTAACTCTTCAGAAGAACCACTCAACACAAACAATTGAGTAATATATTTTTTGTACGCTTCCTGAATTTTCAAGCTTCGTGCATCCGCTTTTAAATAATAATCGCGATCGGGTAAAGTAGTTCCACCCTGCCCAAGCTGGGCTATCAATTTAGTAGCTTCTTTACGATCTTGTCCTACATAAAAGTTAAATAGCGGAGAACCTAAACCTTGTGTACGCATCAAGGCTGCTTCACTAATAATATCATCTAAAGTTGTACCCGATGCTACTTTTGCTAATTCGGGTAAAATAGGACTAGCACCTAATTTTTCGATGCTCATGCTATCCATACCGGCTGCATAAAATTCGCCTATACGACGTTTTACTGAACCCGGCTTAGCTGTTTTATCATTTTCAGCTTCTATTAAAATATTTTTAACGGCATTGATATTAAAATCACGCAATACGTTAAAACTACCCCAACGGGTTTCTTTGGCAGGCACCGGATTGTTCTTAATCCACGTACCACTAGCATACAAGTTAAAATCATTACCTGGCTTATAATTCAGGTCCATGTTACTTGCATCAATAAATTTTTTCTTTGGAATTTTAGGCGAATCGTGTTGCGCAGAGGCCGATAATCCACAAAGCAAAGCTGCACTTAGCAGCCAATAGGATGAATATTTCATATCTTAATTTGTGCTTTTTATACTATGAAGATAAGAGTAAAATAAAGTGAAATGAAATTTTTCTCCTAAAAAGGCTACAAAATCCGTCGAAATTGTTTCCTTAAATGCTATTTTTGCAGCCATACAACCTAAAATGAGTATATCTAAAACATATAACCCAAAAGAAGCAGAAGCAAAATGGTACAGCTATTGGCTTGAAAAGAAATTTTTTCGTTCCCTACCCGATGAGCGTGAGCCATATACCATCGTTATTCCGCCACCCAATGTAACAGGTGTATTGCATATGGGGCATATGTTAAACAATACCATTCAGGATGTATTAATTCGTAGAGCCCGTATGCAAGGCAAAAATGCGTGTTGGATACCCGGTACCGACCACGCTTCTATTGCTACCGAAGCCAAGGTGGTGGCCATGCTCAAAGAAAAAGAGATCGAGAAAAAAGACTTAAGCCGGCAAGAATTTTTAGACTATGCCTACGAATGGAAAGATAAATACGGGGGCATCATCCTCAAACAATTAGAAAAGCTAGGTGCTTCTTGCGATTGGGATCGCACCCGTTTCACGATGGAAGAATCACTTTCAGAAGCGGTTATTGATACCTTTATACACTTGTACAAAAAGGGCTGGATTTACCGTGGAGTACGCATGGTAAACTGGGATCCGAAAGGGAAAACGGCCGTTTCTGACGAAGAAGTTATTCGAAAAGAAGTAAACCAAAAACTATATTACATTAAATACGCCATTAGCGGAGAGGCGGGCAACTATTTAACCATTGCCACTACCCGACCAGAAACCATCATGGCTGATGCGGCCATTTGCGTAAACCCGAACGACGAACGTTATGTTCACTTAAAGGGCAAAAAAGTATTCATTCCTTTACTCAATCGTGAAATACCGGTAATTCAGGATGAATATGTGACCATGGATTTTGGAACCGGCTGTCTAAAAGTAACCCCGGCCCACGATTTAAACGATTACGAATTGGGCATTAAACACAAACTGCCCGTAATTGATATTTTGAGTGATGATGGAACTTTAAACGAAAAAGCGGAAATATTAGTCGGCGAAGATCGTTTTGCAGCCCGTAAAAAAATTGCGGTACTTTTAGAAGAAGCTGGCCATTTAGAAAAAGTAGAAGACAATAAATCGCAATTAGGCTATTCTGAACGTACCGATGCGGTAATTGAACCCAAATTATCCATGCAATGGTTCTGTAAAATGGACGAAATGGCCAAGCCCGCTTTAGACTATGTGTTGAATGGCGAAGTAAAACTCATCCCCGAGAAATTCACCAATACCTATAAACATTGGATGGAAAATGTGAAAGATTGGTGCATTAGCCGCCAATTGTGGTGGGGACAACAAATTCCGGCCTGGTATTTGCCAAACGGGGAGTTTATAATCGCAAAAAACAAAGAAGAAGCTTTTATTGAGGCACAAAAACTGAACAGCACGATTCAATTAGCAGATTTAAAACAAGACGAAGACGTGGTAGATACCTGGTTTTCTTCTTGGTTGTGGCCAATATCAGTTTTCGATGGCTTTAAAGACCCCGATAACAAAGAAATTAACTACTACTACCCTACCAACGATTTGGTAACTGCTCCCGAAATTTTATTCTTTTGGGTAGCTCGTATGATTATGGCCGGACATGAATTTCGTGGCAAAGCGCCATTTAAAAATGTGTATTTAACCGGTATTGTACGTGATAAATTAGGCCGTAAAATGTCTAAATCTTTAGGCAATTCGCCCGACCCTATTGACTTAATTGAGAAATACGGTGCCGATGGTGTTCGAGTGGGCATGCTTTTATGTTCTCCGGCAGGCAATGATTTAATGTTTGATGAAAGTTATTGCGAACAAGGCCGAAATTTCTCTAACAAAATTTGGAATGCCTTCCGCCTAGTAAAAGGTTGGGAAGTAGATGCCAACTTGGCTTGCCCCAACGAGCAAAGTATTGCCTGGTTCGAAAGCAATTTCAACCAAGCCTTACAACAAATTGAGGAGGACTTTAACAATTACCGCCTTTCTGAAGCCCTAATGGGTATTTATAAATTGGTTTGGGATGATTTTTGTGCCTGGTACCTAGAAATGGTAAAACCGGCCTATCAACAGCCTATAGATACAATTAGCTACCAAGCTTCGCTGAACTTTTTTGAAAATATTTTAAAACTCATCCATCCGTTTATGCCGTTCTTATCTGAAGAATTGTGGCACGATGAGGTGTTTGAAAAACGAGGGGAATTGGATTGCTGTATTGTTGCCACCTATCCTAAAGTAGGTGCAATTGACTTAGCCATTACCAAAGATTTCGAAAGCATTAAACAAGTAATTTCTGAAATAAGAAACATTCGCAATACCAAAAAACTCTCACCAAAAGATGCACTTGATTTACAAATCAAGGCCAATTCTAGCATCGATTACCAAAGCTATACACCAATTATTAGCAAATTGGCCAACATTACCACCATTAGTTTTGTAAGCGATAAACCAGCAGGAGCCGCAGCCTTTATGGCAGGTACCGATGAATTCTTTGTTCCATTAAGTGAGAACATTGATGCCGATGCCGAAAAAGAGCGCATTGAAAAAGAATTGGACTATTTACAGGGATTCCTAAAATCGGTAGATGCCAAATTGAGCAACGAACGCTTTGTACAAAATGCCAAACCAGAAGTGCTAGCCAACGAACAGCAGAAAAAAGCGGACGCCGAGGCAAAAATTGTATTGCTAAAAGAGAATTTAGCCGCTTTATAAATCAGCGTACAAGGGCAATGCGGACACAAATTGGTAGCTATTTTGCTCCCAATTAAGCAAAGAACAATAATGGGCTAAGCCATTGCTTACCAACAGCCAAGGCACTCGGTGTACAAAATTATAACGGGCAATTTGGTCGAAGGTATCTTGGCTAATTTTTATGCTAGGCGCTTTGCATTCTACCAATAATATCTTTTGGCCGGTCGAGTTAAACACCAGCACATCGCTGCGTTTTTGCAGGCCATTATAATTTAGTCCGCCTTCTAGTTGAATGAGGCCTTTGGGCACTTTTTTTTCTTGAATAAGAAATTGTACCACATGCTGCCGCACCCATTCTTCGGGGGTTAGCACCAAAAACTTTTTCCGCACTTCATCAAAAATGAACAATGAACCTCCATCTTCCTTCAATTTAAAGGAATAGGGCGGAAAAGCTAAAGGCGTTTGTTGGTACGGGAACACAGTGGCTAATTTCAGAAAAAAATGGTAGAAATGGGGCCAAATAATTTGTAATTTGGCAGCAGCCATGACACTTGCCGAAATTGTTAGAGATATAAAAGCCCGAAGTTTAAAACCCGTGTATTTATTGCATGGCGAAGAACCATATTATATCGATAAAATAAGCGATTTAGTAGAAAATACCGTATTAAGCGATGCCGAAAAGGGCTTTAACCAAACGGTATTGTATGGCAAAGAAACCGATATTGCTACGCTCCTAAATACCGTAAAACGCTACCCGATGATGAGTGATTACCAAGTGGTAGTGGTAAAAGAAGCCCAAGAAGTAAAATGGGGCAAAGACGATGACGATAAAAAAGGAAGCGACCCCTGGTTGGCTTATTTAGAAAATCCACTACCAAGTACCATTCTAGTACTTTGCTACAAATACGGCAAGTTCGATAAACGAAAAAAAACCTATAAAGCCATAGAAAAAAATGGCGTGGTATTTGAATCTACACCACTTTACGACAATAAAATTCCGGCATGGATTGAAGACTACGTTCGCGAAAAAGGATTTGGTATGCATGCCCGTGGGGCAGCCTTAATGGCCGAATACCTAGGCAACGATCTTTCTAAAATTGCTAATGAGCTGGACAAATTATTGCTGAATTTGGCAAAAGGCCACGAAATAACTCCCGAACAAATTCAAGATAATATTGGTATTAGCAAAGAGTATAACGTGTTTGAATTGCAAGATGCATTGGCAAAACGAAACGTAGTGAAGGCCAATCAAATTATCGATTATTTTGCGGCTAATCCTAAAGCAAACCCTATACAAATGGTTTTGGGTGTATTAAACACCTATTTTAGCAAGGTGTTAAAGTACCACTATGCCATAGATAAATCGCCACAAGGTTTGGCAAGAGAATTGGGCGTAAATCCATTTTTTGTGAAAGATTATGAAATGGCAGGCCGCAGCTATAACAAAGCCAAATTATTTCAAATTATTGGCTATTTGCGCAATTACGATTTAAAATCTAAAGGTGTAGATGCCAGCGGCAATACCACCGACGGCGAATTATTAAAAGAACTTATTTTTAAAATTATTCATTAATATGAACTATTGGTTAGTAAAATCAGAGCCCTTTAAATATAGCTGGGCAAAGTTTAACGAAGATAAACGCACTTTTTGGGATGGCGTTCGTAATTACCAGGCCCGAAACAATTTGAAAGGTATGAAAGAAGGTGATTTGGTATTGTTTTACCACAGCAACGAAGGCATGTGTGTAGTAGGAATTGCCAAAGTAGTTCGCGAATTTTATCAAGATCCAACAACAGAAGATACCAATTGGGTAGTGGTAGATTTGGCACCGGTAGAAACATTAAAAAATGCAGTTACTTTAAGTCAAATTAAGAGCGACGAATACCTGAAAGATATTTCTTTGGTACGCCAAGGGCGCTTATCGGTAATGCCTCTAAAAGCAGCCGAATTCGATCGAATTTTAGAATTAGGTAGCTAATTACTCTTTCGTAAACAGCGCTTTCAATTCGGTTGCATCGTCGGCTTTCATTTTACCGGCCAACACCAAACGTAATTGTCGGCGACGCAAAGCCCCATCAAATAACTTTTGCTCATCGGCAGTTTCTACCAAAATTGCAGGAACCGGAACGGTTTGGCCCAATTCATCTAAAGCCACAAAGGTGAAATAGGCCTCATTCGATTTAAACTTAGTACCCGATGGAATGTTTTGTGCCCAAACATCCAAACGAACTTCAACCGAGGTGTTAAATGCACGTGTAATTTTCGATTCAATGGTTACCACATCGCCCAATTTAATAGGCTGATGGAAAGACACATTATCTACCGAAGCCGTTACCACAATGCGGTTACAGTGCTTTTGCGCCGAAATAGCAGCTGCAATATCCATCCAATGCAATAAACGGCCTCCCATTAAATTATTTAAGGTATTGGTATCGTTGGGCAATACTAACTCATTCATTACAACAAATGAAGACGATGCTGGTTTCGCAGATTTGGTTTCCATAGCTGCAAAAATACACATTTTGATTGATTGCTTGTTTTTGACATTAAAATAGAAAATTAAGCCTTACATTAGATTTAAAATTAAACGTACATGAAAATACTCCTAAGCTTTGCCGTGCTAGCACTAAGTGGTGCCGCCGCCCTATATTACCTCAACTTTTTCAAAAAAGGAAACGAAATAAATACAGTTTCTGGAAAATCGTTTTACGATTTATCTATAACAACCTTAGATGGAAAAACTAAAATCAACTTTAAAGATTTTAAAGGGAAGAAAGTGTTGTGCGTAAATACTGCTTCTAAATGTGGTTTTACGCCACAATATGAAGGATTGCAGCAACTACAAGAACGTTATAAAGACAAATTAATCATTGTGGGCTTTCCCTGCAACCAATTTTTAGGTCAAGAATCGGGCTCTGCAACTGAAATAGCAGAATTTTGCTCTAAAAACTATGGTGTTACTTTCCAAATGACTGAAAAGATAAATGTTAAAGGAAAAGAACAACACCCCGTATATCAATGGCTTTGCCAAAAAGTAAATAACGGAAAAGAAGATGTTACCGTGGGCTGGAATTTTGGTAAGTTCTTAATTGATGAGAATGGAAATTATGTAGCCTATTTCCCATCGAAAGTTACCCCCTTAAGCACAGAGATTACGTCAAAACTATAATGCCCGCCAATATTCCGCCGGCTTCAGCAGCTAGTCCAGCGCCAGCTTTTGAACGCCTATTAACTATTATGGATACCTTAAGGGAGCAATGCCCTTGGGACCAAAAGCAAACTATGGAAAGTTTGCGGCACCTTACTATTGAGGAAACCTACGAATTGTCGGATGCTATTTTAGATGGCGATGTACTAGAAATTCGCAAAGAATTAGGCGATCTCATGCTACATCTGGTGTTTTATGCACGCATTGCTTCAGAAACACAGCAATTCACCATTACCGAAGTGCTTAATGGTATTTGCGATAAATTGATTTCACGCCATCCACACATTTACGGAGATATTACGGTAAAAGATGAAGCCGAAGTAAAACGAAATTGGGAACAATTGAAACTTAAAGAAGGCAACAAATCGGTTTTAGGTGGTGTGCCCAGTTCTCTACCGGCTCTCATTAAATCATCACGTATTCAAGAAAAAGCACGTGGTGTAGGCTTTGATTGGGAAGAAAAAAGCCAGGTTTGGGAAAAGGTAGAAGAAGAAATGCAAGAATTTAAAAACGAATTTAATGCTACTTCTACCGAAAAAATTGATCTCGAAAAAGCCGAAGGCGAATTTGGCGATCTACTTTTCTCTCTCATTAATTACGCACGCTTCATAAATATTAACCCCGAAGATGCGCTCGAAAAAACCAATAAAAAATTCATTAAACGCTTTCAATATTTAGAAAGCAAAGCGCAAGAATTAGGTAAAAACCTTAAAGAAATGAGCTTAGAAGAAATGGATGTGTTTTGGAATGAAGCCAAGAAATTAAGCTAATTACGAAAAACGCAAGGCTTTTACAGGTAGTATACGACTGATGAGCAAACTTGGCAACAATAGTACGATTAAGCAAACAAAAAGCGTTCCCAGGTTAATGCCAATTACATCCATCCATTCTAATTGAATAGGCACAAAACTCATGTAGTACGAAGCCTCATCTAAAGGCAATACGTGGGTATACTGCTGAACGAGGCCAAAACCAAGCCCTAAAACATTGCCCAAGGCCAAGCCTAAACCAATAATGTACACGGCTTGGTACAAAAATATTTTTCGGATAGCCCAGTTTGTACTTCCCAATGCTTTTAACAAGCCAATAAATGTGGTACGCTCTAAAATCATAATTAGCAATGCCGATACCATATTGATGAGCGCCACAGCCAACATTAAAGCAAAAACCACCTGTGTATTAATATCCAAAAGAGATAACCACTGAAAGATAGTGGGATACAATTCTTTTACTGTATACGCCTTTTCTTCAATAGGTAAACATTGGTGAATGGCCGCTGTCCGATCTTCCAAAGTGTTAAAATCCTTTAAGCGAATTTCATAGCCGCCTACTTGACCATCGGTCCAATTATTTAGCCGGCGTATAAGCGATAAACTACCTATTACATACAAATTATCTACTTCTTCTACCCCTAAATTATACATGCCCACTACGGTAAATTTCCGTTTTCTGAGCGGCTCTTGCACAAAATACATCACTAATCCATCGCCCACTTTCAAATGCAATAACCTGGCTGTATGCGTAGAAACCAAAATTTCTTTCTGTGCTTGCAGCGTATCGGCAAAGTTGATGGACCTGCCCGAAACCAATATAGACTGCATACTTTTCGCCGAATAGCTTGCGTCTATCCCTTTAAGCACTACCCCTTCAATTTCATTATTCACTTTAATAATACCGGGCTTAGTGGCAAATGCTTCTACAGAAAGTAGCGTTGTATCACTCTTAAGTTGTGCTAAAACTGTCTCGGGTAGGCTAAAGCTCGAATTTTCGAGCGAAAAATTTAAATCATTTTTAAGCACCTGCACATCGCCCGAAAAGGCTCGTACCTTTTCTCTAATTTCCTGCTTAAAGCCTTTTACAATAGCTAAAGAAAGAATCATCACCGCTACGCCGAGTGCGATAGCCAATACCGACATCCGCACGATTAACTTCGAAAAGGTTCGTTTAGATTTTAGGGTAAGACGCTGGGCTAGATAAAAGCTAAAATTCAAGGAAATAGTATTTTTTGTACCTTAGCAAAGGTGCAAATTTTTCTGATAAGACCTTTACAGACGTAATGATAAAACAACTTGCTATAGCTTTTTTTCTTCTCCAATGCGCTTATTTGGCAGCACAAGCACAAGTAGCTACTTCCAGCATAAGCCCTGGAGCCAACCAAACAGCAGCCTATTTTTCAGGCTTAAAAAATAAAAAAATTGGGATGGTGGTCAATCATACCTCCACCATTGGACAAAAACTTAGTGTAGATAGCTTGGTTGCGGCTGGTTTTTCACCTAATAAAATTTTTGCCCCCGAGCATGGATTTAGAGGAGAAAGTAGCAATGGAGCAAGCATTGAGAATAACATAGATGAAAAAACGGGCATCCCCATAATTTCATTATACGGCAAATATTTAAAACCTAGTGCCGCAGATTTAAAAGATTTAGACCTCGTGATTTTCGATATTCAAGATGTAGGCGCTCGTTTTTACACCTACATTTCTACCCTACACTACGTTATGGAGGCGTGTGCCGAAAACAACGTCCCCTTACTCGTTTTAGACCGACCCAATCCGAATGGCTTTTTTATAGATGGGCCCGTACTCGAACCATCCTTTAAATCTTTTATTGGTATGCACCCAGTACCCATTGTTTATGGCATGACCATTGGCGAATACGCACAAATGATTAATGGCGAAAAATGGCTGAAAGATGGTATGCAGTGTAATTTAAACGTAATTCCAGTGGCTAATTATACCCACAAAGATCGATACACCTTACCTATTAAACCATCGCCTAACCTAAATACACAACAAGCCATTTTACTATACCCCAGTTTATGTTTATTTGAAGGAACTATCATTAGTCAAGGAAGAGGTACCTACCATCCATTTCAAGTACTTGGAGCTCCGGCTCTATTGGATAAATTTTCGTATTCATTTATGCCTAAATCTATTCCAGGCATGAGCGAAAATCCCCTACACCTAGGCCAAAATTGTTTTGGTTTAGATTTAAGCAAAGAACAAACCGGTGAACAACTTAATTTAGATTGGTTACTTATATTTTACAAGGCCTATCCAAATAAAAAAACATTTTTTGATAACAAAAACTATCCGCAAATGGGTAATTTTGACAAATTAGCTGGCACAGTTAGTTTAAAACAACAAATCATACAAGGCAAAAGTGTCCGGGCCATTCGCAAAAGTTGGGAGCCTGCACTCAGTCGTTTTAAATTGATTCGAAAAAAATATTTGATATACCCCTGATGAGTAGCTGGAGAATTGTTTTTATGGGTACGCCCGATTTTGCTGTGGAATCGCTAAAGGCCTTAATTGATGCGGGGCATGAGGTAGTGGGCGTAGTTACCGCTCCCGACAAACCTGCCGGTAGGGGGCAAAAGTTGAGTGAATCGGCGGTAAAAGAATATGCTCAAGCCAAAGGCTTACCTATACTGCAGCCTCTTAAATTAAAAGATTCCGAATTTATTGCGCAATTAAGTGCACTTAAACCCGATTTACAGGTAGTAGTAGCCTTCCGCATGCTACCCGAAGTGGTATGGAATCTTCCTCCTCAGGGAACGGTAAATGTACACGGTTCCTTACTTCCTAATTACAGAGGAGCTGCTCCAATTAATTGGGCCATTTTAAATGGAGAAAAAGAAACTGGCGTTAGCACCTTTAAACTACAACATGAAATAGATACGGGCGATATTCTGCTGCAAGAAAAAATGCCCATTGGCCCCAATGAAACCGCCGGCGAACTACACGATCGCATGAAAGTAATTGGAGCTCAACTCCTAGTTAAAACACTCCGAGATTTAGCCAATGGAACACTTAAAGCTAGCCCACAACAGCTTAATGCAGATACGAAACATGCACCCAAGTTATTTAAAGCCGATTGCGAAATAAATTGGAATAATACTGCGGAACAGATTCACAACCAAATTCGTGGCTTAAGCCCTTACCCTACTGCCTATACAGTTTTGAGTGGTAAAACACTAAAAATATTTAATGCCGAGATTAAACCAGGTAAACCCGAAATTCCAGCAGGAACTTTCAGCACCGACCACAAAAGCTACCTAAAATTTGCATCAACAGACGGGTATCTTTCGTTGAAAGAAGTGCAATTAGAGGGCAAGAAAAAAATGGGAATAGACGAATTTCTTAGGGGTGTTCGCTTATAATTTAGTCAACTCTTCGCTTAAAAATTTAGAAACGTTATTGAAATAACGCTTGTTATCGTAACCCAATACCCATTGGATACCTTTGCTGGCATTGGTTAAAAACACCTCATCTGCTTTCGCTAAAATGGCCGGATTCAGTTGTGCTTCCAACATTTCGAACCCGTGTTTTTTTGCCAAACTAATTACTACTTGGCGCATTACTCCTGCAATACAGCCATCTTGTAAAGAGGGCGTATATATTTTCTTATCGTACACTACAAAAACATTGCTGCTATTGGCTTCACACAAAAATCCTGCTTGATTGAGAATAAATACTTCATCTAAACGATGTTGACTCTTATAAATACCCGCCAACACATATACCAAAGCATTTCCCGATTTAATAGCTGATAAAGCTCCCGTCGGCTTTGTTACTTCCGAAAATACTTCAACTAACAAACCTTTCGCATTCAGTTCATAGTTTGGCGTATCGGTATTTGCTACTTCTAAAATCCAAGCCATTTGGTTGGTTTCTGGTACGTACAAACCTTGGCCATCTCGGTATGCGGTTAATCGAGCACGAACATGAGGTCCGAGCTTATTTCTTCGGGCCAAATCTTGTACTTTATCTTGTAAAAAAGCAGCATCTAATTGTGTATAGCCTTCCATTTTAAGTATTTTCATACCTCTTCGCAACCTATCGGCATGTAAATCAGCAAACTTAAGTATACCGTTTACCATACGCATCGATTCAAACAAACTATCTCCATAACGCCATGCACGGTGTGTAGCCGCAAATATGGGATGTATAGTTGGCACCAACTCATTATTTAAATAGATAAACTGCGTACTTATGCTCATTAATTATACAGATTGATTATAGTGAATATAATGTCTCCACTTCTCTAACACAGCAATAAAATCTGCAGGCATTTCCGTTTCAAAATGATTAAACTCTTTGGTTCCTGGGTGAATAAAGCCCAAGCTTTTCGCATGTAAAGCCTGACGAGGAATTAAGTTAAAACAGTTTTGAACAAATTGCTTATACTTCCCATTTACGGTACCCTTTAAAATACGATCGCCACCATAGCTTGCATCACTAAACAACGGATGACCAATGTGTTGCATATGCGCCCTAATTTGATGCGTACGCCCTGTTTCTAATTGGCACTCTATAAGCGTAACGTAACCAAAACGCTCCAAAACTTTATAATGTGTTACCGACCATTTCCCCTTCGTTTCATCGGCATAAATATCCATCGTTCGTCTATCTTTTACACTGCGGCCTATGTATCCGGTAACGGTACCATCTTCGGAAATATCGCCCCATACCAAGGCAATGTATTTACGAGCAATACTATGATCAAAAAATTGACGAGCCAACTGGGTTAAAGAGGCCTCATTTTTACTTATTAGCAATAATCCTGAAGTATCTTTATCAATACGGTGTACCAGACCCGGCCTCCCTTCATTACCGGGCAATTGCGGCAATTGCTTAATATGAAAAGCCAAGGCATTAACCAATGTTCCTGTATAATTGTTAAAGCCAGGATGTACTACCATACCCGCAGATTTGTTTACAAGAATTACATCGTCGTCTTCGTATAAAATATCCAATGGAATATCTTCCGGATACACCTCTGTATCTCGAGGTGGATGTGGCAAGACCACCGAAATAACATCTAAAGGTTTTACTTTGTAGCTGGCCTTAATTGCTTTATCGTTTACTAAAACGTTTCCAGCGTCTATGGCATTTTGTATGCGGTTTCTAGTAGCATTTTCGATGCGATGCATCAAGAATTTATCAATGCGCAATAAAGATTGGCCTTTATCTACCACCAATCGGAGGTGTTCGTACAAATCTTGTTCGTCTTGTTCTACTGCATCGAGCAATTCATCCATGTCCAAAAATAAGGCTATTTATGATTGGGAACGAATAAGATTGGCATAATAGTTGCCATTACATTTTACGAACAAGCGCTAAGAATATTTTATATCGATGCGTTATAGTTCAAAAACTGTAAATTTAGATACACACCAAACCAATTTCATTATGAAAACAACCCTATTTTCTAAAAAAGGCATTGTATTAACAATGTTATTTTCAGCGCTTTGCATACCAGGTTTTGCACAGTCTGATATTGAAGGATTATTTAAATCGAGTCAATCTGATGCTCAGAAACTCATTCAAGCATACATGAACCCTTTCTTTAAAGGAATGGGCACGGGCCTTAATTCGGGTTGGAATAATACTGCTGCTAGTAAAAAATTAGGCCGCTTTGAACTGCGTTTTGGCCTAACAGGAGCAATGATTCCGGAAAAGGACAATACTTTTGACGTAACAAAATTGGGTTTATCCAGCAATTTAGAACCAAGCAATCCGGCTTTGGTACTTAGTCCCACCATTGGGGGTACAAAAATAGCTGGACCATCTATGACTTTGAAAAACGGAGGTTCTACGGTGGGGACATTTTTAATGCCTCAAGGCGCTGAACTACCTTTTGTGCCGGCACCGCAATTACAAGCCAGCATTGGACTTATAAAAGGTCTAGAGCTTACCTTACGTACTATGCCAACCATTAAACTTGGTGACAAAGCAGGTTCGGTTGGTATGACAGGAGCTGGATTAAAAATAAACCTAGTACGCATGTTGGCTGGCAAAAAAACAGATAAAGTACTGCCATTTGATATAGCTGCTGCAATTGGCTATACCAAGCTTAGTTACAACCTGCCCCTAGATGTACAAACTAGCAATAGTACCTACACCGACCAAGTGCTAAAAGCTAAATTCACTGGGGTAAACGTTGAAGCTATTATCTCTAAAAAATTAGCCTTCTTTACTCCTTTTGCAAGCATTGGTTACCAAAGTGCTAAAACCACTATCGATTTAAAAGGTACTTATCCTTTTGAAACCGGTGCACAAGGTGCTAATGATCAATATACGACAATCATAGATCCGATTGCCATTTCACAAAAAGACATTAGTGGGCTTCGAACCAATCTCGGATTTCAACTACACCTAGCTTTTTTACGTGTTTATGGATCCTACAGCTTGGGCGCCTACAAATCATTTAATGCAGGCCTGGGACTTGGTATTGGCAAATAAGCCGGTCTCAAGAACTTGCATTTTTCGGAAAGCTCTCTTCGGGGGGCTTTCCGTATGTTTGTACCTATGCAACTACACTTACCAAGCCCTATTGAACAATTAGAAGAGCCATTGTATGAAAAAATGGGCGTGCAGATATTTGTAAAACGAGAGGATTTGATTCATCCACTAATTTCGGGAAACAAGTGGCGAAAACTTAAATACAGCCTTCAGAAAGCAGCCGAAGAAGGAAAGCAACATGTGGTTACTTTTGGTGGAGCATATTCTAATCACGTGTTGGCCACGGCTGTAGCTGCACAAGCACTAGGTTTACAAGCCAGTGCCATTATTCGAGGTGAAGATCAACATAACGAAGTGCTCAACTATTGCAAATCGGTGGGCATGAAACTTCATTTTGTTGATCGATTAAGTTATACTGATAAAAATGAATGTTTAGAGCGTTTTTTTAAAGACAATACTGAAATTTTTGTCATACCCGAAGGGGGTGCTTCATCCGAAGGGGTGCAGGGCTGCGAAGAAATAATGGCCGAAAACATCGAAAGTTTTGATCATATTTTTTGTGCCGCAGGTACGGGCACTACGGCTGCGGGCTTATATTCTTATATCCAGAAAAATAACTTGAATACCACGCTACATGTAGTTCCGGTACTAAAAAATGGTGATTTTATACAAAATGAAATAGCCAATCATATTTCCATAAAGGAGCGATTTACACTCCATACAGGCTACCATTTTGGCGGCTACGCTAAAAGCACAACCGAGCTTCTTCGTTTTATTATAGGTTTTTACCACAGTCATCAGATACTGCTCGACCAAGTTTATACTGGTAAAATGGTTTTTGGTTTACACGATCTAATTGCGAAGAGATATTTTGCCCCAAGTAGTCGCATTTTATGGCTTCATACCGGCGGACTAACGGGCTTACACGGCGTTAAAAAGGAATTAGCAGAGATTGATGTAACCTTTGCAGAATTGCTTGACAAAAACTTCAACTAGCTTAAAAAAACTTCTTATTCATCCACTAAACAAGAAAAATATACGTTATTAGTGTAACCTATTTAAGCCAAAAAAAACAATAAAATTCTAGTACTTTTTTTGGTAAATTTGAGTAAACCTCAACTACCAATTATGTATAAATTAAACATAGACCCAACCGAGGTTCACCAGACCTTAGGCAAACACATCTTAGCCGATGGCTTTGATTTAACCTTTGATTTAGAAAAAAGCCAAGGCGTATACATTTACGATGCCAAAAACAAGAAAAAGCTATTAGATTTTTTCACCTGCTTTGCGTCGGTACCACTCGGATACAATCATCCAAAAATGTTGAAAGATGAGGTATTTAAAGATAATTTACTTTTAGCTGCATTAACCAATCCCTCTAATTCGGATATATACACCACGCAGTATGCTCAATTTGTAGATACTTTTTCGAGAGTAGGTATACCGGAGTATTTACCGCATGCGTTTTTTGTGGCTGGTGGTGGCTTGGCTATCGAAAATGCGATTAAAACAGCTATGGATTGGAAGGTGCAGAAAAACTTTCAAAAAGGCTATAAAGAAGAACGGGGCTTTCAGGTATTGCATTTCGAACATGCTTTTCACGGCAGAACGGGATATACACTAAGTCTAACCAATACGCATCCCGATAAAACAAAATGGTTTGCCAAATTCAATTGGCCCAGGGTAAGCACCCCTAAAATTGAATTCCCACTAACGGCAAACAATTTAGAGGATCTTGCAAAAAGAGAAGCCTTATCCATTGCACAAATTAGAAAAGCCTTTGCAGACAATGAAGACGATATATGCGCCATCATCATAGAACCTATACAATCGGAAGGTGGCGATAACCATTTACGAAAAGAGTTTTTTGAGCAATTGCGAAGTATTGCAGATGAAAAAGAAGCTTTACTTATTTACGACGAGGTACAAACCGGCGTAGGCCTAAGCGGTAAATTTTGGTGCCACGAACATTTTGGCGAAAATGCCCGACCCGATATTTTAGCCTTTGGCAAAAAAATGCAGGTATGCGGCATTTTAGCTAGTAAACGGGTAGATGAAATTGAGCAAAATGTGTTTACTACTCCTTCTCGTATAAACTCTACTTGGGGTGGGAATTTGGTAGATATGGTACGGGCTAGCAAGATTATGGAAATTATTGAAGAAGATAAACTCGTAGAAAAAGCGGCCACTACAGGAGAATATTTACTAACTAAACTTTTTACCATAGCAGAAAAATATTCTATAATACGCAATGTAAGAGGTAGGGGTCTAATTGTAGCTTTCGACTTTCCAGATAAAATTACTCGAGATTTTTTTATTAAAAAAGGGCTAGAAAAAAACGTGATGTTTTTGGGATGTGGCAATCAAAGTATACGCTTTAGGCCGGCACTAATCATGGAGAAAGCAGATTTAGATCTCGGCTTACAAGTACTAGAAGATATTGTTAAAACGCTCTAGGCTTATTTTAAATCGAATAAAGAAGCTACACCCAAGATTTTATTAGAAGTAAAGCCTTCGGCGTAACTGCAATGTATTGACCTGCCAAATTCTCTTGCACGAGCCTCTATTCCAGCTAAAAAATCGGATGAAGAAATATAGGTATCTGGCTCTTTCAATTCGGGATTAAAAAACTGGGTTTTATACGCTTTTATAGCGGCAATTTTTTGTTCCCAAAACGGAGTTATGTCAATTAAAATATCGGGTTTTATATATCTATCTTGAATGTAATGTAGCAGTAAATTAGGGCGCCAAACCTCCTGCTCTGCTCCCGTGTCACTTGTTTTTATTTTAGGTAAGCCCGCCAAAAAAACTGCGTCGGTTACTAAAGCAGCAGCCCTGCCGTGATCTGGGTGGCGATCATCTATCGCATTAGCCAACACTATTTGTGGTTGGTATTTGCGAATGATTTCTATAAGTTGAAGCTGATGCACTTCATCGTTTACGAAAAAACCATCCCTCATTCCTAAATTTTTTCGCACATGAACGCCCAAAATTGCGCTGGCATCGGCCGCCTCAACCTTACGTGTTTCTTTACTACCTCTACTACCTAATTCACCGGCAGTTAAATCAACAATACCTACTTTCTTCCCTTCGGCAATATATCTTAAAATGGTTCCAGAACAGCCAAGTTCAGCATCATCTGGGTGTACTGCAAATACGAGTATATCTAATTTCATTAAAAAGGGTTTAAATTCGAAAACCAGTGGCCAAAGCCTTACATACTTTGGTAATAATAGGGTGACGTTTGTATAATACTTTCAATATCGCGGTCTTCTTGTGCATCATAGCGGTTTTTTAAATTATTACCAAAAACCCTGGCTAGAGATTGATATAAAAAAGCGGTAAATCCACCTTTCATCTCCTTTAAAATGTCAAAGCTACTAGTGCCCAATTCTCTATCTATTAACTTAATTAAAATACCACCTTGCGTAATAGTAAGTTCCTTAATTTCTCTATTAAACATGTCTTTAACCTCTTTTTCGAAGGCTTTTTGTAAAATTCGTTGTTCCTTTTTATTGTTAGTTCGAGACAACTCGGTTTGCAATTGTGCATATCTAGAACGTGCATACATGGCATAAGGCAACACCTTTAACACATTATAGCGCAATCTATTATAGGCTACCTGCTGCTCGGCAGTACGCCAAATTCGGCTGTCCACAATTTTAACTTCAGGCAAAGCAAGCCAAGGAATAAGTTCATTACCCACCAGTGTTAAGGCCACCCGAATGGTATCGTTTTTACCCTTTACCATAGGGTCGTGCGGCTGCTGTGCCTTTGCTATAAGGGCAAAAAATGTACAAAAAAGAACAAAAAGCTTGAAAAATTTCATAAATTTAGCAAACAAAGTTACGGCTATTTTTAAATATATAGCATTGGTATTATCTAGCAAAAATCAGACCAAATTAAATCTATTCGCTAGCTTATGCTCTAGCTAATTTACGCATTATGACCCAATTAGTAATTGATTTAGAGGCAGAAAAATCTGAAATCTTAAAAAGATATCGTGCATTGTTGCGTGCCTGTAAAGCAACTTTGCAAAAAGGGGATAAGAAAATGATTAGAAAGGCCTTCGATTTAGCCCTAGAAAGTCATCAAGATATGCGTAGGAAATCTGGTGAGCCATATATCTACCATCCCATTGCTGTATCTCAAATTGCGGCAGAAGAAATTGGCTTAGGAACAACCTCTATAGTTTGTGCACTATTACATGATGTAGTAGAGGATACAGACATAACTCTTGAAGATGTTGAACGTGAATTTGGCAAGAAAGCAGCTAAAATTATAGACGGCCTAACCAAAATTTCGGGCGTATTTGATTACAACAGTTCTTTGCAAGCAGAGAATTTCCGAAAAATGCTACTTACTCTGGCAGATGATGTTCGGGTAATTCTTATAAAGCTTGCTGATAGATTGCACAATATGCGCACCATGGAGTTTATGCCCAGGGAAAAGCAACTTAAAATTGCGTCGGAAACGGTATACCTATATGCACCATTGGCACACCGTTTAGGTTTATATGCCATGAAATCGGAATTGGAAGACCTTTCGATGAAATACACCGAAACGGCTACCTACAAATACATTGCGCAACGATTAAATGAGAAAAAAACCGAACGGGAAAAATTTATCAAAGAATTTATTGACCCCATTCAGAAAATATTAGATGAACAAGGATTAGCGGCCCAGGTATATGGTCGACCTAAATCTATCAATTCTATTTGGAACAAAATGCGCAAAAAGAACATCCCATTTGAAGAGGTGTATGATTTATTTGCCATAAGAATTATTTTAGACAGCCAAATAGAGCAAGAAAAAGCCGATTGCTGGAAGGCCTATTCCATTGTAACCGATTTTTATCGCCCCAATCCTGATCGACTACGTGATTGGATATCTTCGCCAAAATTTAACGGATACGAATCGCTACACACAACCGTAATGGGCCCAAAAGGCCAATGGGTAGAGGTGCAAATACGTACCGAACGCATGAACGAAATTGCCGAAAAAGGCTTTGCGGCACACTGGAAATACAAAGAGGCGCCAAATGCCGAAAGTAGTGGACTAGACCAATGGCTACAAAAAGTACGCGACTTATTAAATAATCCAGAATCAAATGCTTTAGACTTTTTGGACGATTTTAAAATGAATTTATTCTCTGACGAGATTTTCATTTTTACCCCAAAAGGTGCACTCATGCAGTTACCCTCTAATGCCACTGCATTAGATTTTGCTTTTGAAATTCACTCCGATTTAGGCGCCAAATGTATCGGAGCCAAGGTGAATCACAAATTGGTGCCGCTATCCTATCAATTACAAAATGGCGACCAGGTTGAAATTATCACCTCCAACAAACAAACACCTAAGGAAGATTGGCTAAACTTTGTAATTACGGCAAAAGCTAAATCTAAAATTAAATCGTCTTTAAAAGATGAAAAACGCCGAATAGCCGACGAAGGAAGGGAGATTTTAGACCGCAAACTAAAATCATTAAAAATACCGAGCACCATTGAAAATATTAACAAAATAACCCACTTCTTTAAACTACACGCTAGCCAAGATTTTTTATACCAAATTGCCAAAGGAGGAATAGATATAGGTGATTTAAAGGACTATGTCAACTACGAAAAAAACGCCGAATACAAACCATTTGAGCGAACCGATCCGGCCGAATTTGTTAAAAAAATAAAAAGCGAAGAAGTTGATACCCTATTAATTGGCGAAGACCTTCAAAAAATAGATTACAAACTTTCAACATGCTGCAACCCCATACCGGGCGATGATGTGTTTGGCTTTGTTACTGTAGGCGAAGGGATTAAAATACACCGTACAAGTTGTCCTAATGCCACCAAACTGATGTCTAACTTCGGCTACCGCATTGTAAAAGCACGCTGGAATTCCCAAAAACAGTTGGCCTTTTTAACTGGATTGAATATTACAGGAATTGACGATGTGGGCTTAATAAACAAAATAACCACCATTATCTCGAACGATTTTAAGGTAAATATGCGCTCCATTACTGTAGATTCTCACGAGGGAATTTTTGACGGCAGTATTATGGTTTACGTAAACGATACCCACCACCTTAATAACCTAATCGCTAAATTGAAACAAGTAAATGGCGTAACCGATGTGCGTCGTTTCGACTCTGATATCACTGTGGAAAAAGCGTAGTAAATATGTTGGGCGCTATCCATTTTTTTAAATAAATTTGAGGGCACACAGCAACGCATATGTCTAACACCGAAACCCGAGATCTCGTTAAAAAAATTTTTGAAGCTTACCTAGAAAATAAAAGCTTAAGAAAAACCCCCGAACGCTTTGCTATTTTAGAAGAAATTTATTCTAGAAACGATCATTTTGATGTAGAATCCCTTTACATCCACATGAAAAATAAAAAATACCGCGTAAGCCGAGCAACTGTGTACAATACCCTCGAACTATTGGTTGCATGCGATTTAGTTACCAAGCACCAGTTCGGTAAAAACATGGCCCAATTCGAAAAATCATACGGCTACAAACAACATGATCATATTATTTGCCTCGATTGCGGGAAAGTAGTAGAATTTTGCGACCCAAGAATTGAGCAAATACAAAGCATGATGGGCGATTTACTCCAATTCGAAATTAAACACCACTCTTTAAACTTATACGGCAATTGTGCCAAACTTAAAGCAGGCAACTGCGATACATATCCTAAAAATTAAACACATATATGGCTGTTGATGTACTACTAGGGCTCCAGTGGGGCGACGAAGGAAAAGGCAAAATTGTAGATGTATTGAGTTCGGATTACGACCTCATCGCCCGCTTTCAAGGAGGGCCAAATGCTGGACACACCTTGGAGTTCAACGGACAAAAATTTGTATTAAACACCATTCCGTCGGGTATTTTCAACCCTAAAACAATGAACCTTATTGGTAATGGCGTAGTGGTTGATCCGATCATATTAAAAAGAGAACTGGATGGTCTAAAGGCTCGTGGTTTCGACCCCGTAGCGTATAAAAAAATGGTTATAGCCCGCCGAGCACACCTCATTTTGCCTACACACCAATTATTAGATGCCGCTTCTGAGAGCCGCATGGGCCTTGGTAAAATTGGTAGCACGCTTAAGGGTATTGGCCCAACCTATATGGATAAAACGGGCAGAAATGGACTACGAGTAGGCGATACACAATTACCCGATTTTAAAGAGCGTTACCAAAAACTGGTAAACAAACACCTATCTATTTTAGCCTATTATGGCGATGTGCCTGATTTTTCGGAAAAAGAACAAGCTTTTTTCGAAGCCTTAGAAGCCTTAAAAATTATTCCACAAGTAGATGGCGAACATTTTCTAAACCAATATCTGCAACAAGGCAAAAAAGTATTGGCCGAAGGTGCACAAGGTACCATGCTCGATGTAGATTTTGGATCTTACCCTTTTGTAACCTCCTCTAACACCACCGCCGCCGGTGCTTGCACTGGCTTAGGTATTGCACCCAAAAATATTGGTAAAGTAATTGGCATTTTCAAAGCCTATTGCACCCGTGTAGGTGGCGGTCCTTTTCCTACCGAATTAGAAAATGAAACCGGCGAAAAATTACGTGCCATTGGACACGAATTTGGTGCTACTACTGGGCGCCCCCGCCGTTGTGGTTGGATTGATTTGCCCGCCCTTAAATACGCTATTTTATTAAATGGTGTAAGCGAAATGGTGATGACCAAAGCCGATGTACTGAGTGGATTTGACACCATTTACGCCTGTACGCATTACCAATACAACGGCGAAAAAATTGATTACATGCCATACGATATTAATGCCATTACCCCAATACCCGTACTAGAGGCCATACCAGGTTGGAACGAAGATTTAACAGGCATTAGATCCGAAAGTGAAATTCCAACTAAGTTGCAAAACTATATCAGCTATTTAGAAAAACACTTGGGGGTTCCCATTCGGTATTTATCAGTAGGGCCAGATAGAGAGCAAACCCTCATTTTATCTTAACAAGCGTTTCAATCGCCTAAGCGATGTGGATTAAGCAAACCTTTTTACTTGGCAATCCTGCAGAATTTAAGCTGAAAGCCCTGCATTGGGCCAATAAATTTGATACGGCTTGTTATTTAGATTCTAACGAATACCCGAGTAATTACAGCAAATTTGAATGCCTCATCGCCGCAGGTGCTGAAGAAGAGTTAATTACAAACTGCGGATCTGCCCTTTCGCAAATAGATGCCTTTGTAAAGAACCAAGATCGTATTATACCCGGTTTTCTCAGCTATGATTTAAAAAACGAATTAGAAGTGCTGGAATCAAAAAATCCAGATTACCTACATTTTCCCGATGCCTATTTTTTCAAGCCTCAATATCTGATTACCATTTCGGGAAAAAAAGCGGAAATAAGTTCCGAAAACCCTAGAGATATTTGGGAAGAAATTGACCGAATTCATCTAAGAGAAACTACTTTAAGTTTTAAAGGAAGTGTAGCACAACGTTTTAGCCGTGCAGAATATATAGATACCGTAAAAAAGCTCCAGGAACATATCCAAAAAGGCGATATTTATGAAGTAACCCTCTGCCAAGAGTTTTATGCAGAAGAAGTAAGCTTCGACCCATTAGTAGCTTTTATAGCCCTAAATCGCATATCTCCAACTCCATTTGCCAGCTTTTTTAAACAGGATAATCACTACATTCTCTCTGCAACACCCGAACGCTATATTGCCAAAAGAGGAAACACGCTTCTCTCCCAGCCCATTAAAGGCACCGCCCGACGAAGTGTTGATAAAGAAGAAGACGAAAAAAATAAACAAAGTTTGGCCCAAAGCGAAAAGGAACGATCAGAAAATGTAATGATTGTAGATTTGGTTCGGAATGATTTAACCCGATGCGCACTGCCTGGAACAGTACAAGTGGATGAACTTTTTGGTGTATACAGTTTTACCCAAGTCCATCAACTCATTTCTACAATTTCGTGCCAACTTGCTCCAGAACAAACTTTTTCGAATATATTGAAAGCCACCTTCCCTATGGGTTCTATGACCGGTGCACCCAAAATTAGGGCCATGCAACTAATTGAACAGTACGAACGCAGCAAAAGGGGAATTTATTCGGGCTCAGTAGGTTATATTCAACCAAATGGCGATTTTGATTTTAACGTCATCATCCGTAGCATGCTCTTCAATGCTACTACCAAATACCTTTCTTTTCAGGTTGGGGGAGCCATTACGGCAAAATCTAATCCGGAAGAGGAATATGAAGAATGCCTGCTAAAGGCAAAAGCCATTGGCCAAGTATTGAGGTTTTAGCGCTTAGCGGCGTAGTAATACGTAAGCGCTTCTGGTAAGTTTTTCTTAATATCAGCAATACGAGTAGCATCGCTTGGGTGGGTGCTTAAAAATTCGGATGGGGCACCGTTGGCGCCTTTCGAAGTAGCCATGCGTTCCCAAAAGTCTACCGCTTTTTCGGGGTTATAGCCAGCCATAGCCATAAAAAGTAGTCCTAAATGATCGGCTTCCGATTCTTGATTACGAGAATATTTCAACAAGGCTAAAGAACCCCCTATCCCATACAATTTACCAATAGCCTGCTGCGTGGTTTGCGATTGATTACCCGTAATGGCTCCTAAAATATTGCCACCTGCTTGGGCTGCCAAAGTTTGTGAATAGCGCTCGGCCGAGTGACGGGCAATAGCATGAGAAATTTCATGCCCCATAACCGTAGCCAACCCTACATCGTCTTTAGTAATAGGTAAAATACCAGTATAAACCGCCACTTTACCGCCGGGCATACACCAAGCATTTATCTCTTTACTTTCCACCAAATTAAACTCCCATTGGAAGTTTTGAGCCGCATTGGGATACTTTTCTTTTAAATAGGCGTCTATTACTATAGCTATTTTTTTGCCCACGATTTTTACCCGTTCAGCATCGGCCGTATTGGTAATCACTTTGGTTTTGGGTTCTTTTAAAAAATCTTGGTAAGCCGTAACGGCCGATTTATTAATTGTTTCGTCACTAACTAAACTAAGTTGCCTGCGACCGGTAACCGGAACTTTGGCACAAGAAACTAAAACCACAGATAGGGCCAATGCCCCAAAGAAAACAGTACTTTTTTTCATACAACAATAACGATAAAAAAATTAAGGTGTTTTGCGTTTAAACAAATTTACTCGACTTTCACTCCCTCTAAGCAAACGTTCTAAATTTTTCTGGTGGGTAACCAAAATAAGCACGCAAATACACATTCCATATAATAAAATAGAACGAATAGGCGAATGAAACACAAACACAATACTCAACGGAAAAGAAAATCCGGCAGCAATAGAACTCAAAGAAACGTATTTGGAAATGCTTAAAACCACCACAAATACCACTACACAAATGATAGCCGCCTGAAAATGAACGGCTAAAATCATTCCAAAAAGTGTGGCAATACCTTTACCTCCTCTAAAACCCGCAAATATGGGGAATAGGTGACCCAGTACCGCCGTAATGCCTAAGGCCAATTGGTAATTCACAAATTGCACCGAATCTTGTGGACCGGTAACAGATAAGCCGATGAAAGCCGCCAGATTGGTAGCCGTCCATCCTTTAAAAATATCAATCAACATTACTGCAATGCCTGCCTTTTTACCCAAAACCCTAAAGGTATTGGTAGCCCCAGCATTACCACTACCATATTCCCGAATATCAATACCATAAAAGCCTTGGCCCAGCCATACCGCAGTAGGTATAGAGCCAAATAAATAGGCTAAAATGAGTGCCGATATAGAATAAATAGAAATCATGCGGGTACAAGTATACAGAAAAACAGTTTTAAACGCTAATTCGAGCGTTTAAGCAAGAGTTATTCGTAAGCATTTTGGTATATTTGTAACGTGAAAACAAAAAAGACCGTACTCCTAATTATGGATGGCTGGGGCTTAGGAAAGTCCGACTATTCTGACGCTATTACCCAAGCCAAAACGCCTTTCTATGACCACTTAATTCAAACCTATCCAAATGCTCGTTTAGAAGCTTCAGGAGAAGCCGTTGGATTACCTGCAGGGCAAATGGGTAATTCGGAAGTGGGCCATATGAATTTAGGCGCCGGAAGAATTGTGTATCAGGAATTAGGTAGAATAAATAAAGCTGTACGAGATGGCGCTTTGGCTACCAATCCGGTTTTAACAGAAGCCTTTGCTTATGCCAAAAAAGAAGGTAAAAATGTGCACTTCATTGGTTTATTATCTGATGGTGGCGTACACGCCCACATTGATCATGTAAAAGGATTGTGCGATGCCGCCAAAGCAAACGGAGTGTCAAATGTATTTATTCATGCCTTTTTAGATGGCAGAGATACCGATCCTAAATCAGGCTTAGGCTTTATTAATTCACTAAATCAACACTTAAAAACTAGTGTAGGTACCCTTGCTTCGGCAGTTGGCAGGTATTACGCCATGGACCGCGATAACCGTTGGGAACGGGTAAAATTAGCCTTCAATTTATTAGTAAAAGGCCAAGGCAAAGCCTGTACCAATATTGCCGATGCCGTACAACAATCCTACACCGAGGGCATAACCGACGAATTTATGCCTGCTCTAATGGCAGTAGATGCACAAGGAAAAGCACTTACGCATATTGCAGAAAATGATGTAGTTATTTGTTTCAATTTCCGCACCGATAGGGGCCGAGAAATAACGCAAGCATTAACCCAAAGAGCCTTTCCGGAGCAAGATATGCAACCGCTGGCCTTACAATTCATCACCTTTACCAGCTACGACGAAACGTTTAAAAACGTACACGTAATTTTTCGCACCGAAGATTTGACCGATACGCTTGGAGAAGTGTTATCTAAGAATCATAAAAATCAAGTCAGAATTGCTGAAACAGAAAAATACCCACACGTAACCTTTTTCTTTTCGGGTGGCCGAGAATCGGAATTTCCGCAAGAAAAGCGTAAAATGGCAGCCTCTCCTAAAGTAGCTACCTACGATTTACAACCTGAAATGAGCGCCACTCAACTAGCAGAAATTGCTTGCGAAGAATTTGAATTGGGCTGGCCAGATTTTATGTGCTTAAACTTTGCTAACCCCGATATGGTTGGGCACACAGGCGTATTCGAGGCCGTTGTAAAAGCCGTAGAAACGGTAGATAGCTGTGTAAAAGAAGTAGTAAAGTGTGGTATAAAAAACAACTATTCTTTTATCATTTTAGCCGATCATGGCAATGCCGACTTTATGATTAATGCCGATGGTACACCAAACACCGCTCATACAACCAATTTGGTACCTTGCATTTTAATAGATAGCGAATTTACACACATTAAAGATGGTAAACTGGGCGATATTGCACCTAGCCTCTTGGAATTAATGCACCTACCTATTCCGACAGCAATGACCGGAACTGTATTGGTATCTTAATATGATAAAAAACCTAACACTAGTATTTTTGGTACTAAGCATTGCCGCTTGTCAGCAAAAAGAAATCAGCAAAAAACAAATAGAATATGTTGATTTGGGGGGATTTTTTAGCGCCGAAGCGAAGCGACTAAACAGCCAAAAGCCCACACTCCTAAAAACCGTGGGTATCAACCAAAAAAGCGAACAAAAATTGCTCAAGAAAGACATCGATTGGACTAAAGAACTAAGCGTATTTAAAGAGGCTGATATTAATAAGCCTGCTTTTAAGGGCTTGTACCATATTGGTCGTCTGCCTAACAAAACCGTTTACACTGCGCTCAACAAAAAAAACCTGGTTCAACGAATAGAAGTAGATTGGAACCTTGCTAAAAAACCTAGCGGCATTCGCATTTTTCAACTGACGAAAAACATGATTTATCGTGCTGCGGATACCCTTAGCTATTACCCAGACTCTATATACAGCATTCATAAAAAGCAAGAGGTACGAGTATTAGGCACCACGGTTTACACCATCGAAGGAAAATTTAATTAAGCTTATTGCTTACTTACGTTTTGAAGGTGCGAACGTGCTTCCTCTAGCTGAGTAGCAATATCTTTGCGGCCGGGGTTAGCCACCAAAACCTTCTGAAAATCAATAATACAAGCTTTTAGCGCCTCAATGGCTCTAGGTTTATCATACAACCGAGGTATTTTTTGTGCTTTTAGTACGCCATAATCGTGGTAGGCAATGGCTCTATTTTGATAGTATTTCAAATCATCGCTATTCAGATCTATTGCCCTACTGAAATCTCTAATAGCCGATAGCAATAGTTTTTCTCTCTCAGAATTGGCAATATTAGGTGTATAATTAGCCATATAACTACGGGCCTTCCCACGGTAGTAATACGCAGAATTTTCGCTTGGTTTTAATGAAATCAGCTTCCCAAAAGCAGCCACCGAGTTTTTATAATCTTCGGCATGGTAATAAGAATAGCCCAACATATACAAGGCATTTAAATTGGTAGAATCTGCAACCATGGCTCTTTCTAGATGTAGCACCGCTAACTTAAAATTACCATCCAAAAGTGCCTTTTTGCCTAAGTCTTGATAAGAATCTTGCGCAAATACCCGAGCACCTAAAAGCATTAAAAAAATGGTAAAACGGAATACGGTCCTCATGGGCTGTTTTTATGATGATTGGTGATTTATCAAAACATAGGTAAAAATAACAAATTATGACTAGCTGTAATTCATTCATCCAATTATTTTAATTCGATGAAATTATACCCATGCCAATTTCTGCCGTTTTAGCAGAATATATAGAGATAGCCGTATCTTAGCCTACCTATAATATGGCAAATTACCTATTGGCATGGCGCTTGCTTAGTAATCAATCCGCCTTAGTGAGCGGAGAAGCATTTATATTAATGCCATATTGACGCAAAAGAATTTATGAGTAATCACAATCCATACGATTTCAACAATGCCATGCCACTAATCAATGAAGATACGGAGTTCTTTCCCCTCATGTCGCAAGAAGATGAAGAGGAAATGAACAAGGAAGAAACGCCCGATGTTTTAGCCATTTTACCGCTTAGAAACACCGTATTGTTTCCTGGAGTGGTTATTCCAATAACTATTGGCCGCGATAAATCTATCAAATTGGTTAAAGACGCCTATAAAAGCGATCGCATTATTGGAGTGGTTTCGCAAAGAGATGTGGCCATTGAAGATCCTACATTTGAGGAGTTAAATACTATTGGAACCGTAGCGCTTATTATTAAAATGCTACAAATGCCCGATGGTAGCACCACCGTTATAATTCAAGGTAAGCAACGCTTTAGCTTAAAAGAAGAAATACAATCGGAACCCTATATAAAGGCAAGTATCGCCAAATTTGAAGAAATAAAACCTAAAGTTACTGCCGAATTTAAGGCCATTATGGCCAATATTAAGGAGATGGCGATGCAAATCATTCAGCTTTCGCCAAACATACCGAGCGAAGCAGCCATTGCGATTAAAAATATTGAGAGCCCTTCTTTTTTAATCAATTTCATTTCATCTAATATGAATGCCGATGTAGCCGATAAACAAAGCATGTTAGAAGTAGCTAAGTTGAGAGAACGGGCACAAATGGTGATGGAGCATTTAACGCAAGAACTGCAAATGCTCGAACTGCGCAACCAAATACAATCGAAGGTGCGCACCGATTTAGACAAGCAACAACGCGAATATTACCTCAACCAACAATTAAAAACCATTCAAGAAGAATTGGGAGGCAACTCTCCCGACTTAGAATTGGAAAACCTAAATAAACGAGCTTCCGAAAAAAAGTGGACCCAAGAAGTTGCTACGCATTTCAAAAAAGAATCTGATAAATTGGCTCGTATGAACCCGGCAGCAGCCGATTATTCAGTGCAAATTAATTACCTAGAGTTATTGCTCGATTTACCTTGGAGCGAATTTACCAAAGATAATTTCGACCTAAAAAGAGCACAAAAAATATTAAATAAAGACCACTTCGGACTTGATAAAGTAAAGCAACGCATTATTGAATATTTAGCTGTATTGAAGCTAAAACACAATATGAAAGCGCCAATTTTATGTTTGGTAGGTCCTCCTGGAGTTGGTAAAACATCCTTAGGTAAATCTATTGCCAAATCGTTGGGTCGTAAGTATGTACGCATGGCTTTGGGCGGCATTCGCGATGAAGCTGAAATTAGAGGTCATCGAAAAACTTATATAGGCGCCATGCCGGGCAGAATTATTCAATCGCTGAAAAAAGCTGGCGCCACAAACCCTGTATTTGTATTAGACGAAATTGACAAAGTAGGTACCGATTTTCGAGGCGACCCTTCTTCGGCCCTACTGGAAGTATTAGATCCAGAGCAAAACAACGCTTTTTACGATCATTACGTAGAAGTAGACTACGATCTTTCGAACGTATTATTTATAGCTACAGCCAACAGCTTAAGTACCATTCATCCGGCATTGTTAGATCGCATGGAAATTATTGAAGTGAATGGCTATACCATTGAAGAAAAAATGGAGATTGCCAAACGCCATCTTTTACCCAAACAATTAGAACAACACGGTATTAAATCGAAAGATATTACCTTAAAACCAGCCGTTATAGAAAAGGTAATTGAAGAATACACCCGCGAATCGGGCGTAAGGGGTTTGGAGAAAAAAATTGGCTCTTTGGTACGTGGCGTAGCCACCAAAATAGCCATAGAAGAACCCAATGAGCCTCTTTTAACAAAAGCTGATGTAGAAAAAATATTAGGAGCTCCTATTTTTGATAAAGATTTATACGAAGGAAATGAAGTAGCCGGTGTAGTAACCGGTTTAGCTTGGACATCTGTAGGTGGCGACATTTTATTCATTGAAGCAAGCTTAAGTCCGGGTAAAGGCAAACTGACCCTTACCGGTAATTTGGGCGATGTCATGAAAGAATCAGCCAGCATAGCCATGGCTTATTTACGCAGCAATTCGGCTCAATTTGGAATTGATTTCAGGGTATTTGACGCTTGGGATGTGCACATTCATGTACCTGCAGGCGCTACCCCTAAAGATGGCCCTTCGGCTGGTGTTACCATGCTTACTGCCCTTTGCTCTGCCTTTACCCAACGTAAAGTAAAAGCACATTTAGCTATGACAGGCGAAATTACACTCCGGGGTAAAGTTTTGCCAGTAGGCGGCATTCAAGAAAAAATATTGGCTGCCAAAAGGGCCAATATCAAAGAAATCATTCTTTCCAAATCAAACGAGAAAGACATCTTAGAAATTAAAGCCGATTACATTAAGGATCTGAAATTCCATTACGTTAAAGAAATGAAAGAAGTTATTGACTTGGCTTTAAGCAAACAAAAGGTAAAAAACCCTATTGATTTAAGCATCAAGGAAATTCAAAAATCCAATTAATGAGAAAACGATTTTATTAAAAAACCACCAAAATCTGATGGCTTTTTTTATAATTAGGCCATCACTATTTTGGTATCTTTACGTGTTCAAACTTTGTATGATTTATAATTATACAACTTAATACACCGTAGATGAGACTAAAAATACATGTACTTGTAACACTTCTAACCTTGAGTCTAGGTACATCTGCACAAAATCATAGCAAACAGTTCGGGTTTAAAAGTGATAATGATGCCTATTTGGCCACAGGCCAAGACAAATACTACACCAATGGTATTTTTATCAGTTACCGCTTTGCAAACAAAGCAAAAAAAGAAAATTCTGCCCTAGCTAAACAAATTACTCAACTAGAACTAGGGCAAAAAATGTACAATGCACAATCGGGTTATATCCCCGAAATGGTGTACGTAGACCGCCCCATTACGGCCTATTTATACGCAGGAGCTAGCAAACACTGGTTTTACACTTCAGAGAATAGCTTAAGTCTTGGGGTACAGTTAGGCACTATTGGGCCAAATGCTTTAGGCCGGCAAGCACAAGAATTAATTCATAAAATAGGTGGCTTCTATCCTCCAAAAGGTTGGGAATATCAATTAAACAACGAAATAGGCCTAAACTTCAACATGGCTTATACCCATTTTTTACAACGGTCTCCTTCTAAAAAATTAGACCTCTCCATAAATACAGGAGCCAAATTGGGTAACACCTTCAGTGGCCTAAGTGCGGGCTTCACCTTGCGAACAGGCAGAATGAATGCGCTTAATGCTACGGCTTACAATCGGAGTAACCTGGCGGATGTAAGCAGTTCAAGCGAATTTTTCTTCTTTGCAAAACCCCAACTCGATTGGGTAGCCTACGATGCCAGTATTTCGGGTGGATTATTTAGAAAAGATAAAGGGCCCATAACTTTTAACAGCAAACCTTGGGTGCTAAGCCAAGAATTTGGATTGGTATTTGCGGAAAAACGTTGGAGTGCACAACTATCTTATACCTTTAAAACACACGAAATAAATAGTCCTGCAAAAGCACATCAATTTGGAAGTATATCTACCTACTATCAATTTAAATAGGTGTAATTTTAAAATTTAGCAGCATGTTATTAGTGCCAAATTGTACCTTTGTTTAGCAATGAGTAAAAATATAGTAGTGGCCATAGATGGCTATTCTTCATGCGGAAAAAGTACCCTAGCTAAAGCCCTAGCCAAAAAATTACATTTTGTATATGTAGATAGTGGTGCCATGTATAGGGCAGTAACGCTCTATTTTTTACGCAATTTGGTAGATATTACTTCCGAAAAAGCGGTTGCAGAAGCGCTCGAAAACATTCATTTAGATTTTCATGCTAAAGATTACGAGACGCACATTACCTTAAATGGTGAAGAAGTATCGAACCTAATTCGTGACATGAAAATTTCGGAAATGGTAAGCCCGGTAAGTGCGCTAAAAAAAGTGCGCACAGAAATGGTAAAACAACAACAACGTATGGGTAAAACAGCCAATATTGTAATGGATGGTCGCGATATAGGCACTACTGTTTTCCCAGATGCTAGCCTAAAAATTTTCATGACTGCCGACCCTAAAGTACGTGCCGAACGCCGATATAAAGAAATGATCGCCAAAGGCGATAGTATTACCTTAGAAGAAGTATTTGAAAACCTTGCCCATCGCGATTTTTTAGACACTACACGTACAGAAAGCCCTTTGAAACGTGCCGAGGATGCAATTATTTTAGATAATACTGAACTTACACCTGAAGAGCAACTTAGCTTTGCACTTAAGCAAGTACAGCCTTTCCTGAAAAAATAGTAGACCACTTTCCTACTTAGTTTACTGAAAATCACGCCCAAAGACGAAAAAAAACAATAGAATTATTTTTTTTACTTAGGTATTTACCTACCTTTGCAGTCCTGATTAAAAATTGGGAAAAAGGAGACAAATTAATTAATGGCTAAAAAACAACAAGCAGAAAAAGAGTTAAAAGCTAAAGAAGCTGAACTCGGCACTGACACCGTAGAGGTGAAAGAAACAGAAATCATTGAATCTGAAGCAGATTCTTTGTCTATCGAAGAGATTAAATCTACTACGATGGTTACCCCTTCCGGCGATTTCGACTGGGATGCGGATGACAAAGGTTTCGGAAATTACACCGATGCAGAACGCAGCAAGCTAGAGGCATTGTATTCTGGAACATTCAATTCTATCAATACCGGAGAAATTATTTCAGGTGTGGTAGTATCTATCAACAACAAAGACGTGGTATTAAACATTGGTTTCAAATCAGATGGTTTAGTATCTATTGCCGAATTCCGCGATACCCCAGAATTAAAAGTGGGTGATACGGTAGAGGTATTTGTTGAATCGCAAGAAGATGCCAATGGGCAATTGATTTTATCACGTAAACGTGCAAAAACTCTAAAATCTTGGGAAACCATTAATTTGGCATTAGAAAATGATACCATCATTAATGGTTACGTTAAAAGCCGTACTAAAGGTGGTTTAATTGTTGATATCATGGGTGTTGAGGCATTCTTGCCTGGCTCTCAAATCGATATCAAACCCATTAGAGATTACGATATTTATGTTGGTAAAACAATGGAATTTAAAGTGGTTAAAATTAATCACGAATTCAAAAACGTTGTTGTATCGCACAAAATCTTAATTGAAGACGATTTAGAAAGCCAAAAAGCTGAAATCGTTTCTAAGTTAGAAAAAGGACAAGTATTAGAAGGTACCGTTAAAAACATTACCGATTTTGGTGTATTCATTGATTTAGGTGGTGTTGATGGTTTACTTCACATCACAGATATTTCATGGGGCCGTATAGAGCATCCACGTGAAGTGTTGGCATTAGATCAAAAAATAAACGTAGTTGTTTTAGATTTTGATGACGACAAAAAACGTATTGCCTTAGGTTTAAAACAATTAACATCTCACCCATGGGAAGCATTAGATACCAAATTAGAAATTGGCTCTAAAGTAAAAGGTAGAATTGTAACCGTAGCAGATTACGGTGCATTCTTAGAAATTGTACCAGGCGTTGAAGGTTTAATTCACGTATCAGAAATGAGCTGGTCACAAAATTTACGCAACCCACAAGAGTTTTTAAAAGTGGGCGACGAAGTGGAAGCTCAGGTATTAACCTTAGACCGCAACGAGCGTAAAATGAGCTTAGGTGTTAAGCAATTAACTCCAGATCCTTGGAAAGACTTAGCAAAACGCTACCCTACAGGAAGTAAACAAAGTGCTGTGGTTAAAAACATGACCAACTTTGGTGTATTTGTGGAGTTAGAAGATGGAATTGACGGATTAATTCACATTTCAGATCTATCTTGGTCTAAAAAAGTAAACCACCCGAACGAATTTACCAAAGTTGGTGAAACTTTAGAAGTGGTTGTATTAGAGCTCGACGAAGAAAATCGTAAATTAAGTTTAGGCCACAAACAATTAGAAGAAAACCCTTGGGAAACTTTCGAAACTGTATTCAACTTGGATTCTATACACCAAGGTACTGTATTGAAAGTAACCGATAAAGGTGCTGTAATTGCCTTGCCATATGGTGTAGAAGGCTTCTGCCCAAGCAAACATATGTCAAAAGAAGATGGTACTGTGGTTAAAGCCGATGAAATGGCGGACTTCAAAATTATCGAATTTAACAAAGATTCTAAACGCATTGTAGTTTCTCATGCCCGTATTTGGGAAGAGGTAAAAGCAGAAGAGCGTAAAGAAGAAAATACCCAGAAGAAGAAAGATGCGAAAGCCTCTCAAACTGCCGTTAAAAAAGTAAAAGACTCTGTTGAGAAATCTACTTTAGGTGATTTAGGTGTACTTGCTCAATTGAAAGCTAGCATGGAAGGTGCAGAAACTAAAACTGCAGCAAAAGCTAAAAAAGCAAAAGAGGAAGCTCCAAAAGCCGAAGACGCTGAGTAATCTTTTTCTCACACAAAAAAGCCCTCGAAATTCGGGGGCTTTTTTTATGCCTAAAACTAAAAAATGTGTTTTAAAATTTGGGCACAATAGCGTACATTTGCTAAAATCTAAACATTGATGGAAACCTTAACCTTGCTAGACGGTCAAAAATTCCAAATAACCATTCAGCGGCTTTGTCATCAATTAATTGAAAACCACAACACCTTTTCCGATACCGTTCTTATTGGCATTCAGCCCAGGGGTATTTATTTAGCCAATCGCATTCATCAGGAGCTAAAACGAATTCAACCTCATACCGAATTACAAGCAGGAAACCTCGATATTACCTTTTTTAGAGACGATTTTAGAACCAATAAAGATCTGCCGGCGGCCAGCACTACGGCCATAGATTTTATTGTAGAAGATAAAAATGTGATTTTAGTTGATGATGTTTTGTGGACCGGAAGAACCATTAGAGCTGCATTAGATGCCCTTTTGGCATTTGGCAGACCACGAAAAGTAGAATTATTAGTATTGGTTGATCGCAGGTTTTCACGCCAATTACCCATTGAACCTAATTACATAGGCATAGAGGTTGATTCTGTAGACTCACAAAAAGTAGTAGTAAGCTGGAAAGAAACCGACCAGCAAGATTGTGTAACTTTATTATTAGATAAATAAAAATGGCAGAAAACCCATCGAAACTCAGTACCAAACACCTCCTAGGCATAAAAGACCTAAGCACCGAGGATATTCAACTGATTTTAGAAACTGCCGATAATTTTAAAGATGTATTACAACGTCCGATAAAGAAAGTACCCTCACTCCGCGACATTACCATTGCCAATATCTTTTTCGAGAACTCTACCCGAACCAAACTATCGTTTGAATTAGCTGAAAAACGCCTATCGGCCGATACGATTAGTTTTGCTGCTAGTTCTTCATCGGTAAGTAAGGGAGAAACCCTTATAGATACCGTAAACAATATTTTAGCCATGAAAGTGGATATGGTGGTAATGCGCCACCCACATGCAGGTGCAGGCGTATTTTTAAGTAAGCATGTAAACGCACAAATTGTAAATGCCGGCGATGGCGCCCACGAACATCCTACCCAAGCTTTACTCGATGCCTTCTCTATTCGAGAGAAATATGGCGATGTACGAGGCAAAAAAGTAGCCATTATAGGCGATATTTTACACTCCAGAGTGGCCCTATCGAATATTTTATGCCTGCAAAAATTAGGTGCAGAAGTGATGGTATGTGGCCCAACTACCCTCATACCCAAATACATCGGAAGCCTGGGCGTAAAAATAGAACACAACCTGCTTAAAGCCCTAAATTGGTGTGATGTAGCCAATATGCTCCGCATACAATTAGAACGCCAAGACATTAAGTATTTCCCTTCGCTTAGAGAATACAGCATGATGTATGGCCTAAACAAACAAATCCTAGATTCGCTGGACAAAGAAATAACCATTATGCACCCCGGCCCTATAAACCGAGGCGTAGAAATTACCAGCGATGTGGCCGACAGCAAGCAAGCAATCATTCTAGATCAAGTAGAAAATGGGGTAGCTGTACGCATGGCTGTACTCTACCTACTAGCCAATTCCAAAGATTAATTCTTTTTTTCAACACCTACCCGTTTTGGGTAGCCATTTTTGTTAATTTGTGCTTATCAACACATGTTAATTTCTATTTTAAAACAAACCCACTTATTTGGCTACTTTTAAATAGATACCTAGATGTATTAGACCGATGATCAGTTTTAAAAAAATAGTTACTAGCCTATTAATCAGCAGTATTAGCCTTTCTGCAAATGCACAAGATGCGGTAATTGATGCTTATAAACACGGTTTAGAATTACTTGAAAAACATAAATACGTAGCTGCCACCCAACAATTTAGTCTAGTGCTAGAAAGCGGTAATGAACGAGAATTAAACTTGTTACAAGAAAATGCCGCATTTTACCAAGCTTTGTGCGCCCAAGAACTTGGCCACGCCGATGCTGAAAATTTACTCTTAAGATTTGCTACTAATCACCCCGAAAATACACTTAGCCAACAAGCCTATTACCAACTCGGACGGACGTACTTTTCACAAAAAAACTACTCTAAAACCATCAATTGGCTAATTAAAACAAGTGCTATAAACTTGCCTGGAAGCCTAGTGATTGATTATAATTTTAAACTAGGCTATGCCTATTTCGAAAACAAAGAATACGTAAAAGCCGAGCCTCTTTTTGGTCAGCTTAAAAATGGCGCTTCGGTCTATGCCGAGCCAGCCACCTATTATTATGCCTATATCAATTACTTAAATGCCGACTATACCACGGCTCTCAAAGAATTTGAACGCCTAAAAGGTTCTAAAACTTACGAAGACAGCTACCCCTATTACATCTCTGCTTTATATTTTTTAGATAGGCGTTACGCTGATGTATTGAGTTACGCTCTACCAAATCTAAAAACAATTAATGCCAAATACGAAACGGAGTTATTACGCATTATTGCAGCTTCTTACTTTACCAATTCGGCCTATACCGATGCGGCTGCTTACTATCAGCAATTTCAAGATAAAGACGGTGGAAAGACTCAAAACAACCAAGATAGTTACCAAATTGGCTATGCGGCACTTCAATTAAAAAACTACCCGAAAGCCGTTACCGAATTAGAAAAGATAGAAACTGCAGATGAGTTTTTTCAAAGCGGCATGCTTGCCTTGGGAGAATCATTTTTAGCTGCAGGCAATAAACAAGGTGCCAGAAATGCCTTTTTTAAAGCCGCTAAAGTAAATTACGATAAGGATATTCAAGAAGAAGGTGCCTTTAATTATGCCAAACTTTCCTATGAGTTGGAGTTTCATCAAGTAGCATTAGATGCGGCCCAAGAATTTATTAGCAACTACCCGATTTCAAAAAAAATAAACGAAGCCAAAACCCTATTGGGCGAAATTCTATTAACTACTAAAAATTATAAGGACGCTATCGATATTTTAGAGAGTATTCCTAATAAAAATAAGGATGCCCAAGAAGTTTATCAGAAAGTATGCTATTACCGTGGCTTAGAATTTTATAACGAAAGAGCCTTCCAAAATGCCATATCGGTGTTTATGCGTTCCAATAAATGGGCGGTAGATGAAGAAATTGCAGCATTGGCTACCTACTGGATGGCCGAATCGATGTACGAAGTACGAAAATTTAGCGAAGCCATTGATAAGTTTCAGGCATTTTTAACTATGCCTGCTGCTCGTAAAACAGGGGTATATAATTTTGCCAATTACGGCCTGGGCTATGCCTATTTCGAAGATGAAAATTATTACAAATCTGCCTTTTACTTTGAAAACTTCTTGAGAGGAAAAGACATCGATGAAAATACTAAAAACGATGCTTGCTTACGACTAGCAGACGCTTACTTTGTACAAAAAAATTACCCGAGTGCTTTGCAGAATTACAATAAAATCATCGAAAATACTTCTTCAGGAGAAGATTATGCGCTCTTTCAACGTGGCATGATCCAGGGTTTACAAGGAGAAAATGATGCGAAAATAAGCACACTTGAAGCATTGTTAGCAAAGCATATTGGCTCTAACTATGCCGATGATGCCAGCTTTGAAATTGCAAATACCTATTTTATCAAGGGCGATTTTGAACGAGCAAAAACTGATTTAAACGCCTTACTTGCAAAATACCCACGAAGCAGTTATGTAGCCAGAGCGCTAGTAACTATTGGCTTGGTGCAATACAATCAAGACACAAACGACGCTGCCCTAGAAACCTTTAAAAAAGTAGTGAATGAGTATTCGGTTACCGATGAGGCCCAACAAGCCTTAGCTGCAATCAAAAACATTTACATGGATAAATCGGATGCAGACGGCTATTTAGCTTATGCCAACACAACCAATATTGGTAATTTAAGTGTAGCCGAACAGGATAACTTAACTTTTCAGGCAGTAAACAACCGCTTTACCAACGGCGAAACGCAAACAGCTGTAGATGCCGTAGATGCCTATTTCGATAAATTTCCGAATGCCATACACACCAAACAAGCCCGTTTTATTAGGGCAGAATGCTTAGTTAAACTACAAAAAACCGATTTAGCTATTCCTGATTACGAGTTTATTTTAAACGATTGGACCAGTGATTACACCGAACGAGCGCTCATAAGCATTGCCAAAATTTATTTAACCCAGAAAAAATACAACGAAGCAATTGTGCACCTAAAAAAACTAGAACTTACATCAGAGTACCGAGCCAATTACGGTTTTGCGGTAAACAACCTCATGGAGTCGTATGCTAGTTTAAGCCAAGCTGATGAAATCTTAAAATATGCCGAATTGGTAAAAAATTTCGAAAAATCATCGGAAGAGGATAAGCTAAAAGCTGATTTATTTGCCGCCAAAGCCTACCTGCTTAAAAACGATTTAGCAAGTGCTTTTACCAACTTTAAAGAAGTAAGCGAAAAAACAAAAACCATTTTAGCAGCCGAAGCACGATATCAAATGTCAGCCATCCAATTCCAGCAAGGAGAATTTAAAGCTGCTCAACAAAGCGCATTTGATTTAATTAAAAACCTACCCTCTTTTGATTATTGGGTGGCCAAAAGTTTTCTACTCCTGGCCGACACTTACTTGGCTTTAAAAGATGAATTTCAAGCAAAAAGTACGCTACAAAGCATCTTAGATAATTACACTGGCAACGATGAAATTATACCCGCTGCAAAAGAAAAATTAGAGGCCCTAAACAAAAAGAACTAGTATGAAGCCTACTTATAAAATACTCGTATTCATTTTAGGCAGCTTACTTAGTACTGTCGCCTTGTATGCACAAGATAAACCTGCAGAGAAAAAACCTGAACCCAGTGGCACGCTCTCGGAAGAAATTGAGGTAGTGCGCCCCTACAAACCTGTGTTAGCCAATGCAGCTAAAATTCGCAGAAACCCCGATTTAACTACCATGCCGGTATTTAAGCCGGTAATGAGCTACCAAATTTTAGATCGTAAATTAGAACTAAATACAGATATAAGACAATTGCAATACCAACAATTGGCCGAACAAAAACCAGCTATTCTAAGCAATAATTACTTAAAAGTAGGTGCAGGTACGCTTAAAACAGGGCTAGCAGAACTATATCTCAATACAAAGCGTAACGAAAATTCACAAGCTGGTTTAGTTTTCACTCATTTTTCGGCACAAGACAAATTGCCAAAACAACAATTCGAAAAACAACAATTTTCGGCATTTGGAAAAAATATTGGCACCAAGTATGTGCTTTCGGCAAGGGCTAATTACAACCGTTTAGGGACCTATTTTTACGGTAACGATCCGATTTTGTTACTCAACCCCAACCCTGCTAAACAAACATTAAATGCCATGCAGTTACAAGGTGAATTGGCAAAAAGATTTGTAGAAGGTGATGAAAAATGGACCTATGGCCTAAGTTTACAAGCCGATTTATTTAACAATGCTACTCAAGGCAAAGAAAATAACATAAGGATACATGCGGCTGGAAGCAAAGCAGTGAAAAATTTTAGTTTTGGCATCCGTACCAAGCTTGATCTTAGCTCCATAAAACAAGGGAGTAGTACTCTGGCCAACAATCTATTCAAAGCCAATCCCTATGCTACGTACAGCAAAGATGATGTGAACCTAAGTGTTGGACTAAATATAGTACAAGAGTTTGGCCAAATTTCCAGATTAAGTACCCTGCCATCGGTCGAAATTAGTGCACCATTATCTGGAAAAGATGTTTTCTTTATTGCGGGCTTAAAAGGCGATGTTATTAAAACCTCTCTTTTCGAATCTTCCTTTATCAATGCCTACTTGGGCGGCAACCAAACCATTGTAAATAGCATCACTAAATCAGACATTTTTGCCGGGCTAAGTGGAAATTTTGGTCCTAGCGTTGGATTTAAAGCCAAAGGTTTTTTTAAACGGATAAGCAATTTACCCTTGTTTATTAATAATAGTAGTGATTTAAGCACGTTCAATATAATTTACGATACAGGAACGAGTAACTTAACGGGTGTTAACCTAGACTTACATATTCAAGTATCGGATGTATTTAGCTTAGAAAGCAGGTTAGAAAGTATCACCTACAAATTAGCTACAGAAGCAAAGGCATGGTTTAGACCCAACTTTACCCTGAACACAGAAGCACGTGCACAGGTAAATCCCAAAATGGCCCTATCGGCAAGTTTAAATTACCGCGGACAAAGCTATGGCAAACTAGCAAATCAGCTAGTTACGATAAAAGGATATCTAAATATGGACCTGGGTACTAGTTACCAAGTTGCCAAAAAATGGTCGGCCTTTGTACAAGCAACCAATCTGCTAGACACCAAATACCAACAATATCTCTATTATAACGGCTTTGGACGTCAAATTTTTGGTGGAATTAGTTATTCCTTCTAAGGTTTATTTTGGGGTTACTTAATTAAGGCTTAAATTTACCACAATGGACATCAGTAGCTACATTGCCGAATACTTACGAGAAAACTCAAAATTGATTGTTCCGGGCTTGGGTACCTTTGTTAAAGAACAAGTTCCTGCTCGATTTGATGCATCCAAAGATCGATTTCTACCACCAACCGAACGTATTGTTTTTAGTAGCAGTTTTAGTGATGATTTGGCACTCCAAAAATTTATTTGCACTGCCGAAAAGGCAAAACCAAAAGCCGTTGCTCAATTTATCGAGCAATATGTGAGTAATTTAATTGATTTACTAACCACCACCGAGGAGATAAAAATTGATGCATTGGGCACGTTTAAACGCACAGGCACCAAACTTACTTTTAAAGCCGACGAAAATTTAGCAAGCAACGCAAACTACTTTGGATTTAAACCTCAAAAAGAAAAATCGATCCTAGAAGCACCAAAAGAAGAAGTTTCTCCAATACCGGAAGTAGCGCCAATTCCCGAAATACCAACAGAAGAACCGATACTAGAAAACGAAGAAGAAGAAATAGAAGAAGTTCGAAGTTCATCTAAATTTAAGAAAGCTGTTCTCATACTACTTATACTAGCCCTATCAGCGCTAGCAGGTTTACAAATCTATTGCCCAAGCTTATTCGGCCATTTATGGAATGTCCCGGTAGCCGCAAGTAAACCCGTAATAGATACGCTCAGCACTAAAGCAGATACAACTCATGGCCCAGACAGTACCTCTCTAAACGATAGCACTGATATAAAACCAGACAGTCTATCCCAAAAGGCGGCTATAGTAACACCCACTTCACCAAGTTTCGAAATCATCATTGCCGCTTTCCACAAACAATCGGAAGCCGATGAGTTTATTGCGCAATTAGCCGCACGTCAAATAAATGCCCATATTTTACAAACTAAAAAAAGAGGTTTATTAAAAATTAGTGTGGGTACCTTTTCCGATGAAACTGCTGCGGCCAACGAACTGCAAAAAATACATCAAAACTTAGCAAAAAACGCCTGGATTTACCGGGTTAAACCATTAAAAACCAAAGAAAATGTTTCTACTACAAATTGATACCATTACCAACGCTGTTGCCGATACTACTACTCAAGTTACCACCGCTGCGGCCCCAAAAGAATTGCGTTTTATCGACTTACTTTTTAGTGGAGGTTGGGTAATGATTCCGCTTTTATTGCTTTTCTTTTTAGCCCTTGTTATTTTTATTGAGCGTTACCTAACCATACGTAAAGCCAGTAAAGACGAAACCAATTTGATGCAACAAGTAAAAGAAAGCATTACGGCAGGCAAACTAGATTCGGCCTTAGCAATTTGTCGCGGCAGCAACACCGCCCTTGGCCGCATGTTACAAAAAGGCCTTTTACGTATTGGTCGCCCTATTAAAGATATAGAAGGAGCCATTGAAAATATTGGGAAATTGGAAGTATCCAAACTAGAAAAAAACATCAGCATATTGGGCATTGTAGCCGGTATTGCACCCATGCTTGGTTTCGTTGGAACCATTTCGGGTGTAATTCGAATTTTCTACAACATCTCATTAACCGATAATATCAGCATGGGCGCCATAGCCGGAGGATTATACGAGAAAATGATTACTTCTGCCAGTGGCTTAATCATCGGAATTTTAGCCTATGTAGCCTACCACGTACTAAATATTATGGTAGATCGGGTTATTTTAAAAATGGAAACAGACGCGGTAGAGTTTATAGATCTATTAGAAGAACCCGGACAATGAATTTAAGAAGGAGAAAAAGACCCGGTGCAGAAGTGCACACCTCAGCCATGAACGACATCATGTTTTTCTTGCTGCTGTTCTTCTTAATTGCCTCTACCATTACCAATCCGAATGTGGTTAAATTATTACTTCCACGATCAGATTCGGGACAGTCGGTTTCTAAAAAAACGGTCACGGTATCAATAAGCAAAGATTTAGAGTATGTAGTTGATAAACAAACCGTACCCGTAGAGCAATTAATGTCCACCCTACAAGGTTTCCAAGGCTCTGCACAAGAATTAACCATTGTGTTGTATGTAGATAGAACTGTAGCCATTGAAAACGTTGTAAACGTAATGGACATAGCCAACAAACTAAAAATAAAACTGGTTTTAGCCACCGAACCTAAAAACTAAATGGCCTACACCGAAGAAAATAACTATCCCAAAGCCCTAGCCTTTTCGGCTGTGGCCATGGCTATCTTATTAGTCATTAGTTATTTTGTAATTATTGGAACTCCTTTTACCCCACAAGAAATAGGAACCGGAGGTATTATTGTAAATTACGGCACTAGCGGTGAAGGTATGGGCGATGATTACCTAAGTGTAGACGAGCCCTCGGTTTCTCCCGATGCCAATGGGGTGCTTCCGGATAATGTGAGCAAAACACCCAACACTACCGCTACCACACAAAGCAGTACCAAAAGCGTAGTAACACAAGATGCCGAAGATGCGCCCAACATTGCCACTAAAAATAAAAACACAACCAATACGCCTGCAACTAGCAGCCAAGCCAAACAAAGTGCTCCGACAGTAAACCAGAATGCACTTTATAAAGGCAAAACCAATAACGGCACAGGTAGTGGCGACGGAACCGGTGGAGCACCTGGAAATCAGGGCAGTAAAAATGGCGACCCACTCTCTCCCAATTATGGCGAAGGCGGTTCGGGTTTTGGGGGCTTAAGTTTAACCTTAGCCAACCGACGTTTTGTAAGCATTCCTCGTATAGACGATGACGGTCAAAATGCCGGCAGAATTGCCGTAGAAATTAGGGTAGATAAAAACGGTGTGGTAGTACTTGCCCGTGCAGGAGCCAAGGGCACCACCCTATCCGACCTTAAATTATGGCGTAAATGCGAAGCTGCTGTAACTGGAGCCCGCTTAAATAAGCTAGAAAGTGCCCCCGACGTACAAATTGGGGTGGTTGTATTCAACTTTAAAGTAAAGTAAGCGTAAACCTATGGCGTTTAGCACCTACGCAGATACCCTTCGTTATTTGTATGCACAGCTACCTATGTTTACACGAGTGGGTGCTAGTGCATATAAGAAAGATTTACACAACACGCTTGCCCTATGCAAAGCACTTAAAAACCCTGAACACAGATTTAAAAGCGTGCACATTGGCGGCACAAACGGGAAAGGATCTAGCTCACACATGCTAGCGGCTATATTGCAAACGGCTGGTTATAAAACAGGCTTATATACTTCTCCACACCTACTCGATTTCAGAGAACGTATTCGTATAAATGGGCAAATGATTCCGGAAGAAGATGTTGTTAATTTTGTAAATAGTCATCAGGCTTTATTTGAAGAGATAAACCCTTCCTTTTTTGAAGCTACGGTGGGCCTGGCCTTCGATTATTTCGCAAAACAAGAAGTGGATATTGCCATTATTGAAGTAGGCTTAGGTGGCCGGTTGGATTCCACCAACGTAATTAACCCACTTCTATCGCTCATTACCAATATCGGCTTAGATCATCAGGATATTTTAGGAAGTACTTTGAGAGAAATTGCTGGTGAAAAGGCGGGCATTATAAAAAGCAGTACGCCCATTATTATTGGCGAAAGACAAGCAGAAATAGCCGATGCATTCGAAAATAAAGCGAAAGAAGCGAATGCTAAAATCCTTTTTGCTTCAGATTGTTGGACCATAACACCAAAAGAAACAGCACCATTATTGGTAGTACATGCACAATCTACCAAACAAAATCTCGAACTAGCGCTCGATCTGAGGGGATCTTACCAAGTAAAAAATCTACCTGGAGTATTAAGCGCTGTAGATGAACTGAAAACACAAGGTTTTAAAATCACTGAGCAGCACCTAAAAACTGCGCTCAAGCAAGTCATTAGCCTCACCGGCTTACAAGGCCGTTGGCAAACCTTACAACAAGAGCCTTTAGTTATCTGCGATACCGGCCATAATGAAGACGGGGTTAAAGAAGTATTGAAAAACATTGCCAATACGCCACACCAAAACCTCCACATGGTTTGGGGAATGGTGAAAGATAAAGATATAGCGAAAATTTTAGCGCTTTTACCTAAAGAGGCTACCTACTATTTCTGTCAACCTAATATTCCCCGAGGAAAACCTACCGAAGAACTGACCCAAGAGGCGCAGAAATACCAATTGAACGGCCAAGCCTATGCCAGCGTAGCCAAAGCCTACCAGCAGGCCCTAAGCCATGCTAAACCCACCGATTTAGTATTTGTTGGTGGAAGTACTTTTGTAGTAGCAGAAGTACTTTAGCTGTTACGGTTATTGGCCCATTTCCAAATGTAATATACCGGTAAGCCTAATAATACAATGGCCAAGCCCCAACCGCAAGTACCGGGTTTCTCAACCAATAAAATAATACAAATGGCACCAGCTAGTAAAATATACAAAGCTGGCAAAACTGGGTATCCAAATGCTTTGTAAGGGCGGTCTGCATCTGGACGGGTATAGCGTAAAATAAATAAACCGATTATGGTAATTACGTAAAACAGTAAGGAAGAAAAGGTACAATAATCTAACAATTGCCCGAAAGTACCCGATAAACACAATAAAGAAGCCCACCCAGCTTGAATGTATAAGGCAAAAGCCGGCACTCCTTTACTATTTAAGGTTCCTGCTTTTTTAAAGAAAACACCATCTTGTGCCATGGTGTGATACAAACGAGCACCCGATAAAATCATTCCATTATTGCAACCAAAGGTTGATACCATTATCAATAGAGCCATAATAGTAGCAGCAGCCGTACCAAAAATCATAGAAGCGGCAGCCGTACCTACTCTATTTTCGGTAGCAAACATAATACCCCGTTCAAACACGCCCACCCCATCTGGTGCACCAGCAACTGGAAGTATCATCAAATAGGCCACATTAGCTAAAATGTATAAAATGGTTACAATTAGGGTTCCTAAGAATAAACTTAAGGGGATATTACGTTGCGGATTTTTAATTTCTCCGGCAGTGTAGGTAATATTATTCCAAGAATCTGATGAAAACAAAGAACCTACCATGGCCGCACCAACTGCTGCCCATAATACCGTTCCACCCAACATCTCGGTTGTTATAGTTCCGTTTGGCTGTACTGTTGTAACAAAAGGCGTCCAAAAATTAGCCATATTTTGAGAGAAAGCCTCACTATTTAAGCCAAAATAAATACCCAAAACAATAAGCCCAACCAAAGCTAAAATTTTGGCTAAAGTGAACACCGTTTGGAGCACCTTGGCATTTTTAACCCCTTGCAAGTTTACATACGTTAAAAAAGCAATTAATAGCACCGCCAAAAATTGAGTGGCGTTAAACTCAAAAAAACCTATTTTAAGCAATATGTTAGTTTTAGAAAACCATGGAATTAATTCGGAAGCATAGGTAGCAAAGGCAATGGCTACGGCAGCAATTACACCAGTTTGAATTACAGTAAACACGGTCCAGCCAAACAGAAAGCCCACCATTGGATTGTAGGCTTCACGCAAATACACGTATTGACCGCCTGCTTTAGGCATCATACCGGCCAATTCACCATAACTCAATGCAGCAATTAACGTAATTACACCAGTTATCAACCAAATTAATAAAATATAAAAGGGAGAACCTACGCTTTTAGCAATATCAGAACTCACTAAAAATATACCAGAGCCTATCATAGAACCCGCCACAATCATGGTAGAATCTAAAAGCCCCATTTCTCTTTTCATTTCTGGCTGAACGGCCGCAGGTGTTTGTATCATAGTATCGGATATGGTTTAAGTACTAAAATGAATAAAAAATACCAAAACAAGCAATCTTATTTCTTAAAAAAGAGATAAATCGGATTTAAATCATAAAAAATGCAGAAAGAAACCGAATTAAATTTGATTAATGGCTAAAGCATCTTATTTTTTGCCGGTCGTTCGGTATGCTGAACGCATTAATATAAACCACACAAAATACATACATGGAATTTTTACAACAAAATTTAATTTATACCATTCCCCTAATGGGTATTATTGGCCTTTTAGTAATGTTTATTAAATCGGCATGGGTTAGTAAACAAGATGCAGGTGATGCAAAAATGCAAGAATTAGCAGGTTATATTGCAGATGGTGCCATGGCATTTTTAAAAGCAGAATGGAAAGTATTAAGCATTTTTGTAGTTTTTGCTGCAGCTTTACTAGCCTATTCTGGCACCATACATGAAGTAAACGGTAAAGAAATTCACGGAAGTTGGATCATAGCTATTGCCTTTATTATAGGTGCTGTATTCTCTGCAACAGCAGGATATATTGGTATGAAAGTAGCTACTAAAGCAAACGTTCGTACTACACAAGCCGCCCGTACCAGTTTAAAACAAGCCTTAAAAGTTTCTTTTACAGGTGGTACCGTAATGGGATTGGGTGTGGCGGGTTTAGCCGTATTGGGTTTAGGTGGTTTGTTCATCGCTTTCTTAAGCATTTTTGCCGATTTAGGCGTAAATACCGTAAAAACAGCTATTGAAGTATTAACTGGTTTCTCACTAGGAGCTGAGTCAATTGCCTTATTTGCTCGTGTGGGTGGTGGTATTTATACCAAAGCTGCCGACGTAGGTGCCGATTTAGTGGGAAAAGTTGAAGCAGGAATTCCTGAAGATGATGTGCGTAACCCAGCTACTATTGCCGATAACGTAGGTGATAACGTGGGTGATGTTGCCGGTATGGGTGCCGATTTATTCGGTTCGTACGTAGCAACCATCTTAGCTACTATGGTGTTAGGACAAGAAATTGTGGTAACTGATAATTTCGGAGGCATGTCGCCTATTTTATTACCAATGGTAATTTGTGGCTTGGGTATTATCTTCTCCATTATCGGATTTAGCTTTGTACGCATTAAAAACGATGAGTCGAATGTACAAGATGCTTTAAACCTAGGTAACTGGTCGTCTATGATTATTACCGTTATTGCCTCTTACTTTATTGTAAATTGGATGTTACCGGAAACCTTAATCCTACGTGGTTACGAATTCAGCAAGCTAAATGTATTTTTTGCCATTGTAGTAGGAACCGTAGTAGGTGCCATTATGAGTATTGTTACCGAGTATTACACCGCAATGGGTAAGGCTCCGGTAAATTCAATCATTCAACAATCATCAACCGGGCATGCTACCAACATAATTGGGGGTTTAGCAGTAGGTATGAAATCAACTGTTATTCCAATTTTAACATTGGCTGCCGGAATTATGGCTTCATATTATTTTGCAGGATTATACGGTGTTGCTATTGCAGCAGCTGGTATGATGGCAACAACCGCTATGCAATTGGCCATTGATGCATTCGGTCCTATCGCAGATAACGCAGGTGGTATTGCAGAAATGAGTCAATTGCCTCCAGAAGTGCGTGAACGTACAGATAATTTAGATGCGGTTGGTAACACAACAGCAGCAACCGGAAAAGGATTTGCGATTGCATCAGCCGCTTTAACATCTTTAGCATTATTTGCAGCTTTCGTAGGTATTGCAGGAATTGATGCCATTGATATTTACAAAGCTCCTGTGTTAGCAGGTTTATTTGTAGGTGGAATGATTCCATTCATTTTTTCAGCCTTATGTATTCAGGCTGTTGGTAAAGCAGCTATGGATATGGTGCAGGAAGTACGTCGTCAGTTCCGTGAAATTCCAGGTATTATGGAGTACAAAGCAAAACCTGAATACGAAAAATGTGTAGCCATCTCTACAGAAGCTTCATTACGTGAAATGATGTTGCCTGGTGCTATTGCCTTAGTTACTCCTGTACTAGTTGGTTTTGTATTCGGACCTGAAGTATTAGGTGGGTTATTAGCTGGTGTAACTGTTTCGGGCGTATTGATGGGTATTTTCCAATCAAATGCTGGTGGTGCTTGGGATAATGCGAAGAAATCATTCGAAAAAGGGGTGTTAATTAATGGTGAAATGGTGTATAAAGGATCAGAAGCTCACAAAGCCTCTGTAACTGGTGATACAGTTGGTGATCCATTTAAGGATACCTCTGGCCCATCTATGAACATCTTAATTAAATTGATGTCTATTGTTTCTTTGGTAATTGCGCCATACATTGCTAGTGTAGCCAAAGAAAATGTTACCGTAGAAGTACGCAAAGAAATGAAAGTGATTAAAGAAGTAGATTCTTCGGGTAATGTCAAAATAGATACCATAATCAATAAGAGCGATACTTTAAAACGCTAACTCTTACTAATTTTTAAAAAAGGGATTTCTGTATAGAAATCCCTTTTCTGTTTTTCAAATAAATTAATTAGGTTTGGAATACGTATAAATCAAAACAAACATGAAATTTACAAAATCATTAACCACTTTATTAGCCGAAGCCAACAATACAGGTGAAGGCTCTCTAAAACGTACCCTTGGCAGTTGGAATCTAGTTGCATTGGGTATTGGTGCTATTATTGGTGCCGGATTATTTGTTAGAACCGCTGCAGCAGCAGGCGAAGCCGCCGGAGCTGCCGTAACTTTATCATTTATCGTAGCCGCTATTGGTTGTGCATTTGCAGGACTTTGCTATGCAGAATTTGCAGCCATGATT
>Ga0209107_10000066_pt1 | contig 63077 bp, 53 predicted proteins | sample LakErihyJuly2011_2_FD_187460 | JGI IMG/M metagenome (GOLD analysis project Ga0209107, IMG submission 187460) | Freshwater microbial communities from dead zone in Lake Erie, Canada - CCB hypolimnion July 2011 (SPAdes) (version 2) | ecosystem: Environmental > Aquatic > Freshwater > Lentic >...
TGTACCCCTTTAGAATGAGAAACTATGAATAATTTGGATAGGTAGTAAATTAAAAAACCCTCTAAATCATACGATTTAAAGGGTTTTGGTAGGTTTTGTGAAATAACCAGCGGAGAAAGAGGGATTCGAACCCCCGGACCTGTGACAGTCAACAGTTTTCAAGACTGCCGCATTCGACCGCTCTGCCATTTCTCCAGTGAGCGTCAACATCAACTGTTGATTTCTAGTGCAAATATAAGAACCTTTTTTTGTTTTACAAAAACTATTTTTGTAAAAAACAGTTCCTTTTTAGCATCCGCATTTTAATCGTTTCATTTCCTTTATGTTATTACAATCTGCCTAGTTTAAAAATATTGAAAAGGACTAGTATTTTACATATTCTTCGATTTCTAGGCCGTATCCAATCATTCCTACACGTTTTGTCTGTTCTGTATTTGACAATAAACGAATCTTAGAGATGTCAATGTCGTGTAATATTTGAGCGCCAATACCAAAATCTCTATTGTCCATCTTGATTTGTGGTGCCCTGAAAACGCCTTTGGATTGTAATTCTTTCAATTCAACGATGCGGTTCAACAAATCAACGGATTGTGTATCTTGGTTGATAAATAAGACTGCTCCTTTTCCTTCCGCATTAATCAAGTCAAAAAGGTCACATAATTTTTTATTAGCATCGTTCGTCAACGTACCTAGAATATCGTTGTTTATCAAGGTGGCATTAATACGGGTCAGTACAGCTTCCCCTGAACTCCAGGTTCCTTTAGTCAAGGCAATATGGATCCGATTGTTGGTCGTTTGCAGGTAGGCTCTTAATCTAAAAGTACCAAAACGTGTTTCGATATCAAAATCTTCTTTCTTTACAATCAAACTGTCGTGTTGCATTCTATAAGCAACTAAATCTTCGATAGATACTAATTTTAAACCGAATTTCTTTGCTACTTTAACTAATTGTGGTAAACGAGCCATACTTCCGTCTTCATTCATAATCTCAACAATAACCCCGGCTGGTTTAAATCCTGCTAATCGAGCAAAATCTATAGCTGCTTCTGTATGTCCAGTGCGTCTTAAAACTCCGCCTTGCTTTGCTATTAAGGGAAATATATGACCGGGTCTCGCTAAATCGTGTGGTTTTGTATTAGGGTCAACTAATGACAAGATGGATAGTGCTCGATCTGAAGCGGAAATTCCTGTGCTTACTCCTTTTCCTCGTAAATCGACCGATACGGTAAAAGCAGTTTCCAACGGATCGGTGTTGTTGTTTACCATGGTGTGTAATCCTAGTTCCTTGCAACGGTTTTCGGTCAGTGGTGCACAAATCAATCCCCGACCGTGAGTCGCCATAAAATTGATCATTTCTGGTGTCACTTTTTCGGCGGCAGCGAGAAAATCACCTTCGTTTTCTCGGCCTTCATCGTCAACAACAATGATTATTTTTCCTTGGCGAATGTCTTCGATCGCTTCTTCAATGGTATTCAGTTTTATTTTGGTGGTCGGCATATTTTAGTTTTAAATTTTTAGAAAAAATTAATTAAAATAAAAGGTATTTTTTACAATGATTATTTTGACTTGACTAATATTCTCGATTGCTTTTATATAGCATTCCAATTTATTTTGGCGGTGGGCATATTTTAATCATTTTGGTGATGGAAATATTTTTTGAAATATTTTTTGAAAAGGTGCAAGAATAACGTCTAAGTTAATTAATCCAATATCATTGGTCGCCCGATAGGTTAATAATATTGCCAGTGGCGAAAGAATTAGGGAAGACATCCAAGCGCCTATAAAGGGTGGTAGCCCGTCTTCTTGCGATATTCTTTTTCCAAAAGTGTTAATAAAGTGGAAAGCGATAAAGATCAAAACGGCAAAAACTATAGGCAAACCCAATCCGCCTTTGCGGATTATAGCACCTAACGGAGCACCAATAAAAAACATAAGAAAACAAGCAAAAGCAATTACAAATTTGTCATAGATGGCTATCAAGTGGCCATTGATGTTCTTCTGCTTGTTTTCTAGTTCAGTTTTCGTTGCATCAATAGAAAGCAGGTTGCTCTCGGTCGTACTCATGGCAAATTCCAAGAGTTTCAATTTTTCGTCATCTTTATATAATGACAATAACTTATTCGGTATCGGCTTTGTTTTTTTGGGAAGTGTCATTTTGGTGTTTGTACGTATTCCAATGCGTTGATTGCTATTTTCAGAAAAAGATAAAATATCTGAATTCCTATTTTTTTGTAAAGAATCTAATGTGTAGTTCAATTCACTCAAATTCAGCATTGTATTGGTATTGCTTATACTGGCATCATTTACATCTACTGTATTCAGTTTAGACAAATCGATATTAATGATGTACTTTTTGAAGGAGCTTTTAGCAAAAGGAATTTTGCTCCGATCCTCATATTTTTTTGGAATGATGTCTTCGTAGTAATAGCCGTTTTTTAGGATTAATTGGAGTGTGCTAGATTTCTCGCTACTGATTAATTCACCGTTTTTGGCTTTAATGACTGTTTTGCTTCCATCACCCATTGGCGATTTCTTGTGAATGGTAATCCCAGTTAAGGTGTTTCCATTATTTCCCGACTTCTTATTTACTTTTATATTAAATAAACCAACATCACTAAACTGTCCTTCGGCGATGGCTAGGGCAGGTTTCAATTGTGCAATATTTTTTCTAAAATTAATAAACTTATATTCCGCGTAAGGAATAACGTTATTAGCAAATAAAAAAGCAAGAATGCTTAATAGTGATATAAAAATGATTAAGCTTTTCATCGCTCGCTGCAGCGAAATCCCAGCAGATTTCATAGCGGCGAATTCATAGTTTTCGGCCAAATTTCCAAAAGTCATTATCGAAGCCAATAATACTGATAATGGTAAAACTAAAGGAATAATGCGGGGCATTGCAAACAATAAGAATTTGATTACCATTGGTACATCTAAATCTTTACCAGCCAGTTCGGCGATAAATAGCCACACGGACTGCAGTATAAATATAAAAAACAAGATAATAAATACCGTAAAAAAGGTACTCAAAAAAGTCTTAAGCAGGTATTTGTCGAGAATTTTCACCAAAATCTAATCTAATTTATTGAGGTAGTAATTTGGATATTTACTAGCAACAAAGGTAAATTGATTTTTCGATAAAGGTTGGTTGGTTTTGAAAGAATTAACGGTCAATGTCGTTCTTGTTCCTTTTTTGCCCGTTTCAATCAAATTATAGATGTGTTTGGTTTGAGAATCTATGCCTAATAAAATTTCTTTTCTTGAATCTTTCGCATCAGTCGAAACTAGTTTTATATATTGAATTTTCCGACCTTTAATATCCTGTACAATATCCATTGAATATTTATAACCAGAATTAAAAAAAGTAAGCATTTTTGATGGCGTAATAGCACTATCATCTTTTTCATTTACAGCGGAGATTGTAACTTCTTCGTCTTCTGGAACAATGGTATAAGATTTCTTTCCGTCAAAAATTTTGGTTACCCCCATAAAATTCAAAACATATTGGTTTCCTTTCATGGTGACATTTCCTCTGCTATCTTGATGGATATTTTCCTTGGTATTATTCAAGGTGTATTTAAAATCAATTATGATATTGTCATAGCCTTTTACTATTGTAGTAACTTGGTTTAAAAGGTCTTTTGCCTTCTTGTCTTGTGCTTGAATCGAAAAGCTAAAAAGTAGTAAGGCTGCAATCTGAAAAAATTGTTTCATTATAAAGTTAATTTTGTTCATTGTTGAAGAATTGTTCAAGAGAACTCATATCAAGTATATTTACACTTCGCGCTTTGCTGCCTTCAAATGGGCCAACAATCCCGGCGGCTTCTAGTTGATCTATCAATCTTCCGGCTCTGTTGTATCCCAATTTTAGTTTTCTTTGCAACAAGGATGCTGAACCTTGTTGTGCCATCACAATTATTTCGGCAGCTTCTCTAAACAAAGTATCTCTTTCTGAAATATCCATATCAAGATTAATGCCACTTTCCTCTCCTATAAATTCTGGAAGCAAATAAGCAGTTGCGTATGCTTTTTGGGAACCAATGTAATCCACAATTTTTTCTACTTCTGGTGTATCTACAAAAGCACATTGCACTCTTACCATATCATTTCCGTTGGTGTAAAGCATATCCCCTCGACCAATTAATTGATCAGCTCCGCCGCCATCTAAAATGGTTCGTGAGTCTATTTTTGACGATACTCTAAAGGCTATTCTTGCAGGAAAATTAGCTTTTATTAATCCTGTGATAACGTTTACCGAAGGTCTTTGTGTAGCAATAATCAAGTGAATTCCAATGGCTCTTGCTAATTGGGCTAAACGTGCAATTGGCATTTCTACTTCTTTACCAGCGGTCATTATTAAATCGGCAAATTCATCGACAACTAAAATGATATAAGGCAAAAAGCGGTGGCCGTTTTCTGGATTTAATTTTCGAGATTTAAATTTTTCATTGTATTCTTTGATATTTCGAACCATCGCATCTTTCAACAAATTATAACGATTGTCCATTTCTACACAAAGCGAATTTAATGTATTGACTACCTTTGCATTATCAGTAATAATTGCGTCATCAGAATCGGGTAATTTTGCCAAATAATGCCTTTCTATTTTGTTAAAAAGCGTTAACTCCACTTTTTTGGGATCGACCATTACAAATTTGATTTCGGCAGGATGTTTTTTGTACAACAACGAAGTAATTACGGCATTTAAACCAACAGATTTTCCTTGTCCTGTTGCTCCAGCCATGAGTAAATGTGGCATTTTAGCCAAATCGACTACGAAAGTTTCATTCGAAATTGTTTTTCCAAATGCAATTGGTAATTCCATTTCAGCTTCCTGAAATTTGGCGGAACCAATAACACTTTTCATCGAAACCATGGTTGGATTCTTATTGGGAACTTCTATTCCTATCGTTCCTTTTCCAGGAATAGGAGCAATGATACGGATACCTAAAGCTGAAAGAGACAAGGCAATATCGTCTTCTAAACTTTTGATTTTTGAGATACGTATTCCAGCCTCAGGCACAATTTCATATAAAGTTACTGACGGACCAACTGTGGCTTTTATTTGCGCAATTTCTATTTTGTAATTGCGAAGCGTTTCCACAATTCTATTCTTGTTTTCTTCTAATTCCTCCTGATTGATAGTGATTCCACCCGTTGAGTATTCTTTTAATAAATCAATCGTTGGGTATTTATAATTGGATAAATCCAAAGTAGGATCAAACAATCCAAAATCAGCAACGAGTTTTGAAGCCAAGTTTTCTTCTATGATATCTTCTTCGGGCGCTTTTTCAATTACGAAATGGTCGTCGTTCGTTTGTATAATTTCGGGCAAATGAAATGGTGGAGGAGTAGGAGTAAATGCCATTGGCTCCGTTTTCAATGTGATTTCCGAAGCTGTGCCGATAGTCGGTTTTAGCGCTTCTTTATTCAATTCAAATTGTGAACCGTTTGTTTTTAGATGTAGTTCCTCCGTTACATCTTCTTCATCAATTACAGCATATTCTTCTAAATTATAGGCGTTATTCGCTGTGTTCGAAGTGGAACTTAAATCGCTTTTAATTTCTTTCTTAGTCTTTTCAAAAAAGGATTTAATTTTCTCTGGAGACAACTTGATTTTAAAAATTAAATAGATAATAAATCCAAAAGTTAGCACCAAGAGCGTTCCTGTTTTTCCTAAAAAATCTTGCAAAAATAAATTCAATTCATAACCAATCGTTCCCCCTAATTCTGGAAGAGAAGTAGCAAAAAAACCAAATACTACCGATAAAATAACAATAAAAAACAAATCCCAAAACCAAATATTCTTAAGTTTTTTGAGATCAATATCAAGCACTAAAAAAATTCCTGTCAGGAAAAATAATCGAACAAATAAAAAGGAGGCAATACCAAAACCTTGGTAAACGATTAAATGAGCTACGTAAGCACCCAATTTCCCCAACCAATTATTCACCACTTCAGTACGATCTGTCATGCTATAAACAGCACTTTGGTCTTCTTGACCATAGATATAAAAAGAAATAAAAGCCAACAGTAAGGAGATAGACAATAATACCAAAAGGCAACCTAAAAGGATTTTGTGCTGTTTTGTTATTTTTAAACGGTTGTTCTTTACAGATTTTGAATCAGTAGTTTTTTCTGTAGTTCCTATTTTAGTTGTTTTTGCCATTATTAACTTTAGTAATTGCTATAGGATTTTTGGCGAATAAATAATTAATCCGATCAGAATTGCTGTTATTGCGGCAAATAATACCGCGCCTGCAGCGATGTCTTTAATAAATCCTATTTTCTTGTGATAATCAGGATGAATAAAATCGGCTACTTTTTCTACGGCGGTATTTAATCCTTCAATACTCATCACTAATCCGATGGACAATATTTGAAAAAGCCATTCTGTTTTAGTAATATTAAAGTAAAAACCTGCAATTGTCACTAAAATAGCAAGTGAAAATTGCACCATTATACTGTGTTCAGTAGAAATCAATTTTATTGCTCCTTTCGCTGCAAAAACAACGCTTTTCAGTCGACCGCTTAGAAAGGTATCGTCTTTTTGAAACTTCATAAAGCGTTGTTATAGAACTGCTAATGCAGCTTCATAGTTAGGTTCGTTTGCGATTTCTGGCACCTGCTCTGTATAAAGAATTAAACCATTCTCATCAACTACGATGATAGCTCTTGAATGTAATCCTGCAAGGACACTATCAATAATTTCCAAACCGTTGGTTTTTCCAAAGCTTCCTTCTTTGAAATCAGACAAATTGATGACATTTTCGATTCCTTCAGCACCACAAAAACGTTTTTGTGCAAAAGGTAAATCTCTAGAAATACACAATACTTTAGTGTTTTCTAAATTGCTAGCAGTTTCGTTAAATTTCCGAACGGAGGCAGCACAAGTCCCTGTATCAATACTTGGAAAAATATTCAGAACTAATTTTGATCCTGCAAAATCAGTAAGAGAAGCAACAGAAAGGTCATTTTTTATTAAATTAAAATCGGCTAGTTTTGTACCAACTTTGGGTAATTCACCTGATGTGTGGATTGGATTTCCACCTAATGTTATTGAAGCCATTGTTTTTGTTTTTTAATGAGGTTCAAAAGTATGAAAATTTATTTACGATTTACGTTTTTTTGATTTCCGATTTATACTTTCGATAAAAAAAACGCTCTCATTGCTGAAAGCGTTTTAAAATATTTTCGTTAAAAAAATGCGGAATCAATTAACCACTATTGATCTATTGAGCCCAAAACTCTTTTCATAAAGGTATTTAAGGCTACTTTTTTATCCATGCCGCCTTTGGTCATTTTGTGTACCTCAAGTGCGCCATACATATTGGATATCAATTCACCAATAACATCTAATTCTTCATCTTTCAAGGTAGAAAGTTCCGTTAAGCCCTCCAAAACTTCGATAGTTTCAATAAGATAATCTTGGTCATTGTCTTCAATAAATTGGGATAAATGTTTGATTACAGGTAATTTCATTTTTATAGCATTAATTGTTTAATCGGTAAACCGTTTAACGGATTAAATAATTTCGTTTACCAATTCTGTTAAAACTTCGGCTTTGTTCGTTTGGGTTTCGTTCACCAATGTACCGTTTACGAAAGTGGCGAAAGTAGGCAAGTTGCTGACATTGGCTAATTTCCTTGATTCTGGAGAATTTTCGGCATCAACCAAAACGAAAGTAATATTTTCGTTTTCTGAAGCCAATCTTTTAAACTTTGGTTTCATAATACGACAGTTTCCGCACCAAGAGGCCGAAAATTGTACAACTACTTTTTCATTTTTGGCCACTAAATCTTGTAATGTATCTTCGTTTAATTCGATTAACATATTTTTTAAAATTTCAATTTCAATATCAATGTCAAAAATCAATGTTAAGATGAGACAATTTAAATGTTTACGATAAAAAAGGGTATAATTAAAAACCTTATTCTATAATTTACATTGAAATTGCAATTGATTTTTGAAATTGCAATTGAAATTATTGTTATTAATTTTAGTTTAAACTCAAGTATTCTGCGGTACTTTTTCTATCCGCTGTCATTGCTTCTTTTCCAGCTTCCCAGTTGGCAGGGCAAACTTCCCCTTTTTCCTGAATGTGTGTATAAGCATCTACCATACGAAGGTATTCGTTTACGTTTCTGCCCAGTGGCATGTCGTTTACACTTTCGTGGAAGATTTTTCCAGTTTCATCGATTAAATAAGTTGCTCTAAAAGTAACATTGGAACCTTCGACAATTATAGAATCTGTTTCATCGCTATAACTTGTAGATTCAATATCAAGGATTCCAAGAATATTCGACAAGTTACGGTTGGTATCGGCAAGAATAGGATAAGTCACTCCTTCGATTCCACCGTTGTCTTTTGCTGTGTTTAACCAAGCGAAATGTACTTCGTTTGTGTCGCAGGATGCGCCAATTACTATTGTATTTCTTTTAGTGAACTCTGGTAACGCAGCTTGAAAAGCGTGCAGTTCCGTTGGGCAAACGAAGGTAAAGTCTTTTGGATACCAAAAAAGCAGAACTTTTTTGTTATTGTTTACAGCTTCTTCAAAAACATTTATTTTTAAATTGTCGCCCATTTCTGAGATGGCGTCTACTGCAATGCTTGGGAATTTTTTTCCTACTAATGACATAATGTTTTTTTTGTTTTTAAATTTTTTGCAAAGGTAGTGTGAAGTAATGTTAATTTCATACCAATTATTTCTTTAATTAAATATTACGGGATAGAATAAAATTATGGTAAAAAGACTATAATTATATTTATTTGACATCTATTTTAGAATTAGACAATTATGAAAAAAACATGCTATCAAACTATAGTTTTTATTTATAGAATTTGAGTTTAAACATTGTTTTTTTTAATAAATTTACATTAAAATTAAAACTATCTAAATAATGGAAAATAACACAAACTCTAGTACGACATCGTACAATATGAACTCTGAAAGCAAATGTCCTTTTGGCGGTGACCTTGCTGGCGGACCAATTAACATGGAAAATGCTAAAATCAAACAGATGAATAGCAAAGGACCAATTAATCGTGATTGGTGGCCAAATCAATTAAGGTTGAATATTCTTCGCCAACATTCATCGCTGTCTAATCCGATGAATAAAGATTTTGATTACGCAAAGGAATTCAAATCGGTTGACTTAGCAGAATTAAAAAAAGATATTTTCGAATTAATTAACACGTCGCAAGATTGGTGGCCAGCAGATTACGGCACTTATTCTGGTTTTTTTATTAGAATGGCATGGCACAGCGCAGGAACGTATCGCACATCTGATGGTCGCGGTGGTTCTGGTTCTGGAAGTCAACGATTTGCACCATTAAACAGTTGGCCTGATAATGCAAATTTAGATAAAGCACGATTATTGCTTTGGCCAATAAAGCAAAAATACGGTAAGAAAGTTTCTTGGGCAGATTTAATGATTTTAGCTGGAAATTGTTCTTTTGAAACAGCCGGATTTAAAACTTTTGGTTTTGGCGGAGGCCGCGTAGATACTTGGGAGCCACAAGAAGATGTGTATTGGGGTTCTGAAAGAGAGTGGCTTGCCGATAACCGCTATTCTGGTGAAAGAGAATTAGAATATCCTTTGGCAGCAGTGCAAATGGGATTGATTTATGTGAATCCAGAAGGACCAAACGGCAATCCCGACCCACAATTATCGGCAAATGATATTAGAGAAACTTTTGCAAGAATGGCTATGAACGATGAGGAAACGGTAGCGCTTATTGCTGGAGGGCATACTTTAGGAAAAACACACGGTGCAGCAGATCCTAGTAAATATATTGAATTAGAACCCGCTGCAGCAGGTATTGAAATGCAAAGTTTGGGTTGGAAAAATAATTTTGGAACTGGAAATGGCGCAGATACCATTACAAGTGGATTGGAAGGTGCTTGGACCACAACACCTAACAAATGGAGTCATAATTATTTCGAAAATCTTTTTGGTTTTGAATGGGAATTAACCAAAAGTCCGGCTGGAGCACACCAATGGAAACCCGTCAATAATGGTGGTGCAGGAACCGTTCCAGATGCTCACGATGCTTCCAAAACGCATCAGCCGTTTATGCTGACAACCGATTTAGCTTTGCGAGTGGATCCTGCTTACGAAAAAATTTCTAGACGATTTTTAGCAAATCCCGATCAATTTAATGATGCTTTTGCAAGAGCTTGGTTCAAATTGACACATAGAGATATGGGTCCAAAGATCTTATATTTAGGTTCAGAAGTTCCAACGGAAGAATTAATTTGGCAAGATCCAATTCCAACAGTAAACTATAAAACTATTAATGAAGAGGATATCAATATTTTAAAATCTGCTTTGGTTTCATCAGGATTGACTATTGCCGAATTAGTTTCGACAGCTTGGGCATCAGCGTCTACTTTTAGAGGTTCGGATAAACGTGGTGGCGCGAATGGTGGTCGTTTGAGATTGTCTCCGCAAAAAGATTGGAAAGTTAATAATCCACCGCAATTGTCTAAAGTTTTGACTGTTCTAGAAAAAATTCAAAGTAATTTTAATACTTCCCAAACTGAAAATAAACAAGTTTCTATTGCAGATTTAATTGTTTTGGGTGGATGTGTTGGTGTTGAACAAGCAGCCGCAACCGCAGGTTTTAATGTGAAAGTTCCTTTCTCAGCAGGAAGATCCGATGCATCGCAAGACCAAACCGATGTTGAATCGTTTGATGTATTAGAACCACAGGCTGATGGGTTTAGAAATTATTCTAGAACAGAATTTACGGTTTCTGCTGAAGATTTATTAATTGATAAAGCCCAACTCTTGACATTAACAGTACCAGAAATGGCTTTATTAGTAGCGGGAATGAGAGTTTTAAATACCAATTTTGATCAATCTAAAACGGGAATATTTACCAACAAACCAGAAAGTTTAACTAATGATTTCTTTGTGAATTTATTAGACATGGGCACGACTTGGAAATCGGTAACCGAATCAAGTGAAACTTTTATCGGAAGTGATAGGAAAACGGGAAACATCAAATGGATTGGAACTCGTGTTGATTTAATTTTTGGTTCAAATACAGAATTACGCGCCATCGCCGAAGTGTATGCTTGTGAAGACGCAAAAGAACAATTTGTGCACGATTTTATTGCAGCTTGGAATAAAGTAATGAATTTAGATCGCTTTGATTTAAAGTAATTTTGAAAAAATAGTGAAAATTAAAAGGTGAATTGGAAACAATTCACTTTTTTTTAAACTAAAACCATTTAATTTCAACGGGTAAAGTTCCGTTACATTCCGAGTTTTCCAATAATTGTTGGGCGGCACTTTCCTGAAATTCTGGAAAGTCTTGGTATATCTGCACAATTCCTAATGTAGATTCTAAATTTCGAATTACTTGTAAAACATAAGGATTTCCAAAAACATACAAAACACATTTTTTAGCAGTAAACAATCTACTTAAAAACGCCAAGACGTTGTCTGTAATGTCAAAATTATTGAGTGGTTTGGCTTTTGGAACGAAAAGAGCTACCAAAATAACATCAAAATCAGTCAAATCTTTTTCTAAGTTTGAAATAGCAAATACATCGTCAATTTCCAATGCAAATTCTGGAGATGGAAGTGAAGTATCTAAGCTGTCAAAAAAGACGTTATCTGTACTTTTATAAATACTGACTTTGGCGAGTTTTTCATCGTTTTTTGCCTCATAAAGATGCACACTGTTCATAGTGTCTTTAATCTTTGTGATGCAATTTTTCGCAATTCTTTTGTTTAAAATCGTAGCAGATTCAAAATCTAGATTTCCTTCTGGAGCAGTATTACCAGTTACTATTCCCGCTTTTTGTTTGCATTTCATTATTCTGTCAAAGCTGGCTTCAATTCTTTCTGGACTAGCATTTTTAAGGATTTCTTGAATGCCCTCGGCCACATTTTCGGCAAAACATAAGACATCATTTCCAGCATTGAAAGCTTCCCATTCCAGTTGTCCTTTCGTGTCATACAATTTTGAAACGCTATGCATATTCAAGGCGTCGGAAATTACCAAACCATCATAACCTAATTGTTTACGTAATAGGTCTTCAATAATTGACTTTGATAGCGTTGCTGAAGTGTTTTTTCCATCATTCAAAGCGGGTACTGCTAAATGTCCAATCATAATGGAATCAACATTGTTCTCAATTCCTTTTATGAAAGGAACTAATTCGTTCTCCATTAATTGTTCCAAACTTTCTTCCAATATTGGTAATCCCAAATGCGAATCGACACTCGTGTTTCCGTGACCTGGAAAATGTTTCAAGCAACCCAAAACCCCAACATCATTCATTCCGCGTACATATTCTAAAGTAAAATGACTCACTTTTTCTTTGTTTTGACCAAAGGAGCGATAGCCTATTACAGGATTATTCGGATTGTTGTTAATATCCGCTAATGGAGCTAAATTATACTGAATCCCAGCCGACTTCAAATCCAATCCAATTTGTTTTCCCATTTGGTAAACCAAATGTTCTTCGCTTTCAGGCAAAGCGCCAAGTGTAATGGCATAAGGATATTGCGGCGTTTTTTCGACCCGCATTGCCAATCCCCATTCAGCGTCAATACTCATCAAAAGTGGAGTAGTGGCACATTTTTGAAAACGGATGACGAGTTCCTTCAATCGTTCGTAGCTATTGTCGTTTAATTCCACTTTTTTCTTGGTTTCATAATTGGTGGCAGCACTAGCGCGGCTATGAAAAAAAGTCAATCCACCAATGTTGTGTTCCTTGATTAAACGTTCGGTTTCCTGAATATTTTCTTCAATATCGTTTATGAAAACGGCTGGAAAAAAAAATTGTCCTATTTTTTGTTCTAATGTCATTAAAAAATTTATTTCTATACTTTTTTAACCATATATGACATATAAGGTCATTTAAGTAATTGTATTTGTGAAAGTTCAATTTCGACTTCTATGTCTTATATGGTTGATGAAAAATCAATAATTTTTCATTTTTACTCTGTTTTCTTTCCGAATTCCTTTGGGAAAATCAAAAATCGTGATAAAATTATTCCTGGAATTGTCGCTATAAAAACCCAAATAAAGAAGTTTCCGTAACCCAAATAGTCCTGAATAAAACCGCTCAACATTCCCGGAAGCATCATTCCCAAAGCCATAAATCCGGTAGCAATTGAATAATGCGACGTTTTAGATTCGCCATCGGCTAGGTAAATAAGGTACATCATAAATGAGGCAAAGCCAAATCCGTAGCCAAATTGTTCCGCAATTACCGTTGCATAAATATAATAAATGGAAGAAGGATGAAAATGGGAAAGTAAGACAAACCCAATAATTGGTATATGCATTGCCAAAATCATTGGAAGCATCCATTTGCCAAGGCCATCTTTAGAAATAACAATTCCGCCCAGAATTCCACCAATAGTAAGTGCGAGAACACCAAAAGTTCCATAAATGATGCCGACATCTTGCGTGGACAATCCCATTCCGCCAACTGCTTTTTCGTCAATCAAAAAAGGAGTTAACATTTTTAATAATTGGGATTCTCCTAGTCTAAACACTAAAATGAACGCTAAAGCTAAGCCAATTTGCTTCTTCTGGAAGAAGGTTTTAAAAACCGCTCCAAAACTAACCTTAGTAGTGGTTTCCACTTCGTTGTCTTTTGTGTTTGGTTCTACTTTTGGCGTGGTAAAATAATTATAAATGGTAATGGCGGTCATCATAAAACCAACAATGACCATTGTGTAAGACCAAGCCTTTGTTTTGTCGCCATATTGTTGTTCTAAAGAACCGGCAATAATAACGATCAATCCATTTCCTGTTAGCAAGGAAAGTCGATAAAAAGTGCTCCTAATTCCTAAAAAAAAGGATTGTTGATCTTTGGTTAAGGCCAACATGTAAAAACCATCGCTGGCAACGTCGTTCGAAGCAGATGCAAATGCGGCAACCCAAAAAACAGCCAAACTCAACACAAAAAAATTGCTGACGGGAATGGTCAATCCTACGATTAAGAAAGCAAACGAAATCACTAATTGCATCGCTAAAAACCATTTTCTTTTGGTGGAATACAAATCTATAAAAGGACTCCAAATTGGTTTTATAACCCAAGGTAAATACAATAAACTAGTGTAAATTCCAATGTCTTCATTATTGATTCCTAGGTTTTTATACATAATCACCGAAACTGAAATTATAATTGCATACGGCAAACCCGAAGCAAAGTTTAAAACGGGAATCCAGTACCAAGGGTTTGTGCTCGTTTTTATTTTATTCATATTAGTTTTGTTTTATTTCGGTATGTAAATTAACAATTTCTGGAACACTTTCGTTTCCGTAAAAATCGATGAATGTGAATGCTATTTTTTTAGGATTATTTATTTTTTCTTTTAAAATAGTATATTTTATGGACTCACTTTTTGCGTTGATGAAAACCTTTTCTATGATTTGGCTTGGATCATTGCAGTCTAATTTTGTTTCATTGTTTGCACTATAAACCACAATGTATCGAATCTGGTCTGATTGCGTTTTTTGGAATGAAAACTGATATGCATTTTCTTCTTTTGCAAATGTTTGTATTAGCGGCCTTTCGTTTGTTGTTTTTACTGAACTTGGTACAGGCAAAGGAATTGCAGGATATTTGTATTGATTTTCGGATAATATTGTAATGACATCTTGATTTTTATTTACGAAAGCTTTGGCGCTGAAAAAAGCATTTCCTTGAATGTTCGTGTAGGTTCTAGTTAAATCAATTTGATTTGGAATTTCGCTTGGATTATCCCATTTTTTATCTGAATCACTCTTTATCTTATAACTTCCGTTTCCTATATAAACATTAGTGTTAGTAGCATTGTCAGCCCACCATTGTATCAATTTAGCGTAAGATGCAGTTTTATGGTCGATGCTCCAATACAATTGCGGCAACAAATAATCAATATATTTTCCTTCCATCCAAGCGATTGGATCGGCAAATAAATCGTCGTAATTAGTTTGTCCGGCTTGTGTATCAGAGCCTTTTGGATCAACTGATTTATTGCGCCAAACGCCAAAAGGGCTGATGCCAAATTGAACCCAAGGTTTACTACTTTTAATTAAAGTATAACAGTCTTTTAAAAAAGTATTGACATTCTCTCGTCTCCAATCTCCAATAGATAAATTTTTACCAAATTTTTTATAAGAAGCAGTATCGTTAAACTCTTTTCCAGTTACTCTATACGGATAAAAATAATCATCAAAGTGAATCGCATCGATATCATAATTCCGCACTACTTCTTCAATAACAGTCCTTAAATGATTTTGAACTTCGGGTAAACCTGGATTATAATAATACTTTTCTTTGCCAGTCTCACCGTATTTTATCATCCAATCTCGATGTTTGAAAAAGTCGTGTTCCCGACCAAGAACTTCCGTTTTGGTATCAAAAGTAGCTCTGTAGGGATTGAGCCAAGCGTGAAATTCAAAACCTCTAGAGTGTGCTTCTTCAATCATCCAAGCCAATGGATCGTAATATGGTTTTGGTGCTTGCCCTTCTTTTCCTGTTACAAAACGAGACCAAGGCGCTAGTTGTGACGGGTAAAAAGCATCTCCAACACTTCTAATTTGTACAATTACGGCATTATAATTTAGTTTTTTGTAAGTGTCTAATATTTCAAGAAAATCAGTTTTTTGCTTAGAAACGGAATCTTTTTCGGTTTTGGGCCAGTCAATATTAACCACAGTTGCAATCCAAACCGCTCTGAATTCATTCTTGGGGTTTGCGATTATTTCTTGTGCGATTCCACTTGAAAATGTAAGTAGCGTTAAAGCGAGCAGTGCTATATAAAAGCAGTTTTTATTCATTATTTTTTAATTATGTAATTTTCAAAAGTAGTTTTTTTGGCGAAGTTTATCCTAAATTTTTGTGATAAAATTTTACTTAAAACAAGAAAGCAGTTTTTTTGTAAAATCGCATACAATTTTTTTACAGAGAAACTATAGCGAACATATAATTTCTTAAAGATTTATTTTATTCTTATTTGATTTATAAAATTTTGATGAATTAATGTTTTTATATTTGTCCTGAATATTTACTTCAGTTATGCCAACGCAATTTCAACTACAGCAATTATCAGCTTCCTTAGAAGGAAATCTTTTATTTGACGATCTCCATAAAACCATTTATGCCACTGATGCTTCTGCTTATAGAATGATTCCTACTGCGGTTGCTTTTCCAAAAAATAACGAGGACATTATCAAGTTAATCCATTTTGCAACCGAAAATAAAATCTCGCTTACACCAAGAACTGCAGGAACTTCTTTGGCAGGACAAACCGTCGGCACCGGAATTATCGTTGATGTTTCAAAGTATTTCACTAAAATTATCGCTTTCGATCCCAATAAAAAAACAATAACAGTTCAACCTGGGGTCATTCGCGACGAGTTAAATTTATATTTGAAGCCTCATGGTTTATTTTTTGGTCCCAACACTTCTACTTCAAACCGATGCATGATGGGCGGAATGGTCGGGAACAATTCATCCGGAACGACTTCTATTCGGTATGGCGTTACTCGGGATAAAATTGTTGAAATTAAGGCGATTTTGAGCGATGGTTCTGCCGCTACTTTCAGCGAACTTTCTTCGGCTGAATTTATCGAAAAAACAAATGGTGATTCGCTCGAAAGCAACATTTACAAAACTATTTTTGAGGAACTTTCGAATAGAGATAACCAAAAAGAAATTGTTGCTGAGTTTCCGAAACCTGAAATTCACAGACGAAACACCGGATATGCGGTTGATATATTATTAAAGTCAGAACTTTTTTCAGGTATAGAACCAACAATAAACCTCGGAAAATTGTTGTGCGGAAGTGAAGGAACATTAGCTTTTACTACTGAAATCACGCTAAAGTTAGATGAGTTGCCTCCAACAAAAAATATAATGGTTGTAGCCCATTTTCATACCGTGCAAGAAAGTCTAGAAGCCGTCGTTGTTGCAATGAAACATCATTTGTACACTTGCGAAATGATGGATGACACTATATTAGATTGTACTAAAAACAATCGGGAGCAATCTAAAAACCGGCATTTTATAGTAGGTAATCCTAAGGCGATTATGATGTTTGAAGTAGCTTCAGATACAATGGTTGACGCCGAAAATCAAGCCAATGCTTTAATTTCAGATTTACAAGATGGTAATTTTGGTTATGCCTTAATAAAATTATACGATGACGATATCTACAAAATTATCGAACTTAGAAAAGCGGGGCTTGGTCTTTTAGGAAGTATCGTTGGTGACAATAAAGCCGCTGATTCTATAGAAGACACTGCTGTAGAATTGAGTGATTTACCCAATTACATTGCCGAATTTGCTGCAATGATGAAGAAATACAATCAAGACGCAATCTATTACGCTCACGCTGGAGCTGGCGAAATACATTTGCGTCCCGTTTTGAATTTAAAGAAAAAGGAAGATGTAGTACTTTTTCGAACCATTGCTACCGAAGTTGCCCATTTGGTAAAAAAATACCGCGGTTCCTTGAGTGGTGAGCACGGTGACGGAATCGTTCGCGGTGAGTTTTTACCTTTTATGATTGGTGACAAAAATTATGAATTGCTGAAACGAATTAAATTGGCTTTTGATCCCAATGCCATTCTGAACGTTGGAAAAATCGTCAACACTTCAAAAATGGATGAAAACCTGCGAGTAGAGCCGGGTAAAAATGAACCGGATATTCAAACGATTCAAGATTTTTCGGATAGTTTGGGCGTTTTGCGATTAGCAGAAAAGTGCAATGGATCCGGCGATTGCAGAAAAATGCCATCGGCTGGAGGAACTATGTGTCCCAGTTATCGTGCGACTAGAAACGAAAAAGATACGACGCGGGCTCGAGCCAATGCGCTACGCGAATACCTTACAAATTCTGAAAAAGACAATAAATTTAACCATAAAGAACTATACGAAGTTTTTGAATTGTGTATAAGTTGCAAGGCTTGTGCGAGCGAATGTCCAAGTAATGTGGATGTAGCAGCTCTAAAGTCAGAATTTTTATATCAATATCAGAAAGCAAATGGATTTTCTATCCGGAGTAAAATATTTGCCAACAATTCAAAATTAAATAGTTTAGGAAGTCTATTACCGAATTTTACAAATTTTGTAGTAAATCTTCCTTTCGTAAAAAAAAGTATGGGCGTAGCTCCAAAAAGAGAAGTACCTCTTTTAGCAAAAACTACTTTTAGAAAATGGCATAAGGATGGGGTCAAGAGCCAAGAGCCAAGAGTCAAGAGCCAGAACAGAAAAGTCTATTTGTTTTGTGATGAGTTCACCAATTACTACGATGTTTCGGTAGGAATTGACGCTTATGAATTATTGACTGAATTAGGGTATGAAGTATTGGTAATCAATCACGAAGAAAGCGGAAGAGCTTATATTTCTAAAGGTTTTCTCGAAGAAGCTCAAGCTATTGCCAATAAAAATGTGGCTATTTTTAAAGATATAATTTCAGAAAATACGCCATTAATTGGAATCGAACCTTCGGCAATATTGACATTTAGGGATGAATACATCCGATTGGCAAGGGACAAAAGCTCTGCCGAGAAATTATCTAAAAATACTTTTACCATCGAGGAGTTTTTTAAAAAAGAAATTAGTTCAGGAAAAATCCATTCGGAACAGTTCTCTAATGTTGAGAAATCCATAAAAATCCACGGACATTGCCATCAAAAATCTTTGAGTTCTATTGAAGCTACTTTTGCGATGCTAAATTTGCCTACAAATACTTCCGTTACTATATACAATTCAGGATGTTGTGGCATGGCGGGTTCCTTTGGTTACGAAAAAGAACATTACGATATTAGTATGCAAATGGGCGAAGATAGTTTGTTTCCCAAAATTCGTGCAACAGATTCTGAGACGGCGATTGCCGCTGCTGGAACTAGTTGTCGTCACCAAATTTTTGATGGTACTAATCGAAAAGCATTACATCCCGTGACTATTTTGAGAAGTTGCTTGAAATAGAAATTTAGTTATTAAATAAATACTTTTTATAAAAGCTCACAGGTAAAAAAAGCTTTGAGCTCTGGCTATTCAATACATTTTACTTTTGAAGATATAGTTAAGAATATGTATCTCATAACTTCATAAATTGAATTTGTTTTATATATTTGGCTCTTCAAAAAAATTTAGCATTAAAAGACAAATAGTCCTACAAAATTCACGACACATTTATTTTTAAAAATATAATTTACAATATGGCATTATCGAGTTTATTTAGAAAAAAATCTACTAAAGTAGCTGTTCAGCAGGGAGCTGACGGTGCGAATTCGGAATTAGCCAAGGTTTTAACTGTTAAAGATTTAACTTTTTTTGGAATAGCTGCAATCATTGGAGGTGGAACATTTAGTGCCATAGGAAATGCTTGTTTTTCTGGTGGTCCTGGAGTTGTAATATTATATATTATTTGCGCTATAGCTTGCGGTTTTACCGCAATGTGTTATGCTGAATTTGCTTCACGCGTTCCTGTTTCTGGAAGCGCTTACACGTATGCCTACGTATCTTTTGGGGAACTATTCGCTTGGATAATAGGTTGGGCATTAATTATGGAATATTCCATTGGTAACATTTATATTGCTTTTTCGTGGAGTGGTTATTTTACAAATTTATTAGAAACTTTTTCTATTCATTTACCAGATTGGTTGACAATAAATTATCAATCAGCACGAGATTCTGCTCAAGGTACGGTGGTTTCTAAAGAAGGAATTGCCGCTTGGCAAAACGCCCCAATGATCAGTGGTTTGAGAATAATTTTTGATTTACCAGCGGTTTTAATCAATTTGTTAATTACTTATTTGGTTTACAGAGGAACAAAAGAGTCAAAAAACATCAGCAATATTATGGTAAGCATTAAGCTTGTTATTATCGTTTTGGTTATTATTGTGGGTGCATTTTATATTGATATTGACAATTGGACACCCTTTATGCCAAATGGGTTTCATGGTGTAATGGGGGGAGTTTCGGCAGTATTCTTTGCTTATATTGGCTTTGATGCTGTCTCTACATTGGCGGAAGAAAGTAAAAATCCACAACGTGATTTACCACGAGGAATGATATATTCTTTGATAGTTTGTACAATAGTTTATATCGTTTTGGCATTAGTAATTACAGGAATGGTGTCCTACACTTTATTAGGAGTAAGTGATCCTCTAGCCGAAATTTTTGCTTTAAAAGGCGTGAAATGGATGTTATTTATAGTTTCGATAGCTGCGGTTGTAGCTATGACCAGCGTCTTGCTAGTTTTTCAAATGGGACAACCACGAATTTGGATGACAATGAGCCGTGATGGATTGATGCCGCAGCAATTTTCTAAAATTCATCCAAAATATAAAACACCAGGATTTGCAACGATTGTAACCGGTTTAGTTGTTGGAGTTCCTATTTTTTTTACAGATGAAAACTTTGTATTAGATTTTACAAGTATAGGAACATTGTTCGCGTTTGTATTAGTTTGCGGCGGAGTTTTAATGTTGTCACCTCAAAGCGAAGCCGAAATTGCCGAACGTCAAACCAATGGTACATTCAAAATCCCGTATATTAACTCAAAATTTATTTTTCCGGCGATGGTTATTGGGTCTGTAATCTTCATTAATTATTTGTTTCCAACATTTTTCGTTGATACTTTTGATTTCTCCGAAGAAAAAATGGGAACAAATATAACAATGGTAGTTTTCATTGTATTGTGTTTTATAATGACTGTACTTTCGTTTCTTAAAAACCTTTCATTGATACCTTTATTAGGATTGATATCTTGCTGTTATTTACTTACCGGAATGGCGGTTTCAAACTGGAAATGGTTTGGAGTTTGGCTGTTAATTGGATTAGTATTTTACTTTTGTTATGGTTATAAGAAAAGCAATTTAAATATCGGGTAAGTATACATTTCGAACCGATACAAATCACTTACTCGCCAAGAATTTTTAGATGAAATTCTTGGTTTTTTTTATGTGTTAAAACCAAAAGTAGATTCTAGTGCAAAAGATTTTTAACTATATTTGAAACCAATAAATAGTAAAGATGAAAACATTAGAAAAAGGAAGTCGCAAATTAATCAATGCTTGGGCATTTTATGATTGGGCAAATTCAGTTTATTCGTTAGTAATCGCGACAGCGGTTTTTCCGATCTATTATGAATCTGTAACCAGCTCAAATGGTGGAATGGTTCATTTTTTAGGCACTTCATTACCTAACACTTCTTTATTATCGTATTCTTTGTCTTTTTCGTTTTTGATTGTGGCTTTTTTGTCGCCAATACTATCAGGAATTGCTGATTATTCTGGGAATAAAAAGAGTTTTATGAAGTTTTTTTGTTATTTGGGTTCTTTCTCCGTGATGTGTTTATTTTTCTTCAAAGACACGAATACCTTATGGATTGGAATTATGGCAACTATTATGGCAAGCATCGGTTTTTGGGGAAGTATTGTTTTTTATAATTCCTATTTACCCGAAATTGCTTTCCCAGAACAACACGATAGAGTGAGTGCCAAAGGATTTATACTTGGCTATTTTGGATCCGTACTTTTATTGACTTTTAATTTAACGATGGTAATGAAACCCGAATGGTATGGAATTACTGACCCAACTTTACCTGCCAGAATCTCATTTTTATCTGTTGGAGTGTGGTGGATGGGTTTTGCCCAAGTTAGCTTTCATTTCTTGCCGTCTAATGTGTACAATAAAAAACCTAGAAAAGATTTTATTTTTAAAGGTTTAAAAGAATTAAAAGTAGTCTTGTTGAGTTTGAAAAATCAGACTTCTTTAAAGCAGTTTTTAATTGCATTTTTCCTTTATAGTATTGGAGTTCAAACGATTATTTTACTCGCTGGAATATACGGAAAAGTAGCGTTAGGAATAGAAACCAGTCAATTAATTATCACCATTTTGTTAATTCAATTGGTGGCTATTTTTGGAGCCTTTGTTTTTGCCAGAATTTCCGAAAACATTGGAAATATCAAAACTTTAAAACTGACCATCGCCATTTGGGGATTTATATGTTTTGCAGCTTATTTATTAGACAAGGATAATCAATATATTGACGTACAATTTTATGCTCTTGGAGGAGTAATCGGAATGGTACTTGGTGCAATTCAGTCATTATCTCGTTCTACTTATTCTAAATTATTACCCGAAACCGAAGATCATACTACCTATTTCAGTTTCTTTGATGTGACTGAGAAAATTGCGATTGTGTTAGGAACTTTTATCTTTGGATTTGTAGGCGCTTTGACAAATTCTATGCGGAATTCTATCTTTATTCTAGCCATTTTCTTTTTGTTGGGGTATGTTGTGCTCAGTTTTATGAAGAAAATAGAAATTTCAAAACAGCAATAGTTCTATAACATTGCTTTATATTCTATTTCGCACTTAACTAACCCTAAAATTGGCACAATGATTGTCTTTTTAAAGGCTATGCAAATTTCAGTTATTTTATTAGCTGTTATATTAAATTTTAATGTGCTGTTAGCTTATATTTGCCACCCGAATTAATCATTTAATGACAAAAAGACTTAAACATAACTATGTCAAATCATAAAATACACACTCTTGACAATCTGTCATTTCAGGAATTTGATTCCGAAACCGAATTAATTCCATTATTAACTCCCGAAGATGAGGAGGAAATGAACAACGAAGATTTACCAGAAACCTTGTCGCTATTGCCTTTGCGAAATATGGTTTTGTTTCCAGGTGTTGTAATTCCAATCACGGCTGGTCGAGATAAATCGATAAATTTAATCAATGACGCGTATGCGGCAGGAAAAATCATCGGAGTTGTCGCCCAAAAGAATGAAGAAGTCGAAGACCCATCTAAAAATGACATTCACAATATAGGAACTGTAGCACGTATTTTACGTGTTCTAAAAATGCCCGATGGTAATATTACCGTAATTCTTCAAGGTAAAAAACGTTTCCAAATAGAATCTGTAGTTTCTGAAACACCCTATTTTACTGCTAATATCATTGATGTTAAAGAGAAAAGACCCACAAAAAAGGACACTGAATTTTTGGCTATTCTAGATTCAGTGCGAGAACTGGCGATTCAAATTATCAAAGAAAATCCGAACATTCCAAGCGAAGCAACATTTGCTATTAAAAACATTGAAAGCCAATCGTTTTTAATCAATTTTGTGACTTCCAATATGAGTTTATCTGTTGAAGAAAAACAAAATTTATTGTCGATAAATTCTTTGAAAGAGCGAGCACTAGAAACGCTACGTTATATGAATATCGAACTGCAAAAACTCGAATTAAAAAATGATATCCAATCTAAAGTTCGTTTTGATTTAGACCAGCAGCAACGCGAATATTTCCTTCATCAGCAAATGAAAACCATTCAAGAAGAATTGGGTGGCGTTTCTCAAGAAGAAGAAATGGATGAAATGAGCGTCAAAGCTAAAACTAAAAAGTGGGACGAAAGTACTCAAAAACATTTCGAAAAAGAATTATCAAAAATGCGCCGCATGAATCCGCAAGCTCCTGATTTTGGAATTCAAAGAAATTATTTGGAGCTATTTTTAGATCTGCCTTGGGGCGAATATTCTAAAGATAATTTTGATTTAAAACGTGCTCAAAAAATTCTAGATAGAGATCACTTTGGTTTAGAAGAGGTGAAGAAAAGAATGATAGAACATCTAGCAGTATTGAAATTGCGAAATGATATGAAGTCACCAATTATTTGCCTAACAGGACCTCCAGGCGTGGGTAAAACCTCTATTGGGAAATCCGTTGCCGAAGCTTTAGGAAGAGAATATGTGAGAATATCACTTGGTGGTTTACGTGATGAGGCAGAAATTCGCGGCCATCGAAAAACGTATATTGGCGCGATGCCAGGAAGAATTCTTCAAAGCTTGAAAAAAGCAGGAACTTCCAATCCAGTTTTTGTATTGGATGAAATTGATAAATTATCAAACAGTCATCAAGGCGATCCTTCATCGGCATTATTAGAAGTTTTAGACCCGGAACAAAACAACTCTTTTTATGATAATTTCCTCGAAATGGGTTACGATTTATCGAAAGTGATGTTTATTGCCACCTCAAATAATATGGCTGAAATTCAACCTGCTTTGAGAGACAGAATGGAAATCATCAAAATGTCGGGCTATACCATCGAAGAAAAAGTAGAAATTGCCCGTCAGCATTTGTTTCCGAGACAATTAAAAGAACACGGTTTGACTACCAAAGATTTATCTATTGGAAAAAAACAATTAGAGAAAATTGTCGAAGGTTATACACGTGAATCTGGAGTTCGTGGTTTAGAAGCTAAAATTGCGCAAGTGATTCGAAATGCCGCCAAATCTATTGCTATGGAAGAAGAATACAATAAAAAAGTCACAGACGATGATGTTGTAAAAGTACTGGGAATTCCGAGATTAGAAAGAGATAAATACGAAAATAACGATGTTGCTGGTGTTGTTACTGGTCTAGCCTGGACGAGCGTCGGAGGAGATATTCTTTTTATAGAGTCTTTAATTTCTCCCGGAAAAGGAGCGATGACTATTACGGGCAATTTAGGAACTGTAATGAAAGAATCAGCTACAATAGCTTTAGAATATATAAAAGCCAATGCTGAATATTTAGGATTAAGTCCAGAAAAGTTGTCAAAATACAATTTGCACTTGCACGTTCCAGAAGGTGCGACACCAAAAGATGGACCTAGTGCTGGAATTGCTATGCTGACCTCATTAGTTTCAGTGCTTTCGCAAAAGAAAGTGAAGAAAGGATTGGCAATGACTGGTGAAATTACCTTACGTGGAAAAGTATTGCCTGTGGGCGGAATAAAAGAAAAGATTTTGGCTGCCAAAAGAGCTAATATCAAAGAAATTATATTGTGTCACGAAAACAAAAGCGATATCGACGAAATAAAACCAGAATACGTTGAAGGAATTACTTTTCATTATGTTAAAGAGATGATTGATGTTTTGAAAATTGCCGTTACAGACCAAAAAGTTAAAAACGCAAAGGAATTATAATCAAATCTTTTATAATGAAGTAAGTTCCGTTCTGAACCTTTAGAATGGAATTTTTAATTGGAATGGCATTGAAACTTAGGTCTTAAAACAGGTATTTTTACTAATATAATTTTATCTTCGCATTTGCGTTTTACATTAAAGATTAGGTGTTTTAAATATGCGAAAAAAACTTTTATTATTGCTTTTATCTTCGATTTTTACTGTTTCATATAGTCAAATAGGAGGGAAGTATACGTATCAGTTTTTGAACTTGGTCACGTCACCGCGGCAAGCAGCTTTGGGAGGTAAAACAATTACGATTTATGATGATGACGTTAATCAAGCCCAATTTAATCCGGCGACGATAAACGCCGAAATGGACAATCATTTGGCTGTAAATTATGGCAGTTATTTTGGAGAAGTTACCTATGGAACTGCTTCTTATGCTTATACTTATGATCGGCATTTGCAGACGTTTCAGGTAGGAATAAATTATGTCAATTATGGTAAATTTGATGGATACGATGAAAATGGCCAATCAACATCCCAATTTACGGGAAGTGAAACGGCTTTATCGTTTGGATATGCCTATAATCTTCCCTACACCAATATTTTTTTAGGAGTTAACGGAAAATTAATTTCGTCTACTTTAGAAAGTTATAATTCTTTTGGTGGTGCTGTTGATTTCGGAGCTGTTTTTATTGATGAAGCAAACGATGTCAACTGGGCACTAGTCATTAGAAACATTGGAACGCAGTTTACAACATATAATGGTACAAACGAGAAATTACCATTGGAAATTATGGCAGGCGTATCGCAAGAATTAGAAAATGTTCCAGTTCGATGGCATCTTACTCTAGAAAATTTGCAACAATGGAATATCTCTTTTTCAAATCCTAATCGAAGCCAAGGTTCTCTTGATGGCAGTTCGAATGCGGAAAAAGTTTCAGCAATGGGAAATGCCTTACGCCATGTTATATTTGGGGTTGAATTATTTCCGAAGAGGTCTTTCAATCTTAGATTGGGATATAATTTCAGGAGAGCCGAAGAATTACTAATTTTGGAACAAAGAAATTTTTCAGGGATTTCAGTTGGATTTGGATTGAAATTAAATAAATTGAAATTTAATTATTCGTATTCACGATACACATTAGCTGGCAACACGAGTTTGTTTGGCTTAACTGTAAACTTACAATAAAATTATTTTGGATAAAAAAATTACGATAGCAATTGACGGATTTTCATCTACAGGAAAAAGTACCTTAGCCAAAGAATTAGCAAAGTATTTGGGATATATTTATGTTGATACTGGAGCTATGTATCGCGCAGTAGCTTTGTTTGCTATGCAAAAAGGATATATTGGTGCCACTTTTTTCGATGTGCAATCGCTCATAAATGGTTTGCCCTATATAAAATTAGTGTTCAAATTTAATCCAAGTGTAGGTTTTGCCGAAATGTATTTGAATGGAGTCAATGTCGAGCAAGAAATTCGAACCATCGAAGTTTCATCTTTTGTTAGTAAAGTTGCCGAAATTTCGGAAGTACGTTTAAAACTTGTCGAGCAACAACAAGAAATGGGCAAAAATAGAGGTATTGTCATGGATGGAAGAGATATAGGAACGGTAGTTTTCCCCGATGCAGATTTGAAAATATTTATGACAGCAAACCCTAGAACACGCGCCGAAAGAAGATTTAATGAATTAAAAATTAAAGGTGATACTGTTACTTTTGATGAAGTTTTAAAAAACGTTGAAGAAAGAGACTACATTGATACGCATCGCGCAGATTCTCCGCTTGTCAAGGCAGAAGACGCTATAGAATTTGATAATTCCACCATATCAAAAGAAGAACAATTTGAAAAGGTTTTGAAATTTGTTCAATTATAATTTGGCATAGAAAAAAATCTTCAATTATTCCTAAACGAGCGTGTTTACAGTATTATTAAATCCAGTTTAGAAAAAACTTAGTATTTTTTATAGAAAATATTTTGTAAATAGTACAGTCACATTGTAGCATGCTAATAAAACAGCGTATTAGATTTGCAAGTTATTAGAGTCAAAAAAGAAGCCGCGAAAAATACCTCTCAATCAATTTCAAAATTTAGGGTTTCAAAATACTTAAAGAAGAGAAAAAGGAGTCTATTTATATAAATTTATTAGCGTCCTGTTTATTTTTTAATTAGTTAAGTAGTTAACAAGCAATTACATGTAAACAATAACTTCAAGTATTTTATAGTTAATTAAATGGAATCTTTACTCGAATAAAAGACAATATAGTTAATGAAAAATCTAATACTAATACGACACGCAAAATCCAGTTGGGAAACATCTTTACGAGATATCGATAGACCATTAGAAAACAAAGGTATTCGTGATGCGCAGCTTGTTGCCAAAAATTGTAGGCAATACATTCCCCTTAACTGCCAAATTTGGAGTAGTTCTGCAAAAAGAACCCAAGAAACTGCCAAAATTTTTTGCCAAAATTTTTTGTATCCCATAGAAAGTATAGTTTTTAAAGAGGAACTTTATACTTTTGACGTAAATCAATTGGAAAAAGTTATCAAATCGTGCAGTAATGATTTTGAAAATGTTATTCTTTTTGGACATAATGATGCTATTACAAATTTTGTTGATAAATTTGGCGATACATTTATTGGTCATGTCCCTACGTCTGGTTTCGTTTGGCTTCAATTTGATACAGCTAGCTGGGGGGAAATAAATAAAGGCATAACTAGAAAGGCGATATTCCCTAAAAATTTAAAATAAATTCGTGTGCATAAATATAAATATATAGAAAGAGAAAAAAGTTGGTTAAACTTTAATGCAAGAGTCCTACAAGAGGCTGCTGACGATGCGGTACCTTTATTAGAAAGATTACGTTTTTTAGGTATTTTTTCTAATAATTTAGATGAATTTTTCAGAGTTCGCTTTGCTGCTGTGCGAAGATTGAGCTTGTCTGGCATATCCGGTAAAAATCTTTTTGGAGGAATTACTGCTCAACAATTGCTGAAGGACATTACTAATATTGTTATTGAACAACAAAACGAAAGTCTGAGAATTTTAAATATAATTGAAGCCAAACTCCAAACCGAAAATATATTTATAATAGATGAAAATCATATTTCTGATGAGCAGGAACAGTTTTTAAAAGACTTTTTCATACAAAAATTAAGTCCGGAACTAATTACTATTATTTTAAATGATTTAGCTGAATTCCCTGTATTAAAAGATTCGTTAGGATATTTAGCTATCAAAATGGTATTGAAAAAAAATGCAGAAGTTCATTATGCATTAATCGAAATTCCAAACACGATTAATAGATTTGTCGTATTACCCTCAAAAGAGGGAAAGCAATATGTTATATTACTTGATGATGTAATACGACATAATTTAAGTAGCATTTTTAATGTCTTTGAATACGAAAGTATTTCAGCTCACATGATTAAGATTACTCGTGATGCGCAACTAGAAATGGATAGTGATTTGAGTAAAAGTATGCTCGAAAAAATTGCAACAAGTGTCAAAGATAGAAGAATAGGGGAGCCCGTTCGTTTTATTTATGACGAACTAATCGAAGAAGATATTCTTAGTTTTATTCTCGATAAAATTCACATTATTTCCTCTGATAGTATAATCCCTGGCGGTAAGTATCATAATAGACGCGATTATATGAAATTTCCAAACCTAGGAAGATATGATTTACTGTATAAAACAAACAATCCTTTACCAGTTCCTGGACTTAGTCTTGAAGGCAGCATTTTAGAAAAAATAAGTAAAAAAGATTTTTTAATTCACGCACCATATCAATCTTTTTCTTACATCACTAAGTTTTTGAGAGAGGCGGCTTTAGATCCAAAGGTTGCCGCCATTAAAATTACATTGTATCGATTAGCAAAAAATTCGCAAATTATTAGCGCACTTATAAATGCCGCTAAAAATGGTAAAAAAGTTACAGTCCAGATTGAATTACAAGCGCGTTTTGATGAAGCTTCGAATATATCCTATGCGGAGCAAATGCAAACCGAAGGTATTAATCTTATTTTTGGTATAAAAGGCTTAAAAGTGCATAGTAAAGTTTGTGTAATCGAAAGAATAGAGGAGAATTCTATTAAACGATACGGATTTATTTCAACTGGAAATTTCAACGAACAAACGGCAAAAATCTATACCGATGTAACGCTGCTAACAAGTCATCAGAAAATACTAAAAGATGCCTCTAAAATTTTTGAGTTTTTCGAAATTAATTACCGTCTTTATCGTTACAAGCATCTCATCGTTTCGCCACATTATACAAGGTCTCGTTTTAACAAAATGATCGACAGAGAAATGACAAACGCGTTAGTGGGTAAAGAAGCGTATATTAAGTTGAAAATGAATAGCCTATCTGATTTTGAAATGATTGATAAATTATACGAAGCGAGTAATGCTGGCGTAAAAATTCAACTCGAAGTTAGGGGAATTTGTTCTTTAATTCCGGGAGTTCCAGGTATGAGCGAGAATATTGAAGCATTAAGTATCGTCGATAATTATCTCGAACATTCTAGAATTTATATCTTTGGGAATGAAGGAGTTCCTGAAGTTTACATTTCATCTGCCGATTTTATGACCAGAAATCTTGACGGAAGAGTCGAGGTAACTTGCCCTATTTATGATGAAAAAATTAAAAAAGAATTGATAGATATTTTTGATATTGGATGGAAAGGAAACGTTAAAGCCCGCTATCAATCGGAAAAATTAGATAATAAATATAAAGTTCGGAAAAAAAATGAACCAATTTTTAGAGCGCAATTCGAAACCTATAACTATCATCTAAATAAAGTTGAGATTGCTCAAGAAGTAATTGATCAGAAGTAACTCCATATAATGAAAATAGAATTAATGCCAAACACAATAGCGATTAAAACACTGCGAGAGGACATCCTCCAAATCAAAAAATATGCTGCAATCGATGTTGGTTCCAATGCAATGCGCTTATTAATTACAAATGTTGTAGAACAAGAAGGAAAAAATTCTCAATTTAATAAAAACTCCTTAGTGCGCGTTCCTATTCGTTTGGGACAAGATTCCTTCACCGTTGGAGAAATTTCTGAAGAAAATATCGATAGGATGATTGATGCTATGAAAGCATTTCGTCTTTTGATGAAGGTACACAAAGTCGAAAAATACAAAGCGCTTGCTACTTCGGCCATGCGGGAAGCTTATAACGGAAAAGAAGTTGTCGATATTATCAGAGAAAAAGCGGGCATTAATATTGAAATCATTGACGGAAAAAAAGAAGCCATAATTATAGCTTCAACAGATTTTCATCATCTTTTAAAATCCGATAAAACCTATCTTTATGTTGATGTTGGTGGAGGTAGCACCGAGTTTTCATTATTTTACAACGGTAAAATTATGGTTTCTAAATCATTCAAAGCGGGTACGGTTCGGTTCTTGAATAATATGGTCTCGGATATTGTTTGGGAAGAAATGGAAAAATGGATAAAAACAAATACACATGACTATGATGAAGTTATCCTTATAGGCTCGGGCGGAAACATCAATAAATTATTCAAAATGTCAGGAAAATTACAAGATAAACCAATGTCTTATATTTACTTGAATGCGCAGTATGCTTACTTAAACTCGCTTACTTATGAACAGAGAATTTCCGAGTTAGGGTTGAATCCAGATCGTGCCGACGTAATTATTCCTGCAACTCAGATCTATCTCAATGCTATGAAATGGAGCGGAGCCCGCAACATTTATGTTCCAAAAATAGGACTTTCAGATGGTATCGTAAAGGCTATGTATTATGGGAAAATATAATCACTTGCACTAAAAATCAATTAAAATCTGCGAATCTTTCGTAACCTTTAAAAATTTAAAAAAGATAAAAATTTTAAACATCTAAATCAAATGTCTTTTTCAGCAACTCTAAATTTGGGTTAATTTCATTCAATCGGTTGTATTTATCTTGTGGTGTAAAAGCAAATTTGTTCTCCACTTTTTCATTGACTACAACTTCAATACTAATATCGTGATTATGAAGCTTACCTCTTAAATAACCTAAAAGTTCATTTTTTTCCGATTCAAATTCAATTTTTGAACCTTCGTTAGGCAACTCGTGCGTTATAGTTGTGCCATGTAATTTCGGGTAACCAATCATCAAAAGCGATTCCATGATCTTATGTCCTTTATCGCCCAATCGTTGCGCATATTTGCTCCATTGTAGCAACATATCGGTTTCATTAAAAGCTTCATTACGAATACTCGCTTCAGCTTTTTCAATACCTTTTGCGCTTTCTAATAGTTCTTTTTTTGCACGAATACTAGAAAGTGATAAAGCTGAAACTTTCGTTTCTCCTGTAAAGTCTTGGGCTATGGGTTTTCGGTTTTCGGTTTGAAATGGATTATGTAGCAGAGTATTTTCCAATTCTACTTTTGGTTGTGCAACTTCTGTTTTTTCAACTGCATTTTGCTCCTCGTAATTATTGGGACTGGTATCTAAAGTCTGAATTCTACTATTTGAACTCTGTTTTGCTTCGACGATAGAATAATCAGTTCTCCTAAAATAAGTGGGTGGAATTATAAATTGCTCAACTTTTTTTTTTCTCCATCAAAGGTGATGGAGGCTAATTGCATCAAGCAAAGTTCAACAAGTAATCTTTGGTTTTGGCTGACTTTGTATTTCAAATCACAATCGTTGGCAATTTCAATTCCTTTCAATAAGAAATCAGGAGAAGCTTTTACAGCTTGAATAGCGTATAACTTTTGAGCCTGTTCTCCAACTTCTAACAAAGATAATGTTGAAGGAGTTTTCGAAACTAATAAATCTCTAAAATGTGTTGCTAGCCCAGAAACAAAATGATGCGCATCAAATCCTTTGGCAAGAATGTCGTTGAAGGCAATCAGTAATTCTGGAATTTTGTTTTCCAAAATCAAGTCGGTTACCGTAATATAGGTTTCATAATCCAGTACGTTCAAGTTTTCGGTTACGGCTTGACGTGTTAAATTGGTACCACAATAGGAAACCACACGGTCAAAAATAGACAAAGCGTCACGCATCGCACCATCCGCTTTTTGTGCAATAATGTGCAAAGCATCATCTTCGCAAGTTATGCCTTGGCTTAAGGCCACTTCGGCAAGATGTTCTTTGGCATCTTTTACGGTAATTCTTTTAAAATCGAATATCTGACAACGAGAAAGTATCGTTGGAATAATTTTGTGTTTTTCGGTCGTGGCCAATATAAAAATGGCGTGTTTTGGCGGTTCTTCTAATGTTTTAAGAAAAGCATTAAAGGCTTGTGAAGACAACATATGAACCTCATCAATAATATACACCTTGTATTGCCCGGTTTGAGGTGGAATCCGAACTTGATCAATCAAATTTCGGATATCATCCACAGAATTATTAGAAGCAGCATCTAATTCGAAAACATTGAAAGCAAAATCTTCATTAGGATCGTCATAACCCGGTTGGTTAATTTTTCGAGCAAGAATTCGGGCACAAGTTGTTTTTCCAACACCGCGAGGACCAGTAAACAATAGGGCAGAAGCCAAATGGTTGCTCTCTATTGCGTGTAATAAAGTACTTGTAATGGCTTTTTGTCCCACAACATCCTTAAATGTTTGCGGACGATATTTACGAGCCGATACTACAAATTGTTCCATAGATTTTTTATTCGATAGCAAATATAGTTTTTAATTTAAAGATTGAAAAATTAAAATCTTGAAAGATTTATTAGCACGCCCATTTTAGAATTTTTTATATTCCAATCAATATTTATTCACAAACCAATTATAGGTAAACCGTACAAGATTTAAATTAACAATATTTCGTATAAATATAGTACTTTTGCACCTTAAAAAAATTACTATTGATACAGTATAAAAATAAAATTTCAGTTATAATGTCGGTTTATAATACTCCTTTTGCATTAGTAAAAAGAGCTATAGATTCTGTGTTACAACAAGATTATAGAGATTTTGAACTTATTGTTATTGACGATGGAAGCACTAGCGGCGAACCAAAAGAAATTTTGAAATACGCTATTAAACACCAAGATAAAATTACTTTTTTGAGACATCAAAATTGCGGTCAATCGGAATCTATAAATAAAGGAGTTTTGATTAGTTCGGGCGAATTTATAACCATTATCGATGCAGATGACGAATACAAACCCAGTCATTTAAGTGGCTGCCTGGCCGAAATGAATTCATTCGATTTAATTGCTTCCAGTACGGAAACAATTGTAGATCAGGTTTCAGACTATTATGTTCCGGATCGTTTTGATACCAGTAAAGTTGTTCACGTGGACAAATGCATCATGTTTGCCACGTTATTTGGCAAAAAAGAAGTGTTCACTAGTTTGAAATTTTATGATATGTATGGAGCCGATGCAAATTTCTACGAAAGAGCGCAAAAGCAATTTCTTGTTCAAAAAATTGACTTACGTACTTATGTATATTACAGGAATAATCCAAATAGTTTGACCGCTAAAGTTAAACTTAAAAGTCGTATTAATGATTGATTCTAAAATTGCAGAAAATATCATTGTAGCATCACACATTTCAGGAGTTTATGATGTAAATAGAAATGAAATTTTGGCAAACGATGATTTTTCAATTGTATCAAAATGGGCTAAATCTATTGCGGAACTCAATTTACAAGGAATACTTTTTCACAATAGTTTTTCGCAAGAAACTTGTGAAGCGCATCAAAATGATCATCTTCGTTTTGTAAAAGTAGATTATGATTCCAGTTACAACCCAAATGTGTATCGGTATTTTTTGTATAACGAGTTTTTGAAACTGTATTCTCATCAATTCAATAACGTATTTTTTACAGATGTTTCCGATGTTGTGGTTTTAAATAATCCTTTTGTTCAAAAATTGTATTTGGATAATCCAATGGCTCTCTTTTGTGGTGATGAACCTGAAATTTTAAATAATGTTTGGATGCAAAATCACGGAGAACATTTGCGAAATAAAATACTTGATTATGCATTTTATGAAGAGAAATATAAAAATAGTACCCTTCTTAATTGTGGCGTTATAGGCGGAAATACTGCTGTTATGAAATCTTTTATCGCCGATTTGTGGTCAATTCATGCTTCTTTTAATTCTGATAATGCTACAAAATTTACTGGTGATATGGGCGCTTTCAATTATTTAGTTCGAACGAAGTACAACAGTGCGGTAATACACGGAAATCCCGTTAATACGGAATTCAAAAAATACACTTCAGATGGTAGTTGTTGGTTCCAGCACAAATAGGACGCTGTTTTTATAGCAGATTATCCTATTTATAATAGTACATTTGCAACGCAGACCGCCTTATCGCCACGCCCAAAAGCGTGGAGGAAAGTCCGGACACCACAGAGAAGCATAGCGGGTAACGCCCGTCGGTTCCGATTTATCGGAATTAGGACAAGTGCAACAGAAAGTATGTACAGGTAATGCTGTAGTGAAACCAGGTAAACTCTATGCGGTGAAATTTCAAGTATATCGGCATTTAAGGGTTCTCGCCCGTTGTCGAAGGGTAGAAAGATGGATCCCGATAGCAATTTCGGGACTAGATAAATGATAAGGCCACGCTCTGGCGTGGACAGAATCCGGCTTATAGGTCTGCTTTTTTTAAAAGTTTTAAATTTTATTTGCCGCAGATTCACAGATTTTAAAATTGATTAAAAATCTGTGGCGCTGTGGCTATTTTTATGCAGATTTATTGATATTTACTCTTCTTCAGAATCTTCAAATAAATTGTCGTTTGCTTCATCAGCCGATTTTTCCATTTCAAAGAAACTAAAAATCGAACCTCCATAACTTTTCTTAAATGAAAAGTGAATTAAATGGTCGAGTTTCGTATATTTTGAGTGTTCGATAACCATCATTCCGTCCTCTTGAAGTGTATTCTTTTCAAAAACCTGTAAGACAATTTTATCAAAAGTCTTTTGATCCAAAGCATAAGGAGGGTCAGCAAAAATAATGTCGTAAGTCGCTTTGTTTCTCTCTAAAAACTGAAACACATCACTTTTGGTGGCGGCAATATTAAAGTCATATTCGGCTGCTACTTGCTTAATGAACTTTACACAACCAAAATCAGTATCTACAGAGGTGATGGGCATGCTGCCACGAGAGGCAAATTCGAAACTGATATTTCCGGTTCCCGCAAATAAATCCAAAACTTTCAAGCCTTCAAAACTGAAATGATTGTTCAAAACATTGAATAATGCTTCTTTGCTCATATCGGTTGTGGGGCGAACAGGAAGTCCTTTGGGCGGAAAAATGCGTCTTCCTTTGTATTTTCCTGAAATGATTCTCACGATTGAAATAAAATAAAATGTTTCCTGTTTTGGGCAGTTGAAAAAGTATTGTTTTTTTGTAAATCCGAAACATCAAACAAAGATACATTTCGTATGTATTTGTAAGCCAATTGATAAAAATCGTCTTCTTCGGCAATGGTTCCCAGTAATTCCAGTTTGAAATTCTCAGGATTCATATTCAATTGTTCTGCAGTGAAAAGCAAATAATACAGAAAATCTTCTGGAGTTTGATAATCAAAAGAATTGAAAAACAATAATTTCTGGTTTTGAACAGCGATAATTTCGAAATGACTTGAATTAAAATTCACAATCATTTTCTTGTCGTCATTATTTTTGGATGCATCCAAAATTTTGCTAACCAAAATACTATTGGCATGCTTATAATCAAAAGAACCAAATTGGTCAATAAAAAAATTATTAATATTCACATAAGGTATGTAAACGGCATTTATTTGGTAATTCGGAATTTCATCGAAAGCAAAAAAATCAGTTTCAAAAACCTTGGTATTGTATTGTAAATAACTTCCCAAGAAGTTTTCATCAAAAAGTGGTTCTGGCACAAATGTCGAGAGATTGTTATTGTGAATCACCACTATTTCATCATATAAATTCTTTAATTCTGGGTTATTTTTGAAAGCATCGCCAAACAATTCTTCAATTTTCGTGGCTTTGTGAAAAGTATCAAAATGGATTTCTTTAACAGAAAGTATCACATTATTTAAAGTATCACAGACACAAAAAGAAAGCCCCGTCAAGGAAACCTGAAGAGAGAGTTTTTTGTACTTTTTATCGGTAATGGTTGTGTTAATCGACATAATTGCAAACTTACAAATTTTTAAAAGAATTAACAATTGATAATTAACAATTGATAATTAACAATTGATAATTCCCTTCGAAAAACTTTCCTTACTTTGCAATAAATTTCACCAAATGGATTCCTCTTTATTTTATAGCCTTTTACAGAAAAAATTTCCTTTTACGCCCACGTACAAACAGGATATATTTTTCCAAAAAATAGCTATTTTCTTGACCGATAATTACAATAACTCGATTTTTGTCTTGAAAGGATATGCTGGAACTGGAAAAACAACGGTGATTTCGACTATTGTCAACAACTTGATTCACATCAACAAAAAGTATGTTTTGCTGGCACCAACTGGTCGAGCGGCCAAAGTAATTGCCAATTATTCGAACAAGCCGGCTTTCACGATTCACAAGAAAATTTATTTTCCCAAGAAATCTTCTGGCGGTGGCGTTTCGTTTACTATGCAACAAAACAAGCACACCAACACGATTTTTATTGTCGATGAAGCTTCGATGATTTCGGATACGAATTCCGATTCTAAGATGTATGAAAACGGTTCTTTGCTCGATGATTTGATTTCTTATGTATATTCGGGAACCAATTGCAAGATGATTTTGTTGGGAGACACAGCCCAATTGCCACCGGTGAATTTGGATATTAGTCCGGCTTTGGACATTCAAACTTTGGGTTTGAACTACAATAAAGAAGTCGAACATATCGAATTGGACGAAGTAATGCGTCAGGAAGAAAACTCTGGAATTTTATATAATGCCACAGAACTTCGCGAATTGTTGAAGAATTCCTTTATCGATGAGTTTAAATTTGATTTGAAGAAATTTAAAGACATCGTTCGTTTGACTGATGGTTACGACATTCAGGACGCCATCAATTCGGCTTACAGTAATTATAGCATCGAAGATACGGCCTTCATTGTTCGATCGAATAAAAGAGCCAATCAATACAATGAGCAAATTCGCTCAAAAATTCTCGATAAAGAAAACGAATTATCAACAGGTGATTTCTTGATGGTCGTGAAAAATAATTATTTCTGGCTCAAAGATTCCGACGAAGCCGGTTTTATTGCCAATGGCGATATTATCGAAGTTTTGGAAATTTTTAACATCAAAGAATTATACGGTTTCAATTTTGCCAAAGTAAAAATACGAATGGTGGATTATCCCAACCAGATCCCATTTGAAACCGTCCTGCTATTAAATACCATAAAAAGTGAATCACCATCCTTGACTTACGAAGAATCAAACCGATTGTATCAGGAAGTGTTGAAAGATTATGAAGGAGAGACGAAGTTCAAGCAATTCCAGAAAGTAAAAGCCAACGAATATTTCAACGGCTTACAAGTCAAATTTTCTTATGCAATCACCTGTCATAAATCACAAGGCGGACAGTGGAATACCGTTTTTGTCGAGCAACCGTATTTGCCTGACGGAATCAACAGAGATTATATTAGGTGGTTGTACACTGCGATGACCAGAGCTAAAAATAAATTATATTTGATAGGATTTAAGGACGAGAGTTTTGTGGAGTAATTCCTGTATACTTGTCATTCCGACGCGGGAGGAATCTTGTTTTGTTGCTCACGTTTGTTGAGATTCCTCCTGCGTCAGAATGACAAATTCGTGGTGAGTATTTTGAGTATTAATTCGTTGAAGATTATGTATTTCGTTTTCTGGGAAAATAGTATATTTGAAATTATTTTCAAAAATTAAAAAAACTTAAACTATGAAAACTAAATTATCTCTCTTAATACTGACTTGCATTCTTTTATTCTCTTTTATGTCATTTAAAGCATCTGATGATAAGAAATTAAAAAATATTTTGATAGGGACTTGGAGTGGTTCTGAAGAGGGACAGCAAATAAAAGGAGTTACAAAATACTGGGTTCAAGAAAGAAAAAAAAATGGTACTCTTATTCTTATGTATACTGCAATAACTGAATGTAAAGCCATTAATTTAGTAGAACGAGGTAAATGGTGGATAAAAGATGGATTGTTTTATGAAGTTATGGACGGGAGTGATAAACCTGATATATATGAAGTAAAAATCTTAGAAGATGGAAAAATTCATTTTAAAGCAAAAGTTTTAACAATAGAATTTGAAAATGAAGCATACGAATTTACCGAAACCAGAGAGGAATAAATGAAAATAATAGCAGTCATTCCCGCGCGTTACGCCTCAACTCGATTTCCTGCTAAATTGATGCAGGATTTGGGAGGCAAAACCGTGATTTTAAGAACCTATGAAGCAGCGCAACAATCCCAACTTTTCGAGGACGTTTTTGTTGTTACGGATTCGGATTTAATTTTTGAAGAAATAGTTTCCAATGGAGGTAAAGCGATAATGAGCATCAAGAAACACGAATCAGGAAGCGATCGCATTGCCGAAGCTGTCGAAAATATGGACGTTGATATTGTAGTAAATGTGCAAGGCGATGAACCTTTTATTAACACATCGGCTTTAGAAAAACTCATTGAAATATATAAAAATGACGTCGAAAAGATAGTGGATTTGGCTTCCCTAATGTTTGAAATTTCCGACGAAGACGAAATCAGCAATCCCAATAATGTAAAAGTAGTGGTGGACCAAAACGGTTTTGCACTGTATTTTTCGCGTTCGGTAATTCCGTATCCAAGAGAAAAAAATGTGGGCGTTCGATATATGCAACACATAGGGATTTATGCCTATAGAAAACAAGCTTTGATGGATTTCTACCGTTTGCCAATGCAATCCTTAGAAGCTTCGGAAAAACTCGAACAATTACGCTATCTCGAATTTGGAAAACGCATCAAAATGTTTGAAACCGAAGAGAAAAGCATCGGCATTGACACACCCGAAGACCTTGAAAAGGCCAGAAGAATGTTTTAATAATTAAACATTCAAACTTCGATAAAGTTTTAGTAATTTGAACATTAAATAAATTTTTATCTTATGAAAAAAATAACGCCCTTACTTTTACTACTACTGGCCTTCACAAGTCAAGCACAAATGAAAGCCGACGATGTAAAAACGTTTACGCTCAAAAACGGAATGAAATTTCTGGTAATTGAAGATTTTTCTATTCCAAATGCTAATATGTACTTTTTTTATAAAGTAGGAAGCCGCAACGAACATCAAGGAATTACGGGACTTTCCCATTTTTTTGAACATATGATGTTTAATGGTGCAAAAAAATACGGTCCAAAAGAATTTGACCGAACCATGGAATTTAATGGAGGAGCAAATAATGCATACACCACCGAAAATGTTACAGTTTACACCGATTGGTTTCCAGCCGCGTCGGCAGAAATTATTTTTGACCTTGAGGGTGATCGTATTTCTAGCTTGAGCATCGATCCGAAAATTGTAGAAAGCGAGAGAGGAGTGGTGCTAAGTGAACGCCGAACCGGAATTGAAAATTCTCCTTGGCGCCCTTTATCCGAAGGATTGCAAGCTACTGCTTTTCAAGAGCATCCGTATCATTGGTCTGTTATTGGGTATGAAGACGATATGAAAAACTGGACGCAACAAGATTTAGAACTTTATTTTAAAACCTATTATGCACCAAACAATTGCGTTGTTGTCGTATCAGGCGCAATAAAATTTGAAAAAATAAAAGAATTGGCTCAGCAATATTTGGAACCAATTCCCTCGCAAGCTTCACCGCCAAATGTTCACATCGTTGAACCAGCGCAAACAGGGGAACGCAGAATTACCATAAAAAAAGAGGTTGAAACTCCGTATCTCATGATTGGATATAAAACTCCTGAATCTAAAAATGAAGACTATTATGCTTTGAATATTCTGAGCTCGGTGCTTTCAAGCGGAAATTCGTCTAGATTGTATGCTTCACTAGTAGATCAAAAACAATTAGCCACTGAGGTTTTTACTGACTTTGGTAATACTTTTGACCCTAATCTTTTCAACATATATGCAGTTGCTAATCAAAATGTGAAGGAAACAGATGTCGAACTCGCAATTTATACTGAGATTGAAAAAATAAAAAATGAAGGCATCAGCGAATTAGAACTTCAAAAAATAAAAAACCAAAAATTAATTGAATTTTACAATCAAGTGGAAACTATTAATGGTAAATCAAATAACATAGGAACTTACGAAGTGTTTTTTGGGGATTATAGAAAAATGTTTGACGCTCCGGCGAACTATAATAAGGTTACCATTGCAGACGTGCAGCGGGTTGCCAAAAAATATTTTACTAAAAGCAGCCGAACTGTAGCAGTATTAAAAACTAATGTAGAAGAATAACATTATGACACAAAATATCCAAAAACTCATGCTGTGCTTACTTATCATGGCAAGCTGCGCACTTTCAGCACAAGGTTTCAAAGTACCAAATTATACTACTTTCAGATTACCAAACGGACTTACTGTTTCCTTGATGGAACAACACGAGGTTCCTATTATCAGCGTATCGGTTATATTGCCAGCAGGCGCAATTTATGACAATGACAAAGGGGGTTTGGCATCCTTAACCGCCATCTCTTTGAAACACGGAACAAAAAATTTCCCAAAGTCTAAATTGGACGAAGAATTAGATTTTCTGGGTGCAGTTGTAAACACTTATGCAACTAAAGAATATGCTGGATTGTCTTCCGATTTTGCCTCAAAAGATAAATCTAAAGTGCTGAATATTATCAAAGAAATTTTACTCAATCCTATTTTTGATGACGCAGAATTTGAAAAAGAAAAAAGCCGTTTATTAGTGAGCTTGGGCCAGCAAAAAGAAAGTCCACGGTCAGTTATAAGCGCCTATTTTGACACGCTTTTGTACGGAGATCATGTCTACGCGAATGTTAGAACTGGCACGAAGTCAACGGTAGGCAAACTAACGGTGAATGATATCAAAGATTTTTATAAAACAAATTACAAACCTAATGAGGCAGCTATTAGTATTGTTGGCAATTTCAATACAAATGAAATGAAGACAATTATAATTTATTTGTTCGCTACTTGGAAAAAATCAGATTCGAAAATAGATAACCTTGCATCAAAACCAATTAGTTTTCCAACAGAAAATAGGGTTTTATTAGTAAATAAAGGCGACGCGAAAGAAACTACTTTTTTCATAGGATCTGCGGGTGTAAGCCGAAACAATCCTGATTACGTGGCAATTGAGGTAGTTAATACCCTTTTTGGGGGTCGTTTTACTTCCATGTTAAACGATGAGCTGAGAGTTAATACTGGTTTAACCTATGGCGCTGGCAGTAGATTTAGTAATTTAAAAAATAGTGGTTCTTTTTATATTAGTACGTTTACGGCTAACAAAACGACTGAACCTGCTATAGATAAAGCATTAGAAGTTTTAAAAAATTTGCATTCCAAAGGAATTGATGAAAAGGCTTTGAACTCTGCTAAAAATTATGTTAAAGGACAATTTCCACCGGACTACGAAACAACCGCTCAATTAGCGGGTTTGCTAACGCAAATGTTTTGGTATAATTTTGACAAATCCTTTATTAATAATTTCGAAAAAAATGTAGATGGTCTTGATTTAATAAAAGCCAATCAAATTATCGCTAAATATTTCCCCAATGATAAATTGCAATTCGTATTAATTGGCAAATCCGATGAAATAAAGACTATCGCAGAGAAGTATGGCAAAGTGATTAATACAGACATTAGTGAGGAAATCAAAAAAATAAAATAAAAAAAGGGGATTTGGTTCCCCTTTTTATTTGGTAAAAAAATACTTTTTTTTGTAAGGTATGACGCAATTTCAAATAATTGAAATATAAATTTTTTGTTTTAAAATTGCGATAGGAAGACGATAGCTGCGCAGTATTTTAAACACGGAATATATTCAATTGAAAATAGAGGAATAATGTTAATTTTACCAAAAATAGAATTTTAATGAAAAAAAAAATATACCAGTTTATTTTCTTCCGTTTAATGGGATGGAAAATTGAAGGTACTTTCGATACAAACGTCAAAAAATGTGTTGCAATGGTACTTCCTCACACGAGTTGGCACGATTTCTATTTGGGAGTTTTTACACGAGGAATTACTGGTGTAGAAATCAATTGGGTTGGAAAAAAAGAATTGTTTCGACCTCCATTCGGATTTTACTTTCGTTGGATGGGAGGCGCACCATTAGATCGTAAAGGAAGCCGCAACAAAGTCGATGCCATTGCTAGTATTTTTGACGATTACACAGAATTTCGGGTAGGAATAGCTCCTGAAGGCACACGGAAAAAAGTCAATGAATTAAAATCAGGATTTTATTATATTGCCTTAAAAGCAAATGTTCCCATCGTTCCTGTCGCATTTGATTTTGGAGCGAAAAGCATTAAAATTGGAAAACCATTTTATCCTACAAACAATTATCAAAATGATTTGACAATTTTACTACATCATTTTGAAGGCGTGACTGGCAAAAACATAGAAAAAGGGTTTCAAATAGCAAAATAGTTATTCAGGCGAAAACGTCTTGAACGTTCCATTTTTATAAAAAATGACGATTTGCTCAATTTCTGAACTGCTTTTTTGAAATTTGGAATTTTGTTGATCAATAGTAGTACTGCTCAATTTTTCCTCAGGAATATTTTTTTTATTAAATAAATCCTCAGCATGTACCTTTATTCGTTTTTCTAGTATAGTTTCATTAAGGAGATTCTTTTTAAGTGGACCAGAAGTTCCCATCAGGGAATCTTCTTCTAGTTCTGATTTTGGAAAAGTTCCCTTTCCATTCAAAATCCAATACAAATCTACCTCAGGAAAAACATCTAAAATTTTAAGAATAAAGTCCAAACTTGGTTTGTTTCTCCCAGATAGTAGGTGAGACAAACTAGAGCGCTGCACACCTATTTTATCTGCAAACGATGAGGCATTTAAACTATAATATTCAAGTATAATTCCGAGTCTTTTTGTAAAATCTTCTTTGTTTACCATTGTAAATTATTAATATATTTAACCTATTTACAAATGTAATCATTATTGCTGTAACTACCAAAATTACAATTGTAAATCTGTATAAATTCATTTAAAATAGCAAAATTCAAGACAAAGTAAAACTACTTAAAATACTGAAATACAATATTTTAATATCTAATAGTTATATCTTATACAATTGTAAACCATTTATAGTTTATTGTGGTAAATAAGGCTCCAAATAGTGTTTACATTTTTAAATAGTATTATTTTTTTGCTGTTTACAAATGTAATCATAAAGATGTTTACTTTTGTGAAACAAATTTTACTCATGGATTTAGAACATTTGTTTGATCAAAATAAAGAGCCTTTATTGCAAGGTCGATACATTACTTTGGAATCAATCGAGAGCTTATTAATTAAATTAAGTACTGACAATGAATTAGAAATTATAGGAAAATCAGTATTGGATAAACCAATTTATAAATACCAAATTGGGACAGGCAATACCAGAATTCTACTTTGGTCTCAAATGCATGGAAATGAAAGTACAACTACAAAAGCATTATTTGATTTTTTAAATCTCTTAAAGAGCGATTCAGACATCGCACGAAAGCTGATAAATTCATTTACTTTTTGTTGTATTCCAATGTTGAATCCAGACGGAGCAGAATTATACACACGTGAAAATGCGAATAAAGTAGATTTGAATCGGGATGCCCAAAATTTGTCGCAGCCAGAAAGCAGGATTTTGAGAGCTGCTTTTGGAAACTTCCGACCTGATTTTTGTTATAATCTGCACGATCAACGCACCATATTTGGCGTGGGAAGTACAGGCAAGCCCGCAACTGTTTCTTTTTTAGCACCCGCTTACAACGAGTCTAGAGAAATAAATGAATCAAGACGTAAAGCCATCAATTTGATTGCTGGAATCAATGATGTCTTGCAACAGTGTATTCCTGGCCAAATAGGACGTTTTGACGATTCTTTCAACTTAAATTGTGTAGGAGATACTTTTCAATTTTTGGGTGTTCCAACGGTTTTGTTTGAAGCAGGACATTCCCCCAATGATTATCTTCGAGAAGAAACTCGTAAATATATTTTTATTTCTTTAATTTCAGGTTTTCAATTACTGTACGAAAACGATGTAGTCGTTAACAAATTTGATAAATATTTGAGTATTCCTCAAAATAAAGTCGTTTTTTATGATTTTATATATAAAAATATTAAAATAAATTATGATGGTATTGAAATAATCACGAATTTTGCAGCACAATACACAGAGGGGTTAGTTAAAAATCAGATCGTTTTTAAAGCCTTTATTGTAAAAATAGGCGAATTGGACGATTATTTTGGCCATTACGAATATGATGGAAATGAAGCCGTATATCACGATGAAAATGGCGATTTCCCACAATTAAACCAAGAAGCTGATTTTTATTTAGATACTAATTTGAAATTTGTGAATGGTTTGTTAATTTGATAAAATCATCGGCAACTGTTTTATTGTGAAATTTTTCATTTGCAACAAATAATATTAATTTAAAGAGATTATGAGTAAGTTCCGCTTAGATGAAGTAGACCACCAGATTTTGGATATGTTGATTGACAACACAAGAATTCCATTTACTGATATTGCCAAAAAATTATTGATATCTGCAGGTACTGTGCACGTTAGGGTAAAGAAAATGGAAGATGCTGGAATTATTATGGGTTCTTCTTTAGTACTGGATTATGATAAGTTAGGCTATTCTTTTATAGCTTATGTAGGTGTTTTTCTTAATAATACTTCGCAGACTAAATTTGTTTTACAACGAATAAACGAAATTCCTTTTGTTACTGTAGCATCTGTAACTACAGGGAAGTTTAATATTTTTTGTAAGATTAGAGCAAAAGATACTAAACATGCAAAAGATGTAATTTTTATGATTGATGATATCGAAGGTGTTTATAGAACAGAAACGATGATTTCATTAGAGGAAAGTATTAACGATAAAAAGCGTTTGATGCATACTATTTTTAAGAATATGTAATTCACTTGAAAGCTATTGATCAATATAACCTCAAGTATATTCTTGAGGTTTTTTTTTAATTTCTAACGACTATTAATCTAAGCAATATGTATACGCATCCAAAAATTGAACGATTTAATGAGGAAGTTCTTTCTAAATATCACATTTACAATAGTGTTTTTATAACCTTGCCTTTTGATGCGATTGATAATACTGGTGTTTTACTTCCATTATTTACAGATGTTTGTGATAATGGCTTCAAGAAGCAGGAAACTCCGAAGGAAATTGTAGATTTTTTCACTAAAAAATACTTGAATGATGTTTCTGAAACGGAAAAAATTGATTTAATGTTTCGTTTCATACAATATATTGAACGCCAAATTGTGCTGTTTGACGCTATCGAAGATGCTGCGTTTTCAGTGGTAAACAATATGGAAGGAAGAGGTTCTTTGCGCGACATAAAAGAGAAATCTGATGCAAAGAATGCAAAGGAAGAATTGAAGGAGTTTTTAGAAGACTTTAATGTAAGAACTGTTTTGACTGCACATCCTACCCAGTTTTACCCTGGTCCTGTATTGGGCATCATCAACGATTTGACAGAGGCAATTCGTAAAAATAATTTGATTGAAATCAAGCAATTATTAGCTCAATTGGGGAAAACGCGTTTTATTCAAAACGAAAAACCAAACCCTTATGACGAGGCAGTAAGTTTAATTTGGTACCTTGAAAACGTATTTTATGAAACTTCGGGAGAAATGGTTCACTATTTGCAAAAAAATGTATTTGATGGCGAATCTATCCAAAATCAATTAATAAAACTAGGATTTTGGCCAGGAGGTGATCGCGACGGAAACCCATTTGTAACCACTGAAATTACTTTAAAAGTTGCTGATCGACTTCGAACTTCGATATTGAAATGCTATTACATCGAAATGCGGAATTTAAAAAGAAAACTAACATTTTATGAAGTAGATCTTTTAGTGGCCGAATTGGAGAATAAGTTGTACCGTTCCGTATTTTATTCAAAAGGGGAAATATTCATCACTTTAGATGAATTTAAAACACAATTAAACAAAATCAAAACTATTGTAATTGAGCGGCACCAATCTTTATATTTAGAGGATTTAGAAGCATTGCTTATCAAGGTAAATTTATTTGGATTCCATTTTGCCTCGCTTGATATTCGTCAAAATAGTAGTATTCACAATACAGTTTTTGAAGATGTAGTTGATTTTTATTTACAATCAGGTTCAACAGTATTTCCAAAAAATTATTTCCAATTGCCTGAAGCGGAAAAAATTGCTATTTTATCCAATGTTAAAGGCGATCTTGATTCAAAATCATTCGATAGTGAAGTGACAAAATCAACATTAGAGTCGATAAAGTCTATAAAAGTGATCCAAGAATTAAATGGTGAATCTGGCGCAAACCGTTATATTATCAGTAACAATGAAAGTGCGTTGCATGTCATGGAAACTTTTGCGCTTTTTCGTTTGAGTAATTGGGATACCATATCTGTCGATATTATTCCATTGTTTGAATTTATTGATGATTTACAGAATGCACATAATATTATGGAATCGTTGTACACTAACCCAGCTTATTTAAATCATTTAAAGAACAGAAACTTTAAACAAACAATAATGCTTGGTTTCTCTGACGGCACAAAAGATGGGGGCTATTTGATGGCGAATTGGAGTATTTATAAAGCAAAAAAAGAGCTTACAGAAATGTCCAGAAAACACGGTATTCAAGCTATTTTCTTTGATGGTCGCGGTGGTCCTCCAGCTCGCGGTGGCGGCAAAACGCATAAATTCTATGCTTCGCTTGGACCAAAAATTGAGAACAAAGAGATTCAAATTACCGTGCAAGGACAAACGATTAGTTCTAATTTCGGCACTCTGGATTCCTGCCGTTATAATTTAGAAAATTTGTTAAGCGCAGGCATCACAAATCAGGTTTTTACTAAAGATAAAAATGAACTCACTCCTAATGAAGTGGCTATTTTAGATCAATTAGCGGAATTAGGTCATGATAAGTATTTAAGCTTTAAGAATCATCCTAAATTTATTCCTTATTTAGAGCAAATGAGCACCTTAAAATACTATGCCAAAACCAATATTGGAAGTCGTCCATCAAAAAGAACGAAGTCTGAAAGTTTAGATTTTGCTGATTTGAGAGCCATACCGTTTGTTGGGTCTTGGAGTCAATTAAAGCAAAACGTACCTGGTTTTTTTGGAGTGGGAACTGCTTTGAAATATTATGAAGATAATGGCAAATGGAATGAAGTCCAAGATTTATATGATAATTCTTTATTCTTTAAAACCCTACTAGAAAATAGTATGATGTCACTGGCGAAATCCTTTTTTCCATTGACAGCGTATATGAGAAAAGATCCAGAATTTGGAGATTTTTGGCAAATTATTTATGACGAATTTTTAGAAACAAAAAGAATGTTACTGAAAATTGCGGGTCATAAAGGATTGATGGAAAACTATCCAGACGGAAAAGCATCAATTGACATAAGAGAACGTATTGTATTGCCATTGTTGACAATACAGCAATATGCTTTACTTCGAATTAATGAATTGAATAAGGAAAAGATCCCTGATTTAATTTTGATACAGACCTATGAAAAAATCGTGACGCGTTCTCTTTTTGGGAATACTAATGCGAGTAGGAATTCGGCGTAAGCGTAGGTTTAGGGTACAAGGTTTGGGGTTGAGGGTCTGGGGTTGAGGATTCAAACTACCGAAAAGAAATTTCTTCGTAATATTTAAATTGCTATCGATTTGCAGAGATAAATAGTTACAGATTGTTTATAGAAATATTTAAAAAACAACTTAAATCATGAATTCCAATCAATTGCCCGAAAATGAATATGCGGCTTTTTATTCCAATTATATTAAAGCGCTTAAAAATGTAGAACTACTAGAAGAATTAGAAATCAGTCTGCACGATTTTATCAAGTTTGTACAAAATATTCCTTTGGATAAGTTTGATTATGCGTATGCCGAAGGCAAATGGACAATTAAAGAAATCATTCAACACATTATAGATACAGAAAGAATTTTTGGGTATCGCGCCTTGCGAATTTCTAGAAACGATCAAACTCCATTACCCGGATTTGAGGAAAATGATTACGCAGAAAACACGAATGGCAACGTTAGAAGTATACAAGAATTGTTGACTGAATTTTCTGCGGTTAGACATTCTAATTTGTTACTTTTCAAAAGTTTTTCGCCAGCACAATTGACTAGAATGGGAATCTCATCGAATCATCCCGTTTCGGTTAGAGCTTTGGGTTTTCTTACCATTGGACACCAAAAACACCATCAAAGGGTTTTTCAAGAGAGATATTTGTAACTAGAATTTTTTCCATAAAAAAGGAACTCGATTGAGTTCCTTTTAGTATTATTTAAAATTTAATTATTCTTCGTCTTCATCGTCTATTTCGGGAAGATTGTTGTCGGATATAATATCATCTTCATCGTCGTCATCGTCGTCAGATTCTTCGTCTTCTTTAAAGTCAGGTTTGTCTAAACTAGCTCCATCATCAATCTCATCATCTTCGTCATCTATGCTAAGATCGTCTTCGATAGGTACTATTTCGTTAGCGATTTCATCGTCTTCATCATAATTTTCAATTCTGTCAGCAAGTTTTGTACTGATTTTAACCAAAAAGACAGTATCTTCTGTTCGAACTTCTACAGCTTCTATTAACTCGTTTTGAGCATTTCTAAAACGGATAATATTTGAATCATCATAACCGTCAGGAAATTTATCAACTAATAGGTTTAAAATTTCGTGGGTAAGTTTTGCGTAATCAACGATTATTCTTTTCATAAAATAATTCTATAAATCTAACAAATAGGCGAAAATTAATGGAACAACAATAGTTGCATCCGACTCTATAATAAATTTTGGGGTTTTTATGTCTAATTTTCCCCAAGTGATTTTTTCATTTGGCACCGCTCCCGAATACGACCCATAACTCGTAGTGGAGTCTGAAATTTGGCAAAAATAGCTCCAGAAAGGAACATCGTGCATTTCCATATCTTGGTACAACATTGGAACTACGCAAATTGGAAAATCACCAGCGATTCCGCCACCAATTTGGAAAAAACCTACACCTTTTGCGCTATTTTTTGGATACCAATCAGACAAGAAAACCATATATTCTATACCTGATTTCATTGTTGATGCCTTTAATTCTCCTTTGATAACATAGGAAGCAAAAATATTTCCCATCGTGCTGTCTTCCCATCCAGGTACAATGATAGGTAAATTTTTCTCTGCCGCAGCATACATCCAGCTGTCTTTTAAGTCAATTTCGTAGTATTCTTCTAAAACTCCCGAAAGCAACATTTTGTACATAAATTCGTGAGGAAAATAGCGTTCCCCTTTATCATCGGCATCTTTCCAAATTTTGTAAATGTGTTTTTGCAAGCGACGAAAGGCTTCGTGTTCCGGAATACAAGTATCGGTAACTCTATTGAGTCCTCTTTCTAATAATGCCCATTCGTCTTCCGGTGTTAAATCACGGTAGTTAGGCACTCTTTCGTAGTGTGAATGTGCCACCAGATTCATAATATCTTCTTCAAGATTTGCACCTGTACACGAAATGATTTGTACTTTGTCTTGCCGAATTATTTCTGCGAAAATTTTTCCGATTTCAGCAGTACTCATAGCCCCAGCCATACTAACCATCATTTTAGCACCATTGGCTAATTGTTGTTCGTATGCCTTTGCAGCATCGACTAAAGATGCAGCGTTAAAATGCAAGTAATGCTTTTCAATAAATTGACTTACAGGTCCTTTACTCATTGTTTAAAATTTAAAGATTTAAAAATCGAAATATTGAATACTTATTCAAATTTAACGATTTTTAAAGCAGACTAATTATTTATTTTGTATTATTTTTTTTCTGTCGTAACCTAATATTTTTAATACTTGTTCAGCGGTTTGTTGCTCCGAAAAAACTTCGGTCGCTAAAATGCCGTTCTCGTCTTTATCTATTAAAATGTGCTTGGGTTCTGGAATCAGGCAGTGATGCAATCCGCCAAAGCCACCTATGGTTTCTTGATAAGCTCCTGTATTGAAAAAGCCAATATATAATGGTTTTTCTTTATTGTATTTAGGCAAATAAATGGCATTCATATTTTGCTCTGAATTGTAATAATCATCGCTATCACAAGTCATTCCGCCTAATAAAACTCTTTCATAAGTGTCATTCCAGCGATTAATAGGCAACATAATAAAACGTTTGTTAATTGCCCAAGTATCTGGTAAAGTCGTAATAAAACTGGAGTCAATCATGTTCCATTTCTCTCTATCATTTTGTTGTTTCTGATACAAAATTTGATAAATTGCACCACCGCTTTCGCCAACGGTATACGAACCAAATTCGGTAAAAATATTAGGCACGTCTACTTCGGCTTCATCACAAGCAATTTTGATTTGATTGATGATTTCGTCAATCATATATTGATAGTCGTATTCAAAAGCTAAGGAGTTTTTTATTGGAAAACCACCACCTATATTCAATCCATCAAGTGTTGGGCATTCCTTTTTCAAGGCTACATATACTTTTATACATTTTACTAATTCGTTCCAATAATAAGCATTATCATTAATACCCGTATTAATAAAAAAGTGTAACATTTTAAGTTCCAGTTTTTTATTATCGTGGATTTGTTTTTTGTAGAACTGCACGATATTCTTATAACCGATGCCAAGTCTAGAAGTATAGAATTCGAATTTTGGTTCTTCTTCGGCTGCAATCCGGATGCCAATTTTGAATTTTCTCTTTATTTTGTCTTGTAAAATGTCAAGTTCTTCGTAATTATCAATTATTGGTATTGTATTTTTATGACCATTATTGATTAACCGAGCTACGTTCTCGATGTATTGATCCCTTTTGAAACCGTTGCAAATAACATAGGTGCTTTTGTTGATTTTACCGGAGGCAAGCAAATTTTCAACAATATTAATGTCAAAAGCTGAAGAAGTTTCAATGTGAATGTTGTTTTTGAATGCTTCGTTCATTACGTATTCAAAATGAGAACTTTTAGTACAATAGCAATAATAATATTTTGCCTCATAATTGTTCTTTTCCATCGCTTTACGAAACCAGCTTTTGGCTTTGTTTATGTTATTGGAAATTTGTGGCAAATAAGTAAATTTTAACGGAGTACCATATTTTTCTACCAGTTTCATTAAATTAATATTGTGAAACTCGAGATTGTCTTTGTTTAAAGTAAACTCTTCTTGAGGGAAATAATAGGTTTGATTTATTAAATCGAAATATTTTGTATTCATTTGATTTTTGTATTTTAGTTTAATTGTATATTGAAATAAATTAAACTAAAATTCAAACTCGAATATTGGCAAAAACGATTTGAAGCTTTTCGTTTTCGGCTTTTAGAAAAGTAAAAACATCAAAACTAAAAGTATCTTTTAACGAATAAAAATGTCTCAATATTCTTAAAAAAGAACCACTGTGTACGGTTTTAAACGAATTATAATTCTTTGTTTTTTCTTTTTTTCTCATTAATGCAAATGTAAATAATAATAAATAGCTAATGCAAAGCTTTTATAAAAAAAGTTTAAATTTATAATCCTCGAAAGCCTGTAGTATTAATTCGCTATCAACAGATTGATTTATTTTTACTTTTCCAATACCGTCAAGTAATGCAAATTGAATGTTTCCGTACTCATTTTTTTTGTCGTGAATCAACAATTCTAGTATTGGAGCGATATCATTTTCCTCAAAAACTATGGCATCATATATTGCTGTGATGGTAGATTTTATTTGATTGTATTCTTGCAAATTCAGTAAATCTTTTTTCAATGAAATGTAACTTTCCAATACCATTCCTATGGCAATTGCTTCGCCGTGCAATAAAGTGGCTTTATTTTCATTTTCCAGAAAATAGCTTTCGATGGCATGACCTAATGTATGTCCGAAATTTAATGCTTTACGTATATTTTTTTCGGTAGGATCTTCAGTTACAATTGCATTCTTTATTTCTACCGAACGGTAGATTAGTTCATCAAAATCTGCAAAATCTATTGCTTTTAAATCCAGAAATTTTTCCCAATAGTCCTTATCGTAAATTAATCCGTGTTTAAGCATTTCGGCTAGACCAGAACGCATTTCATTTTTTGAAAGTGTGTTTAAATATTGGGTGTCAATTAAAACCATTTTAGGTACATTGATAACACCAATTTGGTTTTTCAAATTACCTAAATCAACGCCATTTTTTCCGCCAACAGATGCGTCAACCATAGCAAGAAGTGTGGTTGGAATATGTATAAAATCAATTCCTCGTTTAAATGTCGAAGCTACAAAACCACCTAAATCAGTTACAACACCGCCGCCCAAGTTAATGACTAGGCTTTTTCTATCACCGCCAAGTTCTGTTAAAACATTCCATAATTGGACGCAAGTCTCAATATTTTTATTCGATTCCCCGGCTTCAAATTCAACTATTTCAATAGTAAGATTGGTTTCGAGATAAGGAAGAAATTTCGACAAACAAAACTCCTCCGTATTATGGTCAACTATAATAAATAGGTTTGAATATTTACTTTCGATTAAGTATGAATTTAAAGATTCGTATCCATTTTCGTTGAAATATATCGGATAATTATTAGCTATAATTGTTTGCATTTTATTTTATTAATTGAAAGCGCAAAATAAGGGAATTTTTACTTAATAACTTTGAAAACTCTGTTTATATTTGTTCAAAAATATAACAAATAATGAAAAATTCATTCGATAATACACAAATTGCATTTTCGTTAAAAAGTGATACCGAATTAGAGCGGGCTTATTTTCTTTTCCAATTAATAGGGAATCAGCCTTTGGTTAAAATAGGAACTGCCGTAACAAATTTTGCTTTGAAAGCAAATTTGCCAGTCGAAGGTTTAATTCGCGCTACTGTTTTTGACCATTTTTGCGGTGGTATCAATGAAGTTGATTGCATTCCTGTAGTAGATAAAATGTTTGTAAAAGGAGTTTCATCCATACTTGATTATTCCGTTGAAGGCAAGGAAGAGGAAGAACAATTTGATACTGTTTTAGAAAAAACCTTGAAGTTAATTGCTTTTGCCAAAGAAAAAAAGGCAATTCCATGTGCAGTTTTTAAACCAACTGGTTTTGGACGTATCGATTTATACCAAAGTATTGGAGAAGGAAAAATATTGAATCCGTCAGAAACCGCAGAATGGAATAGGGTAGTGGCTCGTTTTGACACAGTATGTAAGGCAGCTTATGACAGTGATGTAGCCTTATTGATCGATAGCGAGGAAAGCTGGATGCAAGATGCTGCCGATAATGTGATTGAAGAAATGATGCAGAAGTATAATAAATCGAAACCCATTGTGTACAATACGTTGCAATTATACCGCTGGGATCGATTGGATTATTTAAAAAAACTGCATTCAAAAGCTAAAGTTACTGGTTTTTATATAGGCATGAAATTGGTTCGAGGTGCTTACATGGAAAAGGAAAATGAGCGTGCCATCGCAATGGGCTATCCTTCACCAATTTGCGCTTCAAAAGAAGCAACCGATGAAAATTATGACACTGCCGTGAAGTATATGATCGATTATATTGAAACCATGTCAATATTTGAAGGAACGCACAATGAATCCAGTACTAGATACTTAATGAATTTGATGAAAGAAAAAGGAATAAATCCAACGGACAACAGAATTTGGTTCGGACAGCTTTACGGAATGAGCGACAACATTAGTTTCAATTTAGCCGCAGAGGGCTACAATGTTGCCAAGTATTTACCTTTTGGTCCCGTAAAAGATGTGATGCCTTACCTTATTCGCCGAGCTGAGGAAAATACTTCGGTGGCCGGACAAACAAGCCGTGAACTTGCTATGATAAAAACAGAGCGAAAAAGGAGGAAAGGGAAGTAATACGAGTTTTCAGTCTTTAGTTTTCAGTTGACAGTTTAAGCCCGACAAGTTTTCGAAACCAGTCGGGTTTTTAATTGAACTTATTTTAGGAATGACTAAACTGCAACTCGCTAAGATTTTTATAAATTCCGTTTTCTAACGCGATTAATTCCTGATGTGTTCCTTGCTCTGCAATGATGCCTTGATCAAGAACCAAAATCTGGTCGGCACTACGAATGGTCGAAAGACGATGCGCGATGATAATGCTGGTTCTTCCTTCCATCAAAATTTCTAATGCTTCCTGAACCAGTTTTTCACTTTCGCTGTCTAGTGACGATGTGGCTTCATCTAATATCAAAATGCTCGGATTTTTGAGCAGGGCTCGTGCGATCGCGACACGTTGTCTTTGCCCTCCAGAAAGTTTTACTCCTCGTTCCCCTACGATCGTCTCAAATTTTTCTGGGAAACTTTCGATAAAACTATAAGCGTTTGCTTGTTTTGCAGCAATTTCTATTTCTTCGGTGGTGGCATTTGGTTTTCCGTAAGCAATATTTTCTCGAATTGTTCCACCAAATAATATAACATCTTGGGGAACAATACTCATATTTCCTCGAAGATGCTCTAGTTCATAGTCGGTGATATTTATTCCGTCTACCAAAATCTCACCTTCATTGGCATCATAAAAACGGAGTAAAAGCGATGCAATTGTCGATTTTCCCATTCCACTTGGTCCTACAATAGCAATTTTTTGTCCAAAAGAAGCGGTAAAGTTTACCTTTTTCAATACTTGAATTTCTTTACGAGAAGGATAGCTAAAGGCAACATTAACAAAGGCGACATTTCCTTTTATTTTTTGAATGTTTTGTGTTTCTATACTGGTATTGATTTTTTCTGGTGTTTCTTCTAAAAGAACAAAAACACGCTCTGTCGCACCGATAGCTTTTTGCATTTGCGCGTACAACTCAGCAATACCGCCAGAAGATGCTCCAACATAGCTGGAGTAAAGAATAAAGGTAAATAATTCGCCAACGGTAATTTCGCCTTGAATGCTCAAATGAACGCCGTACCAAACTACTGCCACAATTGTTCCAAACAAGCAAATGATTATGAAGGAAGCAAAATAGCCTCTAAATTGCCCACCTTTAATGGCAATTTTTACCAGATCTGCTATTTTTTGCTTGTATCGAGTAATTTCGTACCATTCATTAGCAAATGCTTTTACGATACTAATTCCTTGCATCGTTTCCTCAACAATAACCTGACTTTCGGCAACTTGATCTTGTACTTTTTTAGAATATTTTCGGATAAAACGACCAAATATTACCGCTGCAACACCCACTAATGGCACTACAGAAACCATCATAATTGTCAATTTGATATTGATACTGGCTAACATAATGAAGCTACCAATGATTAAAATGAATTGGCGCAAAAATTCTGCAATTGTGGTGGTGAGTGTATCTTGGATTTGGCCAATATCATTACTTATTCGGCTATTGAGTTCCCCAACTCTTTTTTGCGAGAAAAAGGACATAGGTAATTTGATCAGATTCGTATAAAGCGCAATGCGAACATTAGCCAAAGTATTTTCGGTAAAATTCACAAAAAGGGAAAGCCTAAAAAAAGAAAAAACCGATTGTAATACCAAAACTAATCCTAGTCCGAGGGCAATTTGGTTTGACAAAGCACTGTCTTTTTTATTTACACAATCCACTAGCATTCCCATAAATTTGGGAAAAGCAAGTGCCGTTACGCTAGTCAGTAATAAAAACAGAAGACCTACATAAAATTTCCATTTATTTGGACCAGAGTATTTAAAAATAATTTTTGCTTTGTTGAGCGAAGATGCAGTAATTTTTGATTTTGGCAAATCATTTTCTTTAAACCGACCCATTAATTTTTATTTTTGGTACAAATGTAAGATTAACAACAAAGCAAGCCAAAATAATAGCTTATTTTGTTTGCTTTATAAAGTGTTTTGACCCTAATATTAACTATTGTTGAAGATCTTTTTAAAAAAAATAATACGTTTTTTCTTGTAATTGTTAGTTCTAATTGTATATTTGCAATCCCGTTAGGGGCGATTAGCTCAGCTGGTTCAGAGCACCTCGTTTACACCGAGGGGGTCGGGGGTTCGAACCCCTCATCGCCCACAAGTTTAAAAACAAATGACCTTAAATTAATTTTTAAGGTCATTTTTATTTAATTCAAAATTTTGACATTGAACAACATCTAACGATTTTTTGAAATCGTAAGTAATGATCTGCTGCTGTGTTAATCCGTTACATTTGCTTTAATGTAAATCTAAATACATCTTTTGCACCTGAAACATTTTCGATGCCCATTTCCTGTAAAGAGAAATCATAATTCCCTGCTGCAGAAGAGCTATCGGTACCTATTCCTATAAAAAGGATATTTTCGTTTAAATAATCGGGTGTAGTTTTATCTACAGATAGAGCGTTTCTAGTTAACGCTAAACCTGGTAAACTAGCTTCAACATTGGATTTTGCAATAGCATAGAATTGGTTAAAACCAACTTCTGTTGTAGAAGGATCTCTTCCATAAGTAAATCTTGATCTGTACCAAGTACCCAAATCACCAGCGCCTGTAGGCTTAGTATAGACAAAAATGTAGGGAGTATTTTTACCCGTTTTTGATGCTATGTAATAAATCGATTTTAACTGCGCTACCGTTACATTCGTGCTTGGGCGATAAAAGTACCAATTGATTTTATTAGGCGTTGCACCAGCCAAATTGGTATATCTTAACCTTTTTTCGTTATTATCACGTTCACCAGTTGCGCCATCTGCAAAAATACTTGAACTAGCGCCGGCCGCTATTTCGGCTTCGATATTAATTTCTGTAACAGATGCTGTAGGTTGAACCAAAAACGATGACCAAGAAGGAGAAATATAAGTATACAGACCTAACGGTGCGCAATCGGAGCAGTAAACAATCAATCCATTGGCTGGAGTTGGAATGCTGTTCATTTGTGCCATTGTCAATCGCGGAGGCAAAAAGCCTTTGCTGGTGCTTGTTACATCTAATTGTGCAGAAGCATCTGGAGTTGTTGTTCCAACTCCTACTTGTGAGAAAGAAATCGCACTAAATAAAAGTGCTGCGGAAAAAAATAATTGTTTCATAAGATAATTGTTTAATTGTTTAATTTTTTAATTGGGTATTTAGGTTAATCGTCGACTGCTTTATTGTCTATTCGATCATTACATCTTTATTTTAGCTAATTATCTATTAAGTAGCTTTTTAGTTACAGTTAAGCCGTTGTCCATATTGATTTTGATGATATAAACGCCCTTGGCAAAAAGGAAGGAGTCGTTTACTTGCAGTTGGTTGCCAATAGTTAAATTAGTCACGAGTCTTCCCGTAAGATCATAAACTGCTGCATTGACGATAGGCGAATTTGCTGCGATTTTTAGAGTTTCGTTATTAATTGTAGCGAAAACAGTATTAACAACGACATCAGAATTTCCTAAATTGTCTTGTTGGTTTACCGCGAGAGTATATTTACTATAAGTAGAACCAAAAACAAGGGCACTTGAAGTTTGGATAGTACCTGATAACAAGGAGCCTGTTGGAATTGTTGAAGTGATTGCTTCCCATTTATTAGTTGAAATATTAAAACCAGCAACAGTTAAATTAGAAATAGAATTGGTTAATGCACTTAAACTGCTACTCCAAATTAAGGTTAATTTAGCATTATCACCCGAAACTTCCCAAACCCCCATACTGCTCGGGAGTTTAACTATAGAAGGATCCATAGCATCGGTGGACAAATCTAAATTAGAATAAGTGGCACTTACCCCTTTAGTAACAGTAGTGTTTGTAATGCCTATTGGAGCATAAGTGGTAGCTTGTCCTGTTGGCAAAATAAAATAGTTATTACTATTAGTGCTTGCGTAACCATCTACAAAGCGCATTGCTCCAGAAGCAGTTCCACTATATGTGGCTGCTGCATCGAAAATTATTTTTCCATAAGTTGAAGCAGTTCTTGAAGTTTTGGTAGAAGAATCAGCACCAAAATTAAAGTTGCCAGATTTTACATAGAACAAATCTCCATCCGTAATATGAAGGATTCCATTATTTTGAACTTGCGCTTGAAGCAAATTGAATCCGAAAAAGAAAAAAATAAATAAGAACGCAGCGCTTTTATTATTTATTTGTGTAAAAGTAATTTTTTTTAATAGGTTCATTTTTTAAAGTTATTGTGCAACAAAAAACTTGTTGCGATTAATATGAAAGTACATTTCATTGGTATTGTTTTTTATTTACAAGAGTTTTTACTTTTTTTTTACAATGGTAACCCAACAGTACTAAAGCATTAAAAAGTATAAAAAAGCAAAAACTTTTAATCAATGGTAATCTGGTGTTGTGTAAATGTTTCCTTCATCAACAGTAATGTATGCAATGCCCTTAATTTTTGGGAGAAGATATCAAAACAATAAATTGGTATAAATTTTTTCTTCATTTTTGTTTTATTTTTTATAATTAATAATGCTACAAAGGTCATTTTAAACATTTATGAGGTGTTATATAATTCTATTAAAAAGTTACATAATTTACTGTTAATGTTTAATTGTCAGCAATTAGCATTTTTAGTTTAAACAGTCCCTTATATAGCCGTCGTTTGTGCTACATCTTTTTTTTTGCGTCTCGTTAAATTATATTGATCTGTTTCTTTCGGTTCACCAAAACTATTTTTTCACATTACTTTTCCTTTTTCTACGATAGGTAACAATAAAAGCTAGACTATTCGTGCTAGAATGAACTGAACTTGTATTTTAGTAGTACAACCGCCTAAAAGACTCCTCCAAAGGAGTAAAAGAATGCGTGGTTGCGGTTAAAAATACCTCCGTTGGGGTTCAAGAATGATAATTTGGGGTTATAGACCCTAAATTTTGGGTTATTAACCCTAAAATAGCATTCTTAAACCCCAAAAATGGACTAACGAACCGCAAAATATCATTGTAGAACCGCAAAATATCATTATAGAACCGTAAAATACCATTTGCGAACCGCAATAGAGGAGTTCAAGGCTCCAACGGTGGGGTTCGGAACCCCAAATTATCATTACCAAACCGCAAATTATCATTCTTGAACCCCAAAATATCACTATAAAGGCACAAAATATCATTCTTAAAGTGCAAAATTGCATTTGCGAATACCAACGGGAGATTATAAAACCTCTAGTTAAGGTAAAAAGGAAATGTACTTGCAAATGATTTAAAAACAATTAATTTAAAATCCCTTTGATGATTTGTAAGATTATTTTATTTTTGTTTTAGAAAGCAGCTAAAACATGAACTGGAATGCAAAACTCATTAGCCACAAAAAAGAACCACGGATAGCGGTATATTTTGAAAAAAATGCCGACTTAATTACTCGTATAAAACAATTTGAAGGTTCGCGGTGGAGTCAAACTTTAAAAGCATGGCATTTGCCCGATACGGATGAAAACAGGATTCGGTTTGAGTTACCCATAGCATCTAGTTTATTGCCTAACGATGAAGGCGTCGCAGCTTTAGCCAAGTTTAAAAACTTCTTGCGTTCCAAGCGGTATAGTGAAAGTACTATTGTTACGTATAGTGAAGCTTTGAAATCGTTTTTTGTTTTTTATAATTCAAAAGCTATTGCTGCAATAAGTAATGAGGATGTGATAACTTATAACAACGAGTATATACTGAAAAACAAGTTGTCTGCCTCCTACCAAAATCAGATTGTTAACGCCATCAAACTTTATTTTAAGACAATAAAGAATACTAAAATTGAGATTGACAAAATTCATCGACCAAAACGGGCTAAGGTTTTACCAAATGTTTTGAGCAAGGAAGAAGTAAAATTAATACTTAGTGTATTGACAAATAAAAAACATAAAACAATGTTAAGTTTGATATATGCCTGCGGACTAAGAAGAAGTGAACTTTTAGAGCTAACTTTTGAAAGTATACAATCCGACCGAAAACTACTTATCATTAAACAATCAAAGGGTAAAAAAGATAGAATTGTGCCATTAAGTGATAAAATAATTGAAATGTTAAGAGAATATTACAAAGAATACCTTCCAAAGAAATGGCTTTTTGAAGGACAACAAAAAGAGACTAAATATTCTGATAGAAGTTTAGAAGAGGTATTAAAAAAAAGTATTAGATTAGCTAAAATAAATAAGCCTGTCACTTTACACTGGTTACGTCATAGTTATGCGACTCATTTATTAGAAAGCGGAACTGATTTAAGATACATACAAGAACTTTTAGGACATAATAGTAGTAAAACAACCGAAATTTACACACACGTTAGCACAAAAAGTTTGCAAAATATTAAATCTCCGTTTGATGATTTATAAAATAATACTCAACACTAGTTGAGCAAATACAGCCAATTAAATTGGCTTTGCTCAGTTTTAGAATATAAAACTGAGCATATAAATAAGTTACAGGAAACCTTAAACCAAAATTACGCACAAAAAAAGAATGCATAAACCAGCGTAAAAAAATAAAGTTTCTTGAAAACGGGGACTAACAAATCCTTTTCTGCCCAGCAAGTGCAAAATGAAAAGGTGAAACAAAACAATTTAATATGAACACAAAAATTAAATTTCTTGCGCGAGTACTGGTGCTAGCATTATTAGTAACTATTACTGCTTGTAATGAAGAACTCTATGACATTAAAGAACAACATAATGGTTTGGACAAAAACAAAATTTCGCTTGCTCAATTCAAAAATGAAACCAATATTGGTAAAGTTGAACCAATTTTGAGTTTGTCAACTACAAAATCAATTTCCTCAAAAACTAAAACACAATTATCAGATTTTGTTATTGATACTTTAGCTATCAAAAGACACATTAGTGAAAACAATAAAACAACTTATACATTCCGCATTTATCCTTTATCTGCGGTAGCGAAGCCAAACGAAATTTATAATTTAGTATACCGATTGGTCAACGGGAATTGGGAGAAATCAATATTTTATTTACGCAAAAAGGATAAGGTTGCCGAAGATCATAAATTATTTGAAAAAATAGAATTAATCTATGGCAGTTCAGTAAAAAAAAATACTACTTCAAAAACATCTAGTTTTGAATGTACAATCGAATTAATGACTATACAATGTGATGGCAACCCCTTTTGTACAGGTAGAGGAGCTTGTGATGGGTTTGCTTGCGAAACAGGTCAATGCATAAAAAGTACCATAAGCTATGCGGCTTGTTCGAGCGGAGGTAGTAGCACAGGCGGTGGCTATTCTGACCCAGGTAATACTTCTGGAAGTGGAGGTGGAGCTTCAGACCCTTATGTATATTCTCCTAACACTTATGATAATCCTGTTTTTGATGATGCTTATCTTATTTATTTAGCAAGAAGAGAACAAATATGGACAAATTTAGGGGATGCTGCGCAAGGTTTTTATGCAAACAAAAACAATCAAGAGCATATGAATTATTTCAATGAAACCATTCAATATCAAATTGACAATAATTGGTCACCTGAAAGTTATGAATTTGCAAATTGGGCTAGAAATTATAAGTTTGATTATCCTGATACATCTTGGAATGATGTAAAAGACCTCAGTGATTATTTCAAAAACAGTACAGACCCTCTGAAAAAAGAAATTGCAGGAAAATGGCTTAACATAAAAAAAGAATTAGCAACTAACCCAACATTTTTGTTAAAAATTCCTTGCACAGAGATACTTAAATGGCAAGCACTTGTTAAATTCAGCCCTCCACAATCTGTAAAAGATAAAATACAAAAGCTCGATAATCAATCATTGCTTACCGATTATAATATTCAGTATTTGGAACACGCTAACGGTGCTGCTATAAATTTAGATTATTTTCCAGTAACTATAAATACTCTCCCAAAAAATCCAGCAACGGGACTACAATTTACCCCTACACAATTCTTGAATTATGTTAGACTAAATATAAATAATTTTGTAGATACAAGCATCTCTCGTTTCAGCCCAACAACCCTAACTACTGGTTACAATGAATCTCAAATATGGAACTCATCAAATCCTCTTGGAGCGATTATTCATATTAATATTCCTCAATTTGCTGGTGATGGCTCTGTTATATGTTCCCAAAGCGATGCTAATCATTGGGTTTTTACTACAATTGAAGTGCCTTACGGAATATTTCAAGGACAAGATGGAATTCATCCAGTTAGTGGAAACAGAGAGTTTGGTTTAATCCAAAACTCAAATGGCACCTATACTTTCTATACAAGGGGTGCTGATAGAATGACTGATGGGTTTGAGTCTTCAGCTGCTGAAAATTTAACAATATTTGTAGACCCATTCGCTAATCCAGATAAGCTTTGGAATAGTTTAAAGACGAAAGTAGCTACCTTTGTTCAAAACAATGGAGGAAGTTCTGTTACACCAACAACTTCTCAAAATATAATTTGGAGACCAGATTGGGCTAAAGTTCGCCAAGTTTTGAGAGGAGAAATTCCAATTAGTGATTTAGGATGTAAATAAATAATTATGGAAAAGTACATTGTTTTTTTTAAAAAAATTGCTGTCATAACCGGGCTTTTGAGTATCATATTAATTATAACAGATTTGCTTTTTAAAATAAGTATTGTGAATATAAACGGAATATATATTGCTTTTACTTCAATGACAGCTATTTTATTTTTAATTTCATTATACTTATTTTTTATATTTTCGGATATTAAAAAAGACAAATTCATTTATTTAAGATATATAAATTATATTTTACTGATTGTGTCATTTGTTTTTTTTATAATTTGGGGAGTAATCTACCCAGACCCTCTAGCTTTTTTATTTCCAACTTATTTTGCATTTATGTCCATATTTAATTTAATAGTAATGTCTATCATTCGTCAAATCAAAGGTACGGGAGTTGAATACGACCTTTTCAAAGAATGGTTATACTTTTTTGGGTTAATTACATTTTTTGTAATGTATGTCGTTATAATGAGCCTAATTAAATTTTAAAAAATTATAGTAAAAGCGGTTTTGAGCTTAATTCAAAACCGCTTTTTTCATTTCTACAGATGGTTTTTGCAATATTCAGAAAACAGAACCATACAAAAAGGCTTCCTGTAACCGTCGTTTGGCAATATGGCGGGATTTGGCTTAATTTAAAAATGTTTTTGTACTTGAAAAATTAGTCATTAACCGATAGATTAGGCTTCCTTAATCCGCCACATCGCCAAGCGACCTAACGTTGGTGGAA
>Ga0209107_10000067_pt1 | contig 63062 bp, 64 predicted proteins | sample LakErihyJuly2011_2_FD_187460 | JGI IMG/M metagenome (GOLD analysis project Ga0209107, IMG submission 187460) | Freshwater microbial communities from dead zone in Lake Erie, Canada - CCB hypolimnion July 2011 (SPAdes) (version 2) | ecosystem: Environmental > Aquatic > Freshwater > Lentic >...
CCTGAAGCTCCTGCGGCTCCTGAAGCTCCTGCGGCTCCTGAAGCTCCTGCGGCTCCTGAAGCTCCTGCGGCTCCTGAGGCTGCTCCTGCAGTTTCTGAGGCTGCTATTGCTTCTACACCTGCTCCTCAAGCCTCTAAAAGCGATATAGACCTAGTTAGAGCTGTAATAGAAGGAGAAGTTGAAGAAGAAGATGCAGAAGAAATAATTATTTTAGATATACCAGAAAAATGTAAACGCTAATTTGAAAGGCAATAATTTATGAGTTGTACAATTGATATCGCAGCACTTATTAAAGATTATCGAGAAAGAGATAAACCACTCTCTGATACACAAATTTCACAACAACTAAAACATTTAGTTAGTTCAGGTAGAATCTCTTATGAAGAATTAAAAGCTTTTCAAGAAGGAAAAGACATTACTATGACAGAGCAGGATAATGCAAAATTAGATGCATATACTGCAAAGATTGTAAAGAAAAATGGTGAAATCAGTATTTACGAAATGTTTAACACAGATGAGTTACAAGAGTTTATTGGTTTATTAAAAAAAGCAAAAGCTGGTGTTAGGGGAAATGAAGATGCACGCGCTAATTTTGATCGCATTTTAGAATCTATAGATATTATTAGTAAAGCTAATGCATCTGTGTCTGTTAAAGTAGAAGATCTTTTAGATAAAGCAATTGAAAAAGCTCGTTTGAGTGGTGACCATAAAAACGAAATGAAATTACAGAGAACAAAAGACGCTGTAATAGATGCTAATGATATTTCTAAAAGAATGTATCTTGATTTGAATGCAATTAAAGCTAATAACGAAAAAAGAGAAAAACTTTTAAATGAGTATGCACTCATTAAACTTTTAATATCTATAGGTACAACTGAGACAAGAGAAAAAAGAAACAATATTGGCGTAAAGATTGCAGATCTAACACACGAATTAAAACAATTCCACAAAAAACATAGAGAAGGTTTTGATGATTTAGATCCAAAAGATGCTGTAGAACTTACAAGAGAAGAGAACAAGAAAAAAACACAAATTGATAAACTTAGGAAAGAATTAAGAAAAACCGAAACTAAAGACTTTGCAGCACAGAATAAAAAACTAGAACGACGATTAAAAGATATTGAAATTAAACTTCAAAAACTTGATAGTTCTTCTCCTGAGAATTTCTTTGCAAAAGCTGTAACATCTGCTTTAGGTATTGATAAAGAAACATATATCTCATCTTTACGGGAGTTAAAAGAAAGAGCAACTCGTTCAGCGGATAATGTTAAATATGTAGAAAATATTGTTGAATCAGCAGATGATGATATGAAGTTTACATTACCATTCTTAGAGAAATTACTTGGATCGGACTCAATGAAAGTTGGTAAGATTAAGAGTTTATTTTATAGACCTAGAACAGGAGAAGATGCTACAGATCAAGATGCAGCAACAAGCCAACCAGTAATGATTAGGAAAGAATATTTAACTAAAGAAGAAGTTAAAGCAGTTGTTACTATTTGGAAAGAAATTGAAAAGTCTAGAGTCTACGATAAATCTTATAAAGCAGCGGATATTCAAGTTCTTTTGGATGGGTTAGAACGGGGTGGAAAAGATAGACAATCTGTGTTAGATGCTGATCCAGATGACGTTCATCCCATTGCTAGAACAAACGAAGAAGCTCAAGAATTAAAAGTTGGTAAACAATATAATCCAAAAAATGTTGAAGATGTTCGTGCTGCTATTAAGGATTTAAATACTTTCTTAGCTAGATTAACTACTTTATCCTCACTTCCTAAATATGCTGGAGCAATTAATAAAGGAACCTTAGTTGCTGCCCTAGGTTCAGATGGCCAAAGCCTTATTCATCTTTTTGATTCAGCAACAGCAGATTCACTTGAATTAGATACAGCTTATAAAGAAAATACAGAAACTTCTGATTTAGAACGACAAACTCGCGCTGTAGCTGTCCTTACTAATTTAGGTTTTACACCTGAAGAAATTTCTGAAATGCCTGAGTTTAAAAATTCAGCTTTTAAAGATACAATTGATAAAGTAGTATCTTTTGATTTAGAGTGGGAACCAGGAACCAATAATATTGTATCTGCTTGTTTAGTTATTATTGTAAACGGAAAAATTCAAGAAACAATTCAAATCTACAATCAATCTAATTCAATAGGAATTAAACCAGGAGATCCTGAATATAAAAACGAAACATTTAGACAAAAAGATGCTGAGTTTGTATTGCAACAACTACATTTAAAACAAAATGAAGGATTTAAAGTCTGTGGTCACAATATTGCTGGATCACAGTCAGATTTAAATCAACTAGTAATTAGGTCTAGTAATCCTAAATTAGCGTTCTCAGTTGCATTTCGATCATTCGATACAATGTTACTTGCTTTTAGAGGATCTAAAGGAACTGCATTTAGTCGTGAATACGGTCCTAGCCTAGAGAATTTAGCCCATACCTATGGAATTCCATTTACTAAATCAATTAAAGCTAAAGATGCCTTTGAAGTATGGAAAAGTGGAAATTTAAAAGCATATGAAGAATATGTTACTGCTGACGCAGCTACTTCAGGTATGATTTTAATTAATATGTGGAAAGAAAGAAACACCGATAAGGCAGTTCTTAGTAGCCGTACTAAAAGAGAAGAATCCATAAATATCAAAGAAGTTGTACCAATGTGGTACGATAGTGGTAAGCCTATTGAAGGCAGAAATCAAGCATACCTTGGATATCACCATTTATTTGATATTACTCCATTCAGAAATCTAAGAGATATTCGTGGTGGTGGTCTTAACGCAGAAACTACATATGAAATCAACAAACTTAGAAAAATTGCAACTAAAACTATTGTTGGTCTTTTACATAATGCAGACCCAGCTGAACTGAAATCAATTCTTAATGGAATTAATACGTCTCCTTCTGATATTGCTGAAAATCTAGCCCGAGTATCTGAATTATCTAGACAGTTCCATGAAGCTTATTTACCAGAATTAAGAAGAATTAGAGAAGAGGATTTTGGAGGTGCGTTTTTACTGTCTTCTGATATACAAAGGGTACATGAAATCTCATATGATACTACTGCTAGTAGTGTTGAATATGAAAGTCGAACTATTGAAGAAATTAATAGAATGCTTGTCTATAATAAAAGAAATCCACAAAGAACTATTAGAAGTTTTGCTTTGTCAATTGGATTTAGAGAAATGGAAGCAAATGAAGATGCAGATGCATACCTTAAAGAATTATTCTTATTTTCTGGTAAATTATTTAATAATAAAGCATGGAGAATGCAAGATTATGGTAATGGAGAATTTGACTATATTTCCGCTACTCAACTAGGTCGTGGATTTGCTCAAGTTATGATGGGGACTGTAGAAGAAGGATTGTCTTTAAAACAAAGTCCTAAAGCTCCAATTAATGCTGCAGCAGCAAGTAGAGAAGAAAGAGATGCTCTAGGATTAGCTTTTGAACCAGAAACACCTGAAGGTGAAATTGCAACAAGAGAATTCTTAAGACCAAATGTAACTAATATTTCTTTCTTTGCTCCTATGAGTATGTATGAACAAAACCGAGCTTATGATGATTTTAGACTTACTAGAAGAATGAGACACATTCTTAATACACCAATCACACAAAAAATGCGAGATGACTGGGCAGCTTTTATTGCTGTAAATAAAGAAATTGAATTTAGAAATAAAATTCGAGAACTAAAGTTACAGAGAAGAGATGCTATTAATGCTAAAAATGCTAGTATGGTTGCTGGCATAGATAAACTTATTTTTAATGAACAAAAAGTACAAAAAGAATATGAAAATAAACAATTTGATTTGCGTACTGAGTTAGGTAGAGTTCAAAGATATAACCTTATGAACTCTGTAAATAATAGAGATCTTTATACTAGAATCCCAACTAACGAAGAAGCTATTGAGATGTCTATGGAAATAGCTTTAGATCTTCCACAATACATTGCAACTCATGTACATGACTCAGAAAACTATAGAGCATCTGAAGCAGGGATATATTTAGATAGTTCAAATCCAACTTACTTTAGCGAAGCAAGATACTCAAACGGCGGTCCAACAGGATCAACCTTACTTCCAGGTGTTTCTAGTCAAATAGCTTTTGTTATGAATAATCCAGGAGTATTGACTGATGATTTAGTTAGGATTTCATTAAGAAATGGTGTAAGAGCAGCTCAAAACGGAGCTAAGTTTTCAAGAAGTACTTATTTTGATACAAGTTATAACGGACTACATCATCTTTTACTATTACATATGACTTATTTTCCAGAATCAGCCGTAAGTGAAAGAGAAGGACGTAGACTTGATGACTTTATTGCAAAAAGTTTATCTAAAGATAATGTTGATGAATCAGGAGTAATTACTAAAAAATATCTTAAAGATTATTACGAAGCATGTTATACCGTTTTTATTGATGAAGCTATTCCGCAACAAACAAAATTAATCTTAAACAATACTCAAATATCAGAAGAAGAAAAAGAAAAAAAACTTGCACAATTAGAAAGAATTAAAGGGTATTTATCTAGTGATCAATCAACAACTCGTGATTTTATGAAGGGTATTATTTTACCTAAAATGTATAAAGGTGGGTATAAAGCGATTGTTGAAGGAATGCAAAAAAGACAAGGTGATACAGACTCTACTTCTGAATTAAGAAAACTTACACTAGATGATATTAAATTAATAGCAACTTCTTTTTGTGTTGCTGTAGCAGGAGAACAAACATCTTTAGTAAATAAAGTATTAGATCTTGATCCAGAAGCTGTAAATAATTTAGCTGGGGTATTATTAGAAAATAGCAAAACATTAACAACTAATGTTCGAGCAGAAATGCAAAATTTATTAGGAAGCAATGAAGAACTATTAGGTGGGTATATTGGAGCAGAAGCAGTTAAACTAACTATTGATGCTAGAATTAAACAAGTAGCTCAGATGCTTATTCCACCAAATATTCCAGTTTCGCTTTCTGATGACTCCCCATATCAAAAAGAACTGCAAAGTAAAATAATTCAAATTAGAAAAAAATGGGATAAGAGAATTAAAGATGCTGGGGAATATTTAAAATCTAAGGGAGGACGGATTGAAATTAATTCTAAGGAAGAGCAAGAATTTAAATTTATTTTGGCTGGTGGTGCATCTGGATTTAAGACACAAGCAACATTACAGTATATAAATAAAATGCAGAATGCTGGTTTTAAACTTAATGATTCGCATGAAGCCCAATTAAACGCTAGAGTAAGAACTGGTAGATATATAGATTCAAATGATTTAATGTATCAAGCTATGACTATATTCCCAACAGTTGGTATTGGTTCAACTACAGGTAGAATGCAGTATGCTGGTAATAATGCTACTAATTTTCATAGTGGTAGTTTAAGTAAAGGTCGCCGTTTAGTTTATAAAGATGATGGTACTTTAGATCTTAAAGAATCTATTCAAGATAGTATGTGGGAACTTGTTGGAAACCCTTTAACTGGACAAGATCCTGTTACTGCTAGAGCAAAAATGGAAGACTTGGCTATTAGACACCTTAGTTTAATTCTAGCTACTGACTATACCCCTACTTGGATGGGTTATAACGAAGATCAAGAAAACACTAGTAAATTCTTCAAAGCATGGTTTGAACGTTCTAATAAAGAACGAGACTATATGATTAAAGGCTTTGCTGAAGATCGTAAGTCTATGAAAGAACTATTTAGACAACGACAAAGAGATGCTGGTATTTTAGAAAGCGATATTAAAGAATTTACTGATACTGATATAGATGAATCTATTGCAAGTAATTCTACTCCCCTTAAACACAGAATTGGAACTAGAATTCTTTCTGCACTTGCTGGAAGTACTAATTTAGATGATACTGTTATGACTCTAGCAGATGCTAAGGGAATGGGCGCATTTATTCCACGACTTGCAGATAACTATGTAGAAGACAGGGTTGTACATGGTTTATATCAAATGTATCGCGGAGTTCAGGAATCAAGGGATAATTTAGGTTCTCTTCGTAATGTTGCTCAAAAAGTAATGGAAGAAAAAGAATCTAACGAATCTTTATTAAAAATGCAAGATAGCTATGCTACTCAATATGATCCTGATCAGCTTCCGTTTATTCCAGCATCAGACTCTTCTTTAGTTTCTAATATGGTTGGAGCACAGTCTACTATTCATAGTAAAACACTTGCTCTACAGTTTACTTTAGAAAATTTTGCTGTTCAAAATGGCTTTAATGATTTAGTAAAGACAAAGCAATATGCAAGACTGTATCAGATCTATAAAGTTGATATGGAAACTAAGAAGTTATTTAAATTAATTGGAGATTCTAATAAATCAACAACTGACTTACAGTTTCTCTATAGACATTATGTTTTACAATTATGGAATATAACTAAAGCTTTTAGAGATGCTGGTAAAGCAGAACGCAGTCTTTTAGATTTTTGTAAATCTATGGGTATTGATCCTTCTATGTTTAGAGACAAAGAAGGAAATAACTTAAGATATATTGATACACTTATTGTATTAGGAAATCTTGGTATATCTGAAACACAGACAATACGTTTTGGTATTAGTCCTACTCAGTTTGTTATGCTTGGTACTGACAATGAAGCTAGTAATCGTCGTATTCAATCAACTGTAATTAAGGATTCAAACACAACTACAGAACCATCGGTTGTTCAAGGTAGAGATGTTGCCGATTTAATTGTTAAAGTATTTGCTGATGATATAATTAAAAAAGAAGCTACTAAATATTGTGAACAATTGGTTGCAGAGGGGCGTATTAAATCCTTTGCATATGATGAAACTGGTAAATTTGCAGAGTTATCTTCTATTCCAGCGGAGTTTCAAGAACAAATTCTTAACCAAGTCTTAGCCAACGAAGACTTAACTGGTATTGCTATTGACAACCTTAATTTATATGCAGAAGTGACTATATATGGGGATAATGATAGAAGAGTTAGATTCCTTAATGCAAAAGAACATCCAATGATTCCAGGTGTTTTTGCTGTTCCTAGGGGTGGAATTGGTGATCTTAGTGTTTCTCGTAAAGTTCAAGGACAAAGTGATGTACGATTTTACCTAACAGCTGAAGATATTAAACGAATGCTTGTGTCTGTTAGAAACTCTCCTTTACTCACTAGAATTGAAGTTGCACAGAGAACTAATAAGTCTATTGGTGGCGATACTATGCAGGGTCTTTTAAAGGATGAAGGATATAATGAATTCTTAGAAAGAAACCTACAGAGAATATCAGAAGAAACAGAAATGCTTACTCAATTACAATCAAATATTGTTCTTGGTAAAACTGATAGAATGAAAGATGAGTTAGGGAATGAATTAAATCTTTATGACTCTGAACACTACTATCTTGAGGCTGTTAATGGTTTAACACCATTTAGAGCATCTATTTTAGCACCTATTACAGCAACCATCCAAAAAGGAAGTTTATACCCAAGTTTATCAAGGGATGTTAAAATACTTTCTAATTTTGTATCTGGTGTTAATATTACTTCTGGAGATAAAATGGCAATTGGTTTTGCTATACAACTTAAACAAAATTCACCAGACCTAAGTCATGAACAAGTAATTCTTTTAGTGTCTGAATTCATGAGCGGACTCAACTTAAAAGATAAAATTGAAAAAGATATTTTACCAAAAGCTGATGAAATTTTAGCTATTATGGATAAAATTAACCACAGTAGTTTTAAAGGTCCTAATATTTTTAGGGGTTTTGTTTTAAAGTTATTAGAAGAAAATCCAGACTTTGATTTAAAAGAACATCAAATAGGCAATCTTATAAATGCTTTTGCTCGATCAAGTGGTATTGATCCTGCTATGTTAAAAAGAAACAACTTTCCAAATTTATATGAAGAATTTGCACAAGCTTTTTATGAAGTTAAAGATATGCTTGACGTTAAACGTATAATTCCTAGTATAGATCAAGGTTTAACAAGCGAAGATATTATTAATCTAGGTACAAATCCTGATTTATTTGAGGGAAATATTGAGAACGGTTTAAGCCTTAATACAGAGATTCAAGCTTTAGAAAATGAAGGAGCTATTACACCTGAGGTTGCTGTTTTCTATAGAACAATGATTGCCAACGTCCTTAAAAGAAATCCAGAATTAGGAAAATTCTTATCTATTTCAATGGAAGATCTTGGAAACAATCAAGTTGGTTCTGCTGTTAAGAATGGTGATAGATTTACAATTAAACTTAATTCTAGACTAATGAAAAATATGAGTGCTTCAGGTCAAGTAAAAGTATTTGCACACGAACTTTCTCATATTATGCGACTCGCTTATATTGCAGATAATAGTCCTGAATGGAGACATATTGAAAGTTTGTTACGATCTAAAAAAGGAAGACAAACAATTGAAGTAATGCTTTTAGCTCTTAATGGTAATATGAAATATGATGGATTTGATAAAGAAGTAGATTATTTTGTAAGTCATCCAGAAGAGTTTGCTGCTCAATGGGGTTCTTGGATACTATTAACTAAAACATTTAGTGGAATAGGAACTATATTACAAAGTAGAAGTAAAGATGGAAAAACAATTAATGATACATGGAAAAAAGCTGTAAACCATATGCAAATGGAGATTAATAGTATTTTATCTGGAATGGATAATATAGATATTAAAACTCTTTCTGAAATTACAGAAATGGCTGAAAATATGTTTGCTTTTAGTTCATCAGTAAAACGAGAAATAGTTAAAGGAAATGCTAATCAAAGTTTGGCTTTAATACGGAATATTGATAATATACCTTTGACAAACCAAGAAACAACTAGGTATGTTGAGTTACTTAAGTTAGAAGAAACTTCTAAAGTTTCAGGTAAACCATTAACAGTGTCAGAAATGTTAGAATTAACAAACTTAGGGCAAAGACATACAAATGGTACTGTATATTTTAACCGTATTGCCCCTGACGCAATAGCAAAACAAAGAGATAAAAGAATAGGAAAACAACAAGAAACAGATTATACTGCTCCTCCTTATCATAATTTAGATACAATACAAAGAGCAGAAATTGCTATTTCTTTTGCTGAAGAAAGTATTAGAGGGTGTAATAAAGTAGCATCAGCAAATAGTACAATGGGTGGTTTAACAAGAAACGCAGCAGAGGCTATTCCATTAATAGGAAAACCTCTTACTGATTATATTTTAAGTGGTAGAGATGTTATACTGAACCTAGGTCAAACAGGTTCTGAACGTACTTTTGGAAGTCCTAATGCTATTATTAGTGCTTTAATGTATATTATTGGAGATACTCTTAGTGTCCATCAAGGTCAATATTTAACTGATTCTGGATCTAGTGGTATTAGGGAAAATAGAACATTTACAAAAATGTTTGTTGAAAGAGTTACTAATGAATCAAATAATTTAAGACTAATTACCAATGATGATCAATATGTAAGTTTACAGAAATGGGCATTAGGTACAGCTTTAAATGTTGTATTACCAATGCCAACTGGAATTACACCTGAGCAAGAAAAACAAGCTAAGATACTTCAGCATACTTTACAAACTAACATGGCTGAAATGAAAAATTTAATTCATGGTGGTAATGCAATATTATACGAAGATGCATTAGTTGGATGGGATGTTACTCAAATTGGTGTTATTAGTGAATTTACTAGTAAGAAAAAATCAGAACTAACTAAAGCTAATAGAAAAACTGTCTTTAACGCAATGAGAGAACTAATCAAAAAAAATATTACAAATGGGGCTTGTAGTAGTGAATTTCTGTATATTTCTGGTATTACTCCTAGATGTAATCAGATATATAGAGAAGATGGTGATGGAAGGGATAGTACATTTGTAGAAGAATTACTAAGAGTAAATCAAGATCAGGATAGTATTGCATTTTTACGAGAAGCAACTATTCAACACTTAATAAAATCTGGGCCTATGTCATCAGGTGATGCTCACGATAAAGTAGATAGACTTTTTTCTGATGGTAAGTTTGCAACACCTACTGCTGATGATAAAATAACATTAAGAGCAATTCATCAGGCTACTCTTAATATATATAATGCTTTTCAAAATCAAGCTACAATAAGAGCTGCATGTTTTAAATTAAATATTAGTCATTTTATTATGGATTCTTTACACGCAACAATTGTACGTTCACTAGATGCTCCTGCATCAAATACAACATCTGGTAAATTATTTGGAGATGAGCTAGATGAAACCTTACCCTTTGGAGTTTATTCTGGTAAGAATAAATCTAGTTTTATTTTAGATGACCAAGGAACCGAAAATCTTGATTTTATTACTCAAAGTGTATTAAATAGAATGGGAGAAAAGGGTTCTTATTTATTTAAGGGTGGTTTAGTTACTGGTGCTCAACTTATTGCACATGGCACACTAAGTAAATTTATTTCGCATCGAAGTAACATTAGTATTAACGACATTGAAAATTCTCACGGATTTAGAGCACTTAGTAGACAAGCAATTGAAAAAGTTACTGGTATAAAGGGATATGATATATATGAAATCATAGATGCATTAAGAGGTATGAGCACCAATTTAAAGATGCCTGAAAATGAAAGATCTATGTTTAAATCATCTTTACAGATTATTGAACAGAAATTAAAGATTGAGCAGAATATGAGAGATATTGGAGATCAGACAGAAACCGAGTTTCTTAGTAAAATGATGTTACGTTATGGTCCAGAAATTACTTCGATGGTCTTTGGTCCTAACCTTAATACTGCATCTTTGTTAAACGAGGGTCTTGTGGGAACTGTAATATCTCAGCTATATGGAGGCAACTCAGCTGGTTTCTTAATGGATGCACTTGGTGGTGTTGTTAAAGATTGGTTTGGTAATCTATTTATGCCTCATCTTACAAAATTAGAACAAAGAGCCTATGCTAGAAACTTCTTAGCAGCTTCCGATCACGCTAATCAAGATAGTAAGGCTTTAGGAGCTATTGCCGATCACATGTTTGATGGTAATCTGACTAAGATGCAGAAGTATAGGAGTTGGCGTAGACAGATTAACTCAACTATGTATAGAAGATTAAATGGTGCTTTAGTAAATCAAGCACAAATCATCTTAGTTAAATCCCTTAATAATGGAGATCTCATGAAGTTAAAGGGTATCTTCGGTAGAGATGAATCTTTAGCCCCAGGTATTACAGCAGCTGAGTCAATGGAGAATCAAGACCACATTAATCGTGATCTTAAGAAAGCTAAAGTAAGAAAAATTAATGCTCACTATGCTTATATAATTAAACAATCTGGATTACTAGAGGGAAATAGATTAGAGATATATAAATGGATGTTAAAGAATATTCCAAGTAAGCATATTAGAAACGGTACTCTTGATTTCCAATCTGCTTTAAGATGGATTGAAACTTATAATTGGACTAGTACAAAGAATAGAGTACCTTTCTCAAGAGCAGAGGCTTATCAAACTATAAAGGCATTGTATGATACAACTAAGTCATTTAGAGACATTGCTATGGTTGAATCAAATCCTTGGGATGCTAATACTCATACGGGTAGTCTACGGGTTGTAGCAGCTGTTTTTAAACAGTATCCAAATATCTGGGTCAATCAACATTTGATTCGACGTGGTGCATTAATGAGTCATCGTGATTTTGTTGCAGCTCAGCTAAGTATGTTTATAGGGGAATTAATGTATAACCTTATGTTAATGGTTGCAGCTGGCTTTCTTGAGTTTAGTGATTTAAAGTTTTGGGAAAAAGAAAGTAAACTAAATAAGAATCCTTTAATCCTTTCAAATTTAATTATTAGTAGAAATCCTATATTTGGTGCTGGTCTTAATCTTCTATCTCAAGCTGTTCATCAAGTTTTAATGCAACAACAGAGACAAGCAGAACGCTATCCACAAGGACCTAATAATGAAATTAAGAACACTCAAGGAATGGTTGGTGATGTAGCTGATAGCATCCTTAGTGTAGGTGGTGTTCCAGCAACGGCTATAGGTATGTTATTAAAGAATTCTGCAGCTCTTTATCAAGTAGTGGCAACAGAAGGTAATATGAATGAACAAGAGATATACGATGCTAAGTCAGCTGGATTTAGTGCATTAAATGCATTTGTTCCAGGATTTGGTGAGTTATTTTTTAGATTAATGCAAAAACAAGTACAGGGTTCTCGTCCAGAACGACAAGGAATGAGTATCCCAGGTGGTACTGGATTTAGACAAACTAGACAAGGATATCAAATAAGTGGTCCAGATAATAAACCTAGTGCATCGGAGAATAAACCTACAGTTGAAGGAACACCTCAACCAAAACCAAAGACAAGAGATAGAGAATTACCTAGGTCAACTAATCCAATACCAGTACCACGACCGTTTCCTAAATAAATCGACTTAGGGGTCAGAAATTTGTGGCGGGGTATGAGATGAATAAGGTTGTAGTTCGTCCCCCGTGACCCCTGTCAGCGTTGACAGGACAACCTTATTCTATGGGACATATGTCCCAGAAAGGGATCCAATGGATCTCATGCAGATTGTGTACGACATCGCCCTTGTTGGGCTGGTGTCTTTCACGGTCATTGGCACTGTTGCCATGACCGTGCTGGCAGCTAAGGCTGCCAAGGATGGGTCGCATGGATGCGGCCCTGTCGAGAGTGAGGAGGACAGGGAGGCAGAGAAGCAGAGGCAGGATAGGGTGGCGTACCATCTGTCCTTGTGGGAGATGGGGCAGTGCAAGCACTGCAGGAAGCAGAAGGAGTGTTACGCTCCTGACCAGCTCTGCTCTGAGTGCCTGTACAGTGAAGAGTTCGGTCCTTCCTACTAACCTCAAACAGGTGGGCTGCGCATACCTAAAACGCAGAGAATTGAGTGATGACAAGATGGATGACACAGACGCTTTGAAGGTGCTCATTGAGAGCACGCAACAGGCACGCCGCTTCAACGAAGGGGTCCTTCGTCAAGCCAAGGAAGAAGCGAAGCTTGCCAACGATAAGTTGGAGGCTGCTCAGGACAACGACTTGCGTTTGACGAACGCGCTCCACGGAATGGGCATTGCCCTCCGTAACCTTTCATCAGAAAGGAACGTGGGCACCAGGTAAACAGAAATCACAAGGGCTACCCGAGCATGGCGGGTAGCCCTTGATGATAGTGAATGGTCATGTCTGTGGCAGTGTTGCTATAGGCCGTAGGATCTCAGTTCCAAATGGAACAGAAAGTGAGTGTGCAATGCTAAATTTTAGCATCACAAACGATGGCGTGATGGGACGGGAGTGCGAGTATCGCCTCCCTGCAATGGGTTCTGCCACCGAAGCGTATTGGACGTTCATTGCTATTGCAATGGATTCAAGTTACGAGGTGCTGTCCCTCGTCAATGATGACGACGGGGGTCGCGAAGAGATCTTCGCCCAGCGTTGGATGGTGGACGATGGCGAGGTTAACCTCGTCAAAGTCTACAAGACTGAAGGCGGTCAGCTGTTGTTGGAACTCTACCAACACCGCCTGTTTTGAGTTGATCTGATTCATCGTGATGCCCCCAGCCTAGGAAAGCCTAGGTTGGGGGCTTTGATGATAGTGAAGGGTAATGTCTGTGGCAGTGTTGCTATAGACTGTAGGATCTCAGTTCCATTTTGGAACAGGAAGTGAGTGTTAGCATGAAGATTCTTGCAAGGATTCCCGAAGACAATGGGAAGAAGATTGTCTGTGATCATGAGTACACAGCCACTGTGGAAGAGACAGAGTGTGAATGGTGTGAGATGAAGAATGCCAACAGTGATGACTACGATCCCAACCTTGAAATTCCATTTGCTGTTGTGGTGGTGGAAGGGGAGCGTGATTCTTTTGGAAGGGAGATTCACTTCATCTGTGCTGAGTGTCTCAAGAAAGGGTGAGTTGATTTGATTCATCGTGATGCCCCCAGCCTAGGAAAGCCTAGGTTGGGGGCTTTGATGATAGTGAATGGTTATGTCTGTAGCAGTGTTGCTATAGACTGTAGGATCTCAGTTCCATTTAGGAACAGAAAGAGAGTGTGCTATGAGAATTAGCATTCGTTATGTTATTGTTCAGACAACGACGGGGGCAATGGTGAATGTGCGTCACAGCCTCCGTCAGGCAATCGAAGACTGCGAGAATATGGATCGATGCCATATCTCGCGAGAGATCACAATTCGAGTAGACGATGTGTTGACAGTCACTTCGATTCATGACATCTACATTCCCGTCATTACTTACGGTCAGTTGCTTGATACTAAGGCATGAGTTGTCAGAGCCTCCTAGGGAAACCTAGGAGGCTCTGATGATAGTGAACGGTTATGTGTGGCTGGTATGGCTATAGTCCTACCGATATCCATAGCCAATCAGTAGTGATTGCTCACTATTGAATTACGATATTGACTCGTTGTCAGTATCAACCTCAAGGCATGAGGTGTATCTTTACAAAGGAGATATATGCCTACTTCACTCGTTGGTCTGCCCACAATGGGCGGGGCCAAATCGTTCCTGAGCGACTATGCAGTTCGCTCAGGATTGCTGGACCAGCTTGGCTGGTTCGATGCCGCAAGGCAGATTTCAGTTGACTTCAAGGATTTCCTGAATGCAGGTAACTTGAAGGCAGAGTGGTCTGCCAAGTTCGGAGTGGTGTTCACAAACACCGATTCTCGCCTGACAAGCGAGTTCCGAGTGTGCCTGTCTCCATCTCTCATGCGCCATCAGGCAAATCGCTCCAATGGAGTGATCCCTGATGACGTGTTGAAGGAGATGGCAATGATGTCAAACATCAAGTGGGAAATCAACCCACAGATGTTTGAGATCGTGCTGGAGCAACCTGAAAACATTCAGGAAGATGTGATTCTGAAGAATCCAATTTTCATCGAATGCGCTCAGGTGTCTTTGGAGCATGGGGGTCATTATCTCCCAGTGTACACCGACAAAGTTCTGCGTACCTACGCAGAAGGCGGGTTGTCCTACACTTCGGACAAGATGGTCCGAAACTGTCAGGACATTGCGGAGAAGGTCACCTACACAAAGGCTGACCTTCGTCGTCTCTGCCCCATGCTGGGACTTAGTCCCGACATGTCGGAAGAGCTGATCTCCCGCTCGTCTGAGATCCTTGCGGATCAAGGACAGGAAGGATTTGCACTCATCCGACACGCAGTGTGGGTCCAAGAAGTCCTGCGTGGAGAACCATCGGGTGCGATGGTGGGATGTGACATCCGCACCAGCGGTCCGTTGCTGGGTGCTATCTTGGCTGCTTGTCTTGACCTGATGATGGACTGCAACATCTACGGAGAAGACGAGAGAGACTGCCGAGATGTGGTGAGTGGGCGCGTCCGTGTGCCTACTGCGCTGCTCCCGTGGCGAGACGAAGTGATTCGTCTTGCCAAGAAACCCCTGATCACGCAGCTGTTCTATGGACAGGCTGCGGCAGGTGGTGCGGTGTCTCTCTTCTGGAAGGATGAGAAGACGGCACCGAGGGGTTGGATCTCGTCTCTTGGCATCGTGAATGTGGTGGTGTGCAACGAGGAGAAGGATTCTTGGAATCCTGATTTCAAGCACATCATCCAATCGTTGGGAGCAAAGGAAGCTATGAAGGCTTTCCGTGCTCTCTCAGAGTCGTTCAACACGACCTTCTGGTCTAGCTACCCAGATGTCCTTCAGCTTCGTCAGAAGTTGGAGGCTGCTCACGACACGTTTGTCAAGAAGAATGACAAGAAGCCAACCTTCACCGCGCCTAACGGGGCAAGGTACACCCACTCCAAGTGGGAGATCAAGGGCGACGGTAAGCCCTACCGCTTCAGGTACGATGGGCCAGGGGCTGAGAAGCCGCTTGACATTACCCTGATGGAGATGATCGATACGGCAAGCGGGTTCTCCTGCTTTGTCCGTCTCGTCCACTTCCTTGACGCATGGTTCAGGAACCGTGTCTCATTGAAGATCATCTCCGCGCAGACGCGCCGTTACGGAAGGTACATCGGACACGGCGCAGTGCACGACAACTGGATCGTGCCCATCATGGATGTCACCATGATGCACGGAATCGTGCGAAGTGTCTTGCATGAGGCAGTCAACCTCTTGCCAGACATGATCAATCAGTTCTTGTCAGACAACGGTCAGGAGCCAATGCGGCTCTTGAACGAGCGGGATCTGAAGAAGATCCATCGGTCGATCAGCAAGAACCGTGCGTTCTTGTCAATCAACTGATAAACCTAGGAGCGGAGGGGGGAAACCCCCTCTGCTTTCTTGACAGGCTTGTTGGATTGTTTCCAACAGGGGGCCTAGCCAGCCGATAACATGGCTAATGGAGAGAACCACATGCGTGGTATCGATGTCGGATCGCGTAAGGCGATTATCGTGAAGGGTGTCCTTGTGGGCACCTTCTTGACTTACAAGGACAAGACGACCTTTGTCACCTTCAATGAGGGTGGCAAGCCGTCTGTCAAGATCCTGGGTCCAGTTGATGGCGCAGAAGCCATTGCAAAATTGGACCTGTCAACCGTGAAGGATTCGTTCTTCACCGTGAAGTGCGTCTACCTGATCTCCACGGATCAGGTCAAGATCACATTGAAGCACAATGTGCTCCCAATGTGGGACTGTGAGTACGTTGTAGAGCGTACTGGCAGTTGGGTCACGGACTTCTACATGTCGTTCAATGCTGCACAGCGTCTTCTCAATCGTGAGACGCACATCTCTAACCGTGGGGATATGCTTATCTGATTAAACAATCTGTCACAATGCCCTGCCTAGGTTCGCCTAGGTGGGGCATTGATGATAGTGAATAGGTATATAATACCCTAACCCTATACTAAAACTATACCATTCGCAGTAGCCATAGTATTTTATCCTTATTTGTTATATGATAAGGTATAGTGATATCAATATTTATGGTAGCCATAGTATTTTATGCCTACGATTAGCTGTAAGCTATCCGAATGTGGTAGGTATGGGTACCCTATTTATGTAAAAGAATGCCTAGGAATCGATTCTAGGGCTATTACTATTGAAATGGCGTATGTTATGCTAATAATTATGTAAAAATAGAGCTATACGAGGGTATGGCTCTGCTTATTTCCCGATATCGTCCCCTACGGGGACCGTTGTGGCTCGTGACTGTGTTACGAGTAATAGATGTCTCACTGATCAACCGTATGTTGATACAGGATACATACTGGAGTATACAATGTCACAGAAAATGACACTGTCAGAACTGGCGATGGTTACAAACGTCAAGTTTGCACCATCAATCGAAAGCTCCTTCCCTCTCATCAAGGCTAAGAATCCAGAAATGGATCTCACTCACCTTGACTCCGAGGGGCGAGCGGCTGTCCAGAGTTGGTTCAACAAGTATTGGGGTATCCAAGTGACGCAAGTCTCTAACCTCCGTGCTACAATCACCAGCCCAGTCAAACACCTCGCGCTTGATCTCGTTGTCCTCACCAAGGGCGGCTCTTATCAGGAACGCGCAGGGCTTTCGTCTTGGTGTACCATCACCCAAGCTCCGAATGAGGTTGACACCTCCGTTTAATCCACGTCAAAGGATTGTGATAACTTATGGGGAAACCCATAAGTTATCTTTCGGTCTATCAAGAGCCTATATATAAATCTTGGTGCAACGATCAACTAGGTAGCCATATCTAAGGGCTAAGTAGTGCCATTAATGATCACACTATTAGAGTGGCTTTCTAATAGATACAACACACCGCCAAACAAGAAACCCTGTAAAGGGGCGGAATACAAATACCTTACCATTATGGTAACCACAGGTAAACTCAACTAGATGAGTATAAATAGGGTTTAAGTCTAGTGCGCCCTCCTCCATTTCACGATGGGGGGTACCGCAAGTGAGGATAAATAATAATTGAATACCTTAGCTCTTTCTGCTAATACTTTATTCAATAGAAGTATTATTTATTAGAACTTGCCTCTGCAATTGTTAAGTTCCTCCAAATTACACAATTGTTGAGTTAATAAATTTGGATCTTCTTATACAAAGGGGCACCTTTGTATAAGAGTTTACCGCAAGCAACCTAGCCCATAGGCGGTATATAAATAGTGGGACATTATACTGTTTAGACCTGAGCATGTCAAAAAAAGGCTTTGGATTTAGGGTATGATAAGACTATCCTAACATATCACCTAAGGTATGTAAAACTTTCACACCTAAATATGTGTTTAAACTATTTACAGATTACAATATACCTAGGCGTACTAGGTATTACTTTACAGGAGATTAATATGGAACCTAGTGAGAAGTTTGCATTCACCGTTGTTGTGATGCTTGCCGTGTTTTACATTGCCTTTCCGTTTATCACATGGGAATACAAGAATCTTGTACTCCAAGTTAACGGCATTGTGTTTTTGACATGGACAGCATGGGAAATTGTCAGTTCTATTGCTGAGCGTTACAAAGTTGTTGTTGTAAAGCTAGACTAATTGTATCGTCCCCAAGGGGACCGTTGTGGAAACAAGTTTAACCCTTATTGGAGATATATTTAAATGACTGATTCAGGTATCCGTATTGCGCTTTGGGAAGTCAATTCAGAAAATCCCAACAGCCCTAAGTTCAATGGTATTGTTACCATTGATGGTAAGGAGCACAAGGTATCCCTTTGGGATAACTCGGCAGCTACGCACCCTAAGGCCCCAAGGCTTAAGGGAAAGACGAGCCGACCAAGTCCAAAGGTCGAAGAAGAGTCCATGATTACTGAGATTATCTGTGTCCCTATGGGCACAAATCTCCCCTTCTAATTAAGGAATACTTAGGTTTACCTAAGTATAATCAGGAGGTACTTAGGGAAACCTAAGTACCTCTTTTTTCCGAATACCCTAGTATATAGCTAGGGTTTAACCTTAGGTTTATCACCTAAGAATAACCTAAGATACTTAGGTTATATAGTATTATTATTATAGTATTATATCACCTAAGTATTAACCTAAGAGGGATATATGTCACACGAAATTGTTGAAGAAGTTGCTAAAAGGTTAGATGCTAAGGTTGTTGCGAGATTTGAAGACAGCAATGGTTACCAAGGTGTAATCTATTATATCTTGAATAAGGGTAATACTTACTCCATTGTACCTGTTCACTACGGGACCTGTGCTATTTGTGATTTTCAACTTGGTTTGATTGAATCTTACCGAGAAATGTGGCCTGATGTTAATGTTGAGATTCCCCTTAGTGCTTTCGAGCCTATGATTCAATATCTTTTTAAGGATAATGAAGAACTTGGGTTCCATTCAGTTGAAGATCTTATCACTAAATTTGATATGATCTTTGGTGTTGGCTACAGTGAAGAACTTGTTCGTGAAGAAGTACTTAAGTATCTTCTTCGTAATTGTTTATAGGAAATAAATTATGGGTCTTGATACTTATGCTGTATACTCTAGTAAACATCCTAATTATATTCAGGATGGGGATAACTCCATACCTGACACATTGTTCCCCGATAACAACCTGTGTGGTGGAATGTTTAGTGGAAGTGGTGCCTCATTTCGAGGCAAACGTTACAATGACTATGTAGAATGGGCAACTGGGGTTTCCCTTTATGATCGTTTAATCGATTCAGAAGTTGTCCAAGATATGTATATCTCACTAAAGAATGCTGACTTTAGGCAGTATCGTGGTGATAATTGGGGTATTACTAAAGAAGAAACAAAACAACTAACGGAATGGTTCCGTGTAGTTAGTGAAGAAAATGGTTCTATTGCAGGATGGTGGTAACATGTATACGGTTGATATGACTATTGTTAATAAGAAGGTTCAACAGCGTGTAGAGAAGATCAAAACTGTAGCTAACGCTAAGAAGATTCCTTTGATTGCTGCTGCTATGTGGGTAGACGAGAATGGTCCCGAGAGCACCAATAAGAAGATGTTGGCTGAGATTGGTATGCACTTTGATGAGGTTACATTGGATAACTACAAGGATGTTCTTGTTGGTCTTGAATGTATCAATGTCAAGGTTGTATGGCAAGAGGATCATCCCATTACCCGTGTTGTTGAGCAACTCAATGACGTAATTAATGAAACAATTACTGAGTGTTGGGGTGGCGAAGACATGCAAGAATTTATTGAACTTACCCCTACCTTCGAGTGAAGGTACACAAAATACGGATAACCTATGTCTGAATCAAAATCTTTAGTCGCATTCAGTGGCTATCACGCTAAGATCAATCCAACTCTTAGCGTTAACTTTAATAGTTCTTATCGTAGTGAGGATAAGCATAACTATAAGTGTACATATGAGGTTGTTATTGATGGTAATGCTACTTGGCTTACTATTGAAGAAGTTTATTCTTTTGTAAATCATTTGCAAAAGATTCTTTCTATTTCTAATCAAATCCCACACATTGGTAACATTAATGTTTACCCTTCCTGATGATGAGTTTAATTGGTTGTTCTCTTATAACACTGATGGTGGACGTGTAGTTCATCAAGAAGATGAGGAACGAGATGAATATGGAAATCAACCGTCTGAAGTCGAGACTGATCCTCAATACGGATCCCTCGACCGCTGGTCGAATTAATGAGTTGTTTGAGCGAGGAATCATAGCTGATTTCTCTGAAGATGGATGGGTACTGTACCATAAAGAGTGGTACCCGTTTAACACTTTCCTTGAAAGGATTAAGTATGTCTAGTGTGTTTAATTTTGTTGGTGCTACAGTCGAAGGTTTATCCCTAGAAAAGGCAACCAGTCTAGCTGAAATGAATTGGAGCGTAAGTAAGCGTCCTATTTATGTCACAGATATCTTTGATAAAGATAACACTGAACTATATTCTACGAATAAGTTCTTTGCTACTACTAGGGATGATACAAATCAAGTCCTTGGTATCGTTGGACCTGATTATCAAGTTGTTCAGAACAGCGAGCTTGCCTATATGTGTGAGCGTCTTCAGGGATCTGATGTAAAGATTGAGACTGCTGGTATCCTTGATAATGGTCGCCGAGTCTTTATTCAGATGCGTGGAAATGCATTTGATGTTGGTCCTAAGCACGATACCAACATTCCCTATACCCTGTTCACTAATGGACATGATGGACAATGGCCCCTTAGTTCGTTGCCTACTTCTTATCGAGTGATCTGTCAGAATACTCTGAACATGGCACTACAGAATGGTAGCAAGACTAATATGATTATCAGTATCCGACATACTGGTAACATGCAAGATCGTCTTGAGTCTATGTTCCAATCAATTCAGAATTGGAAGGATCGTACTGTTACTTTCCAGAATCAAGTAGAACTACTTGCTCGTAAGGAAGTTAATACCGAGCTTGTCCAAAGCTTCTGGACTAATCTCTATGTAAATTTGTTTGGAGATATCCATGCAAATCCCACTACAGAGGAACATTTGGACAATAATAAATCAGCAATGTCAACAATGACTACTTGGAGTAATACGTTTGACTCCGAGGTTAAGCTGAGTGGTGCTAACATGTGGACTGCAGCTAATGCAGTTACTTCATGGCTGGATCACAACCAAATCTATCGTGGTGTAAAGAAGAATGAAAACAGGTTCAACGATACACTCTTTGGCACTGGTGCCAAGGAGAAGGTTCGTACTATGAACTATGCTCTGACTGCTATCTAATTATAGGGTAACCTAGGAAGTAATTCCTAGGTTACCCTTTTTTATTTTACTATGAAAAAAATTATTGATGTTACTGTTCGTATAGTTTTATATGATCAACTCAATGTCATAGATACATATGAGGAAAGGAAGTGTACTGTCCTTGAAGATTCACCTAATTGTTTATCGATTACAGAATGTAATAGATCCTTTGTCAACCATGTATCAACGAGTCTTCTCAACATGGAACCACTGTGCGATACAAGTTAATGATATTGTCATACATTTCTATGACGATTTACCTTTACCTAGGTGGACAGAACTAAATGTAGATGTTAAACTTCCACATTGTAGAACATCTATAGATCTTGGTGAAACTACTAAGACTTGGCAGGAGATACGAGAGTTTACAAATAATCTACCTAACATGCGTATTATAGATTACATAGTTAGATACCTCTCTCCTCTAACTCTTTTTAAATTTCCAAAAAAACATAATGATTGTATACACAAATGCAGTCAAACTTTACAATTCATGTTTGGGTGTGATATAATAACATCTACCCCAGATAAACTTCTAGAATACATGAAAGAATTTAATGATAAAAGTAGGCACTAAAGGATTTGTAACTTTAATTGAGACTCTTGGTTCTGATTTAACCATTGTTAATGCAGCTAGGGTTTCATTTAATAAAATTAGTAAATGGGATGAAGATGCATCCTCTGTAGACGATAATGGATTGCTTGATGTTACATATAAACTAAATGATAAAGATAAACATCTTATTCATTACTTGGCAAAGCATGATCACTGGACTCCCTTTGCACATCCTCAGATTTGTTTGCATATTAAGGCACCTATCTCTATTCGTACACAATTCTTTAAGCATAAGGTAGGATTTGTAGAGAATGAATTGTCTCGTCGTTATGTTGATGAAGAACCAGAATTCTTTTATCCTGAGTGGTCATCTAGACCCACAGGATCTATGAAGCAGGGTGCTGGTGACAACCTAGATAATAATGATTCAAATCGTGCTGTATATTTCTATGATTATGCAGTTAAAGCTGCTAAGTCAGCCTATGATGATCTCATTAAGCTTGGCGTAGCCCCAGAGCAAGCAAGATTTGTTCTACCTCAAGGTACTTATACCGAATGGTATTGGACTGGTAGTCTTGCTGCTTATGCAAGGTTTTATAAACAACGATCTAATTCTCACGCTCAAGCTGAAATTAGAGACTATGCAGATGTAATTAGTACAATTATTAAGCCTTTATTCCCCATTAGTTGGAATGCGCTTACTAATACTTTTGTAACTCCTCAGTAACCACGCTTGTAGCTATGCTACACTCAAAAAATTATCGTCCCCTTCGGGGACCATTGTGACACAAAGGAGAACAATGCTAGAATCTTGGCATAAACTAAGTGTGGAAGAAAAGTCTCGTAGAACAACAATGCAAAAGATCTACGAGGAAGAGTTGCTTGAAAATGGTGTTGAAAAATATTGGAAAGAATATGGTAGGTCACCTGATGAAGGTAAGCCAGAACAACTGCTACTTGAGTCAGCTGTAATACACCTCACTCCTTATTACCAAAAATGGATTGATGAGTGTTGTAGTAATCGTAAGTCACCTGATTGGCTAGCACCTTTACTTAGTATTGGTGCGGCTAAGATGGCAGATATTACTCTTCGATCAATGATGAGATTGTTTCTAACAAGAAATACAATCCAAAGTTTTGATGATACAATGGGTATCCCAGCTAATGCTCCTGTTGCTCAACAAGTAGCAAAGCTTATCTCTGAAGATGTTGTATCTATTGTTGCTTATCAACAAGCAAAGAAACGATTCTCAGAGGATTGGCGTAAACAATCTAAGTTCATTAAGAACTGGACTGTTAAGCGGTGCAAAGCATTTACATCTAAAGTTGCTAAGATCCCTAAGCTCAGGCCCAAGGAGAAAGAAGACTTTGGTCACAACATGCTTAGAGTTGCACTCTCTAGTGACATCCTCACTAGTAGAATTCATTGGAATGGTAAAAATAAAAAGTCATTACTAGTATCTTTCTCTCCTTGGATCTTATGTGAAATCCAAAAGAGACATGAGCTACTAGAAACAGCTTGCCTTGTTTACAGGCCAATGATCTCACCACCTATCCCACATACAACTAAAGAAGATGGTGGGTTTCTCAGCCCCTGGGTGCGTAAGAAGATGATCAAGAGATATCATCCTGTTGGAGCAGATCCAAAGGAATGGGACTCTAGACCATCCCCTATGGTTCTTAAAGGTCTTAATGCTTTAATGGAAACAGAGTGGTCAGTTAACACTCAAGTTTACCAAGTCATGAAGACTATGTTTGAGAATGATTATAAGGCTGCTAACATTCCTGCATACACATTCAGAGACTATGCTTTCTCTAGAGAGTATCCCATTGATGGGACTAAAGAAGAAAAAGCTAAATGGATGCAAGAATCTAATGAAGCATGGGGCGAGTGGTATAAAGAAGAACAATCACGATCTAGAATGATTGTTAGACTAGAGTTGGCAAGAAAGATGATTCAATGGAACTTCTTTTATATGCCTTACACCCTTGACTTTAGAGGACGTACCTATTCGGTATGTGAACTTCTATCTCCTCAAGGTATTGACTTTGATCGAGGACTTGTTCACTTTGGAATGCCACGTAAACAAACTAAAGAAGGTTTGTATTGGTTGTATGTCCATGTAGCAAATCTATTTGATCAAGACAAGAAACCATTTGACCACCGTGTTAAATGGGTTAAAGATAATATGGATCTCTTCCTCCGTATTGCTGATGATCCATATGCTAATAAAGAATGGATTGATCCAAGTAAGAAGAAGAATAAATCATTTCAAAGATTGGCTGCTATCTTTGAGGTATGCAGGACAGATGGACTAACACAACTCCCTGTTCAAATGGATGGTGCAAATAATGGTGGTCAACATTGGGCTGCTATTATGCGTAATAAGAAACTTGGTATCCTAACCAATCTTATTAAAACAGAAAAGCCACAAGATCTCTATCAGTATGTAGCTGATGCTGCTACTGAGTTCATGAAAGAGAATCCAACTAATAGATGGTATCCTGCATTTCTAGAGTATTGGGATAATAGACTTCCTCGTAGTGTAACTAAGCGTTCTACTATGTGTGATGCTTATGGTCTTACATTCTACGGTATGCAGAAATATGTCAAACAAGAAGGCCATGTAGATTGGGTAAGTAAAGAACAAAGAGGTGGAGCTGTAGTAGAACTAGCTCGCGCTATCCAAGTTGGCCTAGGTGAGACAATGCAATCGCCTAACCTAGGCAAAGTTTGGCTACGAGAAGTAGCTACTATTCTTAACTCTTTAAACAAACCCTTTGTATGGACTACACCTAGTGGCTTTGAGGTACATCATGTTTATAATCAAATACTTGAACGAGTCAGTTATGCTGAGTTGTTTAATCGTCAGCAACTTGTTTTCAGCACTGTTACGGAAGACCTTAATGGTAAAGCACAATATCTTGCAATTTCTCCAAACTATATCCATTCGCTAGACGCTGCTCATATGTTTATGACAATCTCTAGGATGTTAGATACAGGTATGAGTGCCTTTTCATTTGTCCATGATTCTTATGGAACATATGCACCTGACATTCCTGTCATGCATAGACTATTGCGAGAAGAATTCATCAAGATTCATAAGGAGAATCAACTTGAAAACCTCAAAAAAGAAATTGAAAAAAGATACGGAATCTATCTCCCCGAAGTCCCCACCCAAGAAGAAGGCTTTGACCTCCAAGAAGTCGTTGAATCAGAATACTTCTTCGCTTAAGAATGTATCTTATCCAGCTAGTATTCCTCGTTTAGTCAAGGTAACTTGGGTAGACGCTATGACTGTTGGAGGAGCTGAGTGGTTAGGTAAGGAAGAAGCTAAGACTTCCGCTAAAGAACCATTACCAATGATGTTAACAGTAGGGTTTGTTCTACATAATGATGATGAACAAATCTCTTTAACTGCTACTATTGGACCATGTGAGACTGCTCAAGTAAATAAAATACCAAAGAGAATGATTATTAAAATTGAGGAAGTGTAATGGCAGAGCAGAAAAATATACGTAAGAAAGATATCCGTGAATTTAATCCAGAGAAGTATAAAAGAGAACAGGATAAGAAACGAAGACAACTACAACGCCGAGAGGCTAGGAGTAAAAGTCATGAACCAAACATATGACAAATCGTCCCCTACGGGGACCGCTGTAGATCATTTAAATATCTACCAACAAATGCATCTACAAGGTACTTTTAATGTATACGAACCTATTGAACAGATTAATGGAGATCCTTTGCCACCACTAGCTGTACAATGGAAAGAGGACGCAAAGCGTAGATGGGGTAGATAATGAAAACATTAGTAATTGGTGACTTGCATTGTCCAGCAGACCATGAAGACTATTTTAAATTCTGTAAGGACATGCAGAAAAAATATAAAACAAACAATACTGTATTCATTGGTGATATAATTGATCACGAATCAATCTCAGCACACGATAAGAATCCTTCATTGCCAGGAGCATTAGATGAGTTTCAACAAGCAGTAAGTCGTGTCCGTAGATGGTACGATGCATTTAAATATGCATCTGTATGCATTGGTAATCATGATGCCAGAGTACATAAGAAAGCAATAAAGAATGGCATTCCTGAAATTTATATTAAGACTTATTCAGATATTTATAGCACTCCTAATTGGAAGTGGGATTATAATCATGACTATAGTGGTGTGTTTTATACTCATGGTGATGGTTGGGGTGGTCAGTATCCTGCTTTCAATGCTTCCAAGGCAAGACTTCAATCAGTAGTATGCGGACATCATCACAGTCTAGCTTCTATTAATTGGATTAAAGGCCCGACAACCATGTATTTTGGTATGAATGTAGGCTGCGGTGTTGATCAAAGACATGCAGCCTTCGCATATTCAAAACCACATCTTAAGAGAGCCGTCCTTAGTTGTGGTATAGTAATCGACGGCGTTCAACCTTATTTGGAGATCATGTAATGAGTGACAACCAAGACAAACAAGTACCAGCTGTACCTACGGAAGCAGTTGTGGCTTATCTATCTGACCTATATCGGCAGCTAGATGCAATCAGTTTTAATATCCGTACAAACATTTCAAATATTCTACCTAAAGTAGAAGGAGAAGTAACTAATGCCAGTAGCGAACAACAAGTCTAAATACGCAAAATCTTTTGTGACAGGTAATGTAGTTGTCAAGTGGTCACACTTGATGGCACCAGATGATAAGTTCGGAAACCCAAATCATTCCGTAACTGTTGAGCTTACACCTGAACTGCATAAGCAGATTCAATCATCTGTTAAAGAACTAGGTGGCAAGAAGATCAATGGCTTTAAAGATCAAGATGGACTTAAGACAATTAAGTTTAAGAATGTTCTTAAGGCTAAGGAAGGTGTTAAGGTATTCCCTGTGATCGGACCTGATACTAAACCATCAGAGACGATTCCCTTTGGTACTGATGTGGTTAGGGTTAAGGTAACCCCTGCTTTGATTAGTCGTGATGATTCTGTTTCATTCTATATGGAATCAATTCAACTAATTGAACGTAATTATATTAGTACTGGGTCTGAGTTTACTGATGTAAGTAATCTTCCTATCGGTAATAGTGATATCCCCTTCTAAGGAGTAATGCATGATGGAGTATAAGTTCCCAATAAACCCAGTAGCTGCATCCCGACCAAGGATCAGTAAATTCGGCGCGTATTTTACGGGACCTTATAAGAAGTTTCGTTCAGCAGCGGCTATGGTTATTAACCAAGTCCTTGGGCGAAACTTCGCTCCATTGAGCAATAAACTTGCAGTTGATATTAGATGCTATGTTACAAGACCAAAGTCAACTAAGTTAGAATATCCTAGAGCTGATGTAGATAACTACAGCAAAGGTATTTTAGATTCGTTGAATGGTAAATTGTGGGTAGATGATTCACAAATCTGGGCTTTGTTCATTTCAAAAGAATGGGCAGAACCTGGAGAAGCTGGATACTTTATTGTATCATTAGAGGAAATCAAAGTTGGACATCACTAAGTATCGTGAAATTGCATATAAAGAATTTCAAAACATCAATCAACACCGTAGCCACAACCATGTATCTTTAATTCTACAAGAAGGTAAGTTGCATGGTGTTGGAACTAACAAGAGGAAAACCCATCCGTTAGCCAAGAAGTATGGCTATCGGAGCTGTGAACTCCACAGTGAACTCGATGCCCTCATTCAAATTCCAAGATGGGATCGGAACGATTTGCTTTTGATTAACTTTAGGTTTGGTCCAAAGGGAGATATGAAACTTTCCAAACCTTGTGCTTTATGCCTACCTTGGTGTATACAAGCGTTTGATGAAATTTATTATTCAGTACCCGACGGACTTGTTCAGTTGGAGTATTAAGGTTAAGCTATTGACTGGTGTCAATTATACCTAGCATGTTCGCAGACGTGTTAACTATATGTGGTATGATGGGGGTTCGATTCCTCCAAGTAGCTTCATTGGAAGGGTGCCTGAACTGGAGGAAGGCCGTGACTTATAATCGCGTACATGTGGGTTCGAGTCCCACCCCTTCTACTTTATGGGGAGACGTTCTCCCCTGTTTTTATCGCAAAGGATTGTTATGCACGCAATTATTGTATTTAAAGATGGCGAAACCTGGTGTAAGGTTTCTGGCTCAAGTATTTTTGTTATCAATGATGATGATTTTAGTGATTTACAAAACAATAAAATTATCATCAATAATATTAAGCCTGTTATTGAAATCGGTATTCACGAATATACTTAAAGAGGTCACATGGACCTAGAAGACGACACACACATGAGTAATGTAACTCAAGACACAACTATTGTTAATATCCCTGTTATCTTTAACCCTCAACTAATGGAAGCACTTGTTGATGCTTTGCTAGCAAGTAAATCTTTTCAAGCAACAATCAACAATTCTCTTGATGATTATTTCCGTCATGAATTTGATATTAATGATCACATGGGTAACTTTGATTTCACTGATGTTAAAGATGATCTCCTTGAGGGATTGGTTGACGATGTAATTTCAAATATTAAGGATCGACTCTAATGAAAAAAATGATTATGAAGAAGTGGGTTAAGGCTCTTCGTTCTGGCAACTACAAGCAGTGCAAAGAAGACCTGTGTCAAGTAGATGATAAGGGTAACCTTAGTTACTGCTGCCTTGGTGTACTTACTCAACTGTACATCAATGAACGTAAGCGACAAAAGAAGGGTAATGATATTAAGGGGTTTGCTCACATAGGTGACTATGAAGAAATTTATGGCTATTCCCCTGATATAAACAACGAAGGTACTCCTGCTTGGTATATCAATGAAGAAACTGGACTACTTCCAGAAGAAGTTGCTAAGTGGGCAGGATTTGATATACTTCGTCCAGGGTGGGGAGGAGGTAGTATTCATGGATTCCATGAAGACAGAAGCCTCAGTACCATGAATGATGGATACGCAGTTGTGTATCTTAAACCTAAGTCTTTCAAGCAAATTGCAAACATTATCGAAAAGAATTACACAAACATTTAATCAAGAATCCTCATAGCTCAACTGGATAGAGCAACAGCCTTCTAAGCTGTAGGTTGCTGGTTCGATTCCAGCTGAGGATGTATTTAATTTAAGGAACACACCTATGCACCCAACAATTTATTCTCTTATCGCCATTACTATAATTACTATTCTTAACACTTGGTTGTGGTACTCAATGTACAAGAAGATGTTATGTATTAATCAAAAATGCAATGATCTAACTAATCGTTGTGATGCCATATGTAGACATGTTCAAACTCTAGATAGAAGTTTTTCAGACTTTACTCATATGTTAGTACACAGAGTAGAGAAAATGGAATTTCAATGTCATGACTTTGAAATTCGAGATGAGTTTAGTGAAGCTGATGTTTATTCTCTTCAAGATGAAGTCTCACAACTACAAAGTGATGTTAAGTTCTTTAGTCCATTGACTACACTTGCTACTAAGTATAGCATTAAAGAACAAATTGTAGAAAATACAAAGAAGTTAGATGAGTTAAAGGCTAAGCTAAAGGAGATTGAGCGTGAACTCAAATGAATTACTTTCATTACTTGAAAATGCAATCGACACTTCGGTACATAGTGACTACCACTCTGGCTACACAGCCAAAGAAATTCACCGTAAATGTATTACCCATATTAAGCTTTTGGATAAAGCCATCCAAACACTGACAGATGCGCGCAATAGCCAACCATATAGCTTAGGTTGGGGAAAAGGTAAGGATGAATAATCAATTAACAATTGAAGAACAATATATGATTGATCACGGTATGCGTCAATGTGGTCTTTGTGGTTGTTGGGATTATGTAGACAGTCATCACGGAGATTGTAAGATATGTTCAACAGCACAATACGGAGCTGATTAAGAATGCTTAATGAAATCAATGAAACATTTAAAATTATATACAATTCTATAGATGAGATGGAAGCAACTATTAATGAACAACGCGCTGAGATTAAACGAATTCGCATTGAGCGCGACGATGCTCAAGTCGATCAACGACTGATTGAAGAACTGTGGGAGCGCAGGACGGAGATGACTGAGATAAAGGCGCAGATCAAACTGCTTCGTGAGCAGCGTGACGAGATCATCAAAGAGCGCGACGAGGCGCGGCGTGAAGTGTGCAGATTGATGTCCATGTTTAATGCGGAAAACTCAATTGAAATTGCAGCATCTCGTAGTTGGGATTGTTTCAAGGAAGAAGAAACACCATGACAGAAATAGAAGAAGCAGACTATTGGAATAATTATTTCAAGTCACATTACAAATAACTAGCGTCCCCTAACGGGGACCATTTTGGCTTCGTGGCGGAATCGGCATACGCAGCGGACTTAAAATCCGTAGCCGCAAGGCGTGGGGGTTCAAGTCCCCCCGAAGCTATTCGGTTTCTTAGCTCAGATGGTAGAGCAACCGACTTTTAATCGGTTGGTCGTGGGTTCGATCCCCACAGGAACCATTATGAATTTTCCTTGTACATCATGCGGATCTTGTTGTCGTAGAGCATATTTAGTTGATATCTTTCCACAAGAGTGGGTTTCCAAGGATGGATCATGTATTCATTTAGAAAATAATCAATGTAATATTTACGAAACTAGACCTGATTATTGTAGAGTTGGTTATAACTTAGTTAAGTCAGGCTTAACTAAAGAAGAGTATTTTAAACGGACTGCTATAATTTGTAATCATTTTATGGAACAGGACGGAATTGTGGATAAATTTATTCCACTAACAATCTTTCAAACGGAGTGATATGGAAACGGAATCAAAAGTAGTATCTCGTAAACGCTGTCCCAAATGTGCAGCACAAGGGAACGATACATCAGGTAACAACCTAGCAATGTATGATGACGGTCACAGTTATTGTTATGCATGTGAATTTTACATTAAAGGAACTAAACCAATGGAGTCAGTAATAGATGAAACACCCGTATATGTTACAGAAAAGTTTCGTACTGGCGAGATCCAGGCTTTACCACACCGACGAATTAACGAAAAGACTGCTCGTCAGTATGGGTATGCGACAACAGCAAACGGAGCTGAAATTGAAAATTTCTATGGTGCGACTGGCGTACTACAAGCTCAACACATTCGATATGACGGGAAGAAGTTTGCGTGGATTGGAGACACAGCAGGACTCAAATTCTACGGTCAAAATTTATTCTCTAGTGGTGGCAAAAGGATTCTCATTACAGAAGGAGCAATTGATTGCCTAACTATGGCTCAGTTGTTTGATAATAAATATCCAGTTGTCTCTATCCCTAGCGGTGTAGGATCAGCAGTTAAGTGTGTCAAAGAAAACTATGAGTACCTAGCTTCCTTTGAAACTATTGTTCTTTGTTTTGACATGGATGAAGCAGGTCAAAAAGCAGCGTCTGACGTAGCAGAAATCTTACCTCCAGGCAAAGTAAAGATTATGTCCTTGCCCCGTAAGGACCCCAATGAGATGCTTGTAAATGCTGAGGCAGCTCAGTTACTACAAGCATACTGGAATGCTCGTACATACTCTCCAGATTCTATCTTGCACATTAGCCAAGTAGTATCTCAAACAGATCAACACTTAAGTGTATATGAGTATCCTTGGGATTCACTAACTACATTTATGATTGGTCAAGACTCTGGTAGGTTGAATCTATGGACTTCGGCTACTGGTCATGGTAAGTCTACCATCATTCGTGAATTGGTTGTTGATCATCTTAACCAAGGCCGCACAGTTGGTGCTGTGTTCTTAGAAGAATCACCAGAGCAAACAGTAGATGATCTTATCTCTCTTATTGTAGGTAAGCCTGTTCGTAAGATTATGTCACAACGACAACTTAATGATCTACGAAGAACAACTAATAAATCTGTTGTAGATATGGTCGAGGATAATTTAACTGATGAAGAATATAACAACGCTAAAGCAGAAATTGCAAAGAAACCTTTGTATCTTTATGATCACATTGGCAACACTAACATTTCTAATATCATCAATCGTCTTGAGTATATGGCTGTTGGTCTTGATTGTAAAGTCATCTTCCTTGATCATATTACTTTGCTCGGTAATATGCTCTTATCTAGCGGTTCTGATTTTGGAAACGATGAAAGATTAGTTCTTGATTCTGTAATGAAGAAGCTAAGAGAACTTGTAGAACGTACTAAGATTACTCTACATGTTGTAGCTCACATTAAGAAGACAGAAAAGAATGTTGATGAGGGTGATCGTATCAACCTTAATGACCTTCGTGGCTCAGGATCTCTTGCTCAGATCTCAGATAATGTCTTTGCCCTAGAACGCAATGCACAACATCCTGATTTGACCACAGCTAATACAACAAACATCCGTGTGCTTAAGAACCGCAAGGGTGGTCGTAGAGGAATTGCAACCGCATTGTTCTACAATGACCAGACAGCCAAGCTTATGGATGTGCCATTTGTTATTACCCCAGAAGGAGAGGTGCTATATCGCTACGATAAAATTGGTATTTGATGTTGAAGCCAATGGGCTTCATGAAGTTATCTCTGGAAAGAAAGATTTATATCTTCCAGAGGCTACAAAGATCTGGTGTATGTCTGTCATGAATATTGAAACCAAAGAGATCTTTCTCTTTGAACAAGATAACATGAAAGATGGAGTTCAGATGTTACGAGAGGCTGATTTAATTATTGGCCATAACATCTATGGATTTGATATCCCATTGATTGAAAGATTGTTTGGTTCTCTTGATAAAAAACCAGAACAAATCATGGATACCTTGATTCTATCTCGGCTTATCTATGGTGATGCCCCACCAACAGAAAGTCAATCCCATTCTTTAATGGCATGGGGTATCTACCTTAACTCGGTTAAGGGTGATTATAAGGGTGGTTGGGATAATTACACAGCTGAGATGGGAATCTACTGTCTACAAGATTCAATTATTACTGATAAACTTTGGAGTCACTTTTCCAAGTTAGATTACTTAGTAACATATAATCGTGCTATTCGTATGGAACATGTCGTTGCTGATATGATCAAACGACAAGTCGAAGCTGGTTTTGGATTTGATCTAAAGCTTGCTGAAAATCTTGAAATGGAACTACTCATTGAGAAATCAACAATTGAAGATCAATTCCACAAAATCTTTCCAACCAAAATCATTGTTAGACATTCTGAGAAAACAGGCAAAAGACTCAAAGATAAGATCGAAGTCTTTAACCCAGGTTCTAGACAACAAATTGCCGAACGACTCTTTGAAAAGTATGGATGGCAAGGACCAATCACCGACAAGGGAAACCCCAAGGTGGACCATGAAGTTCTATCTAACCTAAGTTTTGAAGAAGCACAACATCTATGTCGTTACTTTGATCTTGTTAAATTAATTAGTCAAGTATCAGATTGGATTGGTCGTTCCAAGATATCGCGTGATGGTCGTATTCATGGGTTTATTAACACCCTAGGTGCAGTAACTGGTCGTATGTCAAGTAAGGAACCAAATATCCAACAGGTTCATTCAGATGACCGAGCACGTAAGTTATTTATTCCTAAAGATAAATGGTCACTTGTTGGTTCTGATCTTAAGGGTCTAGAGCTACGCATGTTAGCCCATTATCTTTACCCATTTGATGGTGGTGCTTATGCTAAGGAAGTTTGTGATGGAGATATCCACACACACAATCAAAAAGCTATGGACCTAGACTCTAGAACCACAGCTAAGACTGCTATCTACTGCTTCCTCTATGGTGGTGGAGATGAGAAGTTTGGTAAGACTATTGGATGCTCTACTTACAAAGCAAAGCAAACAAAAAACAAACTATTAAGTAATATCCCTGGTCTTAAGAAGTTAATTGAGAATTGTAGATTTGATACTCTTGATAAGGGTTATGTAAAGCCTTTCAATTGGCGACCTGTCTTTGTTCGTAAAGAACATGCTGCTCTCAATACTCTATTACAATCTTCTGGCGCACACATTGCCAAGGCATGGGCTTGTGTAGCTGACCAACGACTTCGTTTAGAAATTGGTCAAGAAAAGTTTAATTGGGTTGCATCAGTACATGATGAATTACAACTCGAATGCCACCCTGATGTAGCTAATAAAATTGGTAAGATCCTCTGCGAATCTGCAACCACTGCTGGAGAACTCCTGAAGTGTTCTTGTAAGATAGAAGCAGAATATAAAGTAGGAACTAATTGGTCGGAGACACACTAATGGCTAGAGATTACAAAGACGAGTATGGTAAATTTCAATCTTCTGATGAAGAAAAAAAGAACCGAGCTAAACGAAATAAGAATCGTAGAGCAGCTACTAAAGCAAAGCGAGTTAGTAAAGGTGATGGAAAAGATATCGATCACAAGGATGGTAATCCACAAAACAATTCAGCTAAGAATCTTAGGGTTGTACCTAAAGGTATTAACCGAGGTAAACATTAATGCTTAATAAAGTTATTTTAATTTCTTCTTTGTTTTTCCTTGCCCTTAGTATCTACGGTATGTTTAGTTATCTGTGGGGTAACAGCGATGACTGAATCAGTTTCTTTTATGCGCCAGATAAACGACTTTATAGCAAACAACCCAGATCATCAGTTTGTTGTTTTATACAACAATGGTGAGATAGGTTTAGGTTACATCATTAGACATTGGAAGGAAATTTCACATGAGAATTGTACAAATTAGTGGAAAGGGAAGAGTAGGAAAGACTACTTTTGCTAATTTAATTGCAAAGTATTCATTTAATCTTGGATACATTCCAGTTATTCTTCCCTTTGCTCAAGCTATAAAAGATCTTGCGGGTCAACAAGGAATCACTAAAGAACAAGACTCTTCAAAGTATAGGGAGTTTTGTCAGATGCTTGGTGCTGAGAAACGAAAACAAGAAGAAGATTACTGGGTTACCCGTACTTATGATAAGATCCAAGAATTCATGCTTCAAGAAATTAATAATAAAATTGAAAACAAAAGATTTTGGGAGTTTGTTATTATTCAAGATGATGTTCGATACATGAACGAACTTGCTCTTGGTAGGGACCTAGCTGCTACTCAAATCTTTCTTGATTCTTCTTTACGAAAGTTAGAAGAGAATGATGCTGAGTGGCGTAAACATGAAAGTGAATTACTTGCTACTAAAATTGAAAACTCATTAGATCAAATCAATTCAGAGTATGAACATTTGTTTGATGTTGTCATTGATAATGGTTATTCTCTTAGAGAACTAGAAAAAGAAGTTAGTAATAATCTTAAGGAGTGGCTGGAAGAAGGCTACTTAGAACTAGAGGAATACATTGAAGAAACCAACTGAAGTAATTCTTGATGGAGATATCATTGCCTATAGGGCTGCGTTCTGGGCTGACGCTGAAGGTGTTGAAGACATCCCTCAGCGTATTGCACAGGACATTAAGAACTGGACACCTGCTGGGTGTGAAGGTGTTTACATTGCCATGTCTTGCCCTAGGTCCAAGAACTACCGTAAGATCTTTTGGCCTGAGTACAAACGTCATCGAGAGGACTTTAAAACCCCTGACTCTATGCCTTACGTCTTAGAGGAAATCTATCGTAGCTTCTCCCTACCTCGTTGTGTGGATCGCCTAGAAGCTGATGACCTAATTGGTATGTTGGTGTCCTCTGGTAAGGCAATTGGGGTTACAGTTGATAAAGATCTACGACAAGTTCCAGGATGGCATTGGAATCCTGATAAGGAAAATGACCCAATAGAGGTAACCAAAGATGATGCCAATAGTTACTTTTACCAGCAATGGATGACTGGAGACACGACTGATAACATTTGGGGTCTTTGGAAGGTAGGTCCTGTAAAGGCTAAAAAGATCCTACAGAACACACCTATTGAGTTATGGGATCAAACCATTCTTGAAATGTATCAGGAAGAAGACTGGGCTAAACGCCCTGAGAATAAACGTCCCTTAGATATGATTCGTAAAGAGTTTGCTTTATCACAAGCTAGGTGCGTCCGTATCCTACAAGAGGGTGATTATAATCTACAAACAAATAGTATTAACCTTTGGTGTCCAAATAACCACGGAGTTAGAAACATTTTAGACCTAGATAAGGGAGAAATTTATGAGCAAAGTATTTGAAGATTTTGTCGCAGTAGATAAGTATTGCCGTTGGTTACCAGAACAAAACCGTAGAGAGACATGGGAGGAAGCCGTAGATCGTTACTTTGATTATCTTATTAATCGTTTAGATCTTAAAACTAAGCTTCCTGCTGAAAAAATGGGAGATATTGACCTTGCTCGTAAGATGATGAAGGACCGAGAAGTCTTTGGTTCCATGAGAACCCTAATGACGGCAGGACCTGCCCTTGACAAAGATGATGTAGCAGCTTATAATTGTTGTTATATTGCCATTAATACTACTCAAGACCTAGGTAATATCCTGTATGCACTAGCGTGTGGTACGGGTGTTGGGTTCTCAGTTGAAAAGAAGAATGTTAATAACCTTCCTTCTATTCCTGAATCCTTTACTAAAGGTTTAGTTTATAAGGTAGCTGATTCCCGAGAGGGGTGGGCTGATGCTTATGTTGAGTTTGTTAATGCTTTATATGCAGGTAAACATTATGAAATGGATTGTTCAAATATCCGCCCAGCTGGGGCTAGGCTAAAGACCTTTGGTGGTCGAGCCTCTGGTCCAGAACCCTTTATTAGACTAATCAAGTTCACGGCTAACATCTTTACTGCAGCCCGTGGACGTAGGCTTAAACCACTAGAAGTACATGATCTTGTATGTCAAATTGCAGATTCTATTGTCTCTGGTGGTGTTAGACGCTCTGCTTTAATCAGCCTATCTGATCTATCTGATTATGAAATAGCTCATGCCAAGAGTGGACCTTGGTGGGAAAGGAATGGACATCGTGCTCTTGCAAACAACTCTGTTGTATACGAAACAAAGCCAGACATGGGTTCCTTTATGCAAGAATGGTCATCTCTATATAACTCACGATCAGGTGAACGTGGGATTTGTAATAGAGAAGCAATGCGTCTTATTGCAAAACGTGCTGGTAGAAAAGAAGAATATGAATTTGGGACTAATCCCTGTTCTGAAATCATCCTACGACCAAATCAATTCTGTAATTTGTCCACGATTGCTGTACGGCCTGAAGACCAGGCCCCCCAACTCATTAATAAGATTAGGTTGGCGACTATTCTGGGAACGTTACAGAGTGCGCTTACCAATTTCTCGTATTTCAAATCCAATAATGATTCCTCTTTCAAAGATAATTGTGAAGAAGAAAGATTACTTGGCGTTAGTATGACTGGTATCTTTGACAACAACCTAACCAATGGTGGTGATGGTCCAGAAGAACTACAGAAATTACTAGGAGTCTTGAAATTTGTTCCCCATAAAACTAATGAAGAATGGGCTAATTATATTGGAATTAATCCCTCCGTATCTATTACCTGTATTAAACCTGAAGGTACTACTAGCTGTGTTGCTGGTACTGCTTCTGGATTACATCCAAGATTTAGTAAGTTCTATATCCGACGTATACGCATGGCTAAGAACTCACCAATGGCAAGATTCATGATTGATTCAGGTGTTCCTAATGAAGATTGTGTAATGAAAGCAGAACAAACTACAATATTCTCTTTCCCTATTAAAGCAGACTTTGGTGTTACAGAGTCTCAGATCAATGCTCTTGGTCATCTTAATTTGTGGTTAGCATATCAACTTTGGTACTGTGATCATAAGCCAAGCATTACTGTGAATTACAGTGACTCTGATTTCCTAGCTATTGGAGATTGGGTATGGAAACATTGGGAAGCAATTTCTGGTATTTCTTTCTTACCGAGGGATAACCATGTATATCAGCAAGCACCCTTTGAAATGATTACTGAAGAACAGTATGATAAAATGCAGAGTACTATGCCAACCAGCGTTGATTTTAGTCTTCTCTCACTATATGAGTTAGAGGATGGCACCACAAATGCTCGCGCCCTTGCTTGTACAGCAGGTGGTTGTGAGGTAAGTTAAGGAGTACACTATGTCTCAGATGTATGTTGAAACAGAGTATGATATGGACATGGCGTTAGCCGAAACTATTAAATTAGCAAAACTAACCAATTGTCAATTAGATGTTGGTTTCAATAACATGAAAATGGTGCACATTTTCTTGGATAACCTCCAAGAACAATTAGTAGAGAATAAAATAAGTCCTAATAAAAAGGACTTTCATCTTAATATAATGGTAAAAACAAATGAACAAGCTTGAAATATTATTAAAGAAGTGGAAGGCAGGGTCCATTAGGGACCCTGACCTTTCGTTGTGTCTTAGTTACATAAATGGTTTATTACTAGAGAGATCAAATGAAAGAACAGTTGAACATAAACAAGGACCTGATCCAGTATCTGGAGAAGGCGATATTCCTGCAACCAAGCGACCTAAAGTTAAAGGATTATGAACGAGGTTTTAAGGCTGGTCAACTAGAAGTTATCTCAAAATTACGTATTTTATTAGAACAACAGGAAAGGAGAAACGGTTATGCCTAATTTTTTAATGATGTCTGAACTAAAACAATTACCTGAAATAAAGAAATATAAAGGTGGTGGTGGTGGTCAAGCTGTTGACTATGAAGGACAAATGCGTAGACAAGAAGAACTAATGACTAGACAAATGGCTATGCAACAACAATACCAAATTGATGCTGAATCTCGCTTTCGTGCTGAGTCTGATCGTCAACGTAATTTAGAATATCTAAATAGACAAACATCAGCAGCTGCTAAAGAAGAAAGATATAAGAAACAACAACAACAAGAAACAGCACTTGTTAGTGAGATGACTGGTCAATCAAAGTCAGAGTCTAATGACTTTGGTGGTGGTTTTAACCTAGCAATGCCAACAATCGAACGACCAGGGTATGAAAGTATCAGTCGTCCAATATAAGGAGAGAATATGAAAGCTGAAAAGACTATTAAGGATAGATGGTTTACTCTAAATGCAAAACGCGAATCTAAGTTAAATAAGTCACGCGCCTGTTCAGCATTAACTGTACCAACCTTATTACCATATCAATCTCTATCTGGAGAGGATAATCTTGTTCAGACTTATTCATCTGTACAATCAAGAGGTGTTACATCTCTTGCTAGTAAAATTCTTAGTGTTTTAATTCCATTAAATGATACTCCCTTTTTTACATTTGGTCTTCGTAATGGTAGAGAACCAGAAGCCGAAGTGGGTGAGTACTTAAGTAAACTATCTTTTCAAGTATATAAAAAACTTATTTCTAATAACCTGCGAGAGATATCTTACTTAGCTATTCAACACTTAGTTGTTATTGGCGATGTATTAATTGTAATGGAAAATGATTTTTCTTTCCGTGTTATTCGATTAGATCAATTTGTTGTTCGTCGAGATGTAAATGGCTCTATTAAAGAATTTATTTATCTTGAATACATTTCCCCTAGTAACGAGGAGGCTGCAAGTGCGTATGACTTCCTTTCGGGTGAAGAAAAACAAACTGGTTATAAGACGGTATATATCCGAGTCTCGCAAAGTCAAGACTTATCGTGGCAAGTTGAAAAAGAACTTGACGGAACGATCATTGATACGGGATACTATACTGTTCTTCCTTATATTATCCTTCGTTGGGCTAGTGTTGCTGGTGAAGACTATGGTCGAAGCCATGTAGAAGATATCTATTCAGATATTAGAACCTTAGAATCATATAGTCGTGCTATGATTCAAGGTATGGCAGCAGCTTCTACATTCTTTATGGGTGTAGATCCAGCTGGTATCTCTGAAATTGATGATCTTTCTGTAGCACAGAACGGACAATGGGTTGGTGCAAGAAAACAAGATATCTTTGTCATTACCCCAGGAGATACTATTAACCCTCAGCTACAAGCGTGTGCTGCGGCTGTAGATGCAATGCGTAAAGAGGTAGGTCAAGGGTTCTTACTGCAGACCTCAGCCATGCCTACAGGTGACAGAGTTACTGCTACTGCTGTTAGAGCCGTGGGTAATGAACTAGAAACAATCTTAGGTGGTACATTCTCGTCTATTGCTAGAGACTTTATGATTCCAATTGTTCGTAGAACAATCTATCTAATGATTGAAAATAATGAAGTTGATCAAAGAATGAAAGAACAATTTGATGAGAATAATGGTATTCTTAATATTGAAATCTTAACTGGTCTACAATCTCTATCTAGAGAATCTGATATTACTAAGTTACTACAGATGGGTGAAATGGTTCGCAATCTTCCTCCAGAAGCTGCTTCTAGTTTTAAATGGGAAGCATATGCTAGAGCCTTAATTACATCTATGGGATTTGATGCAAATAATTGGGTACGCAGTGCAGAAGAAATCGCAGAAGAAAAGCAGAAACTAGCTCAACAACAACAGCAAATGGAAATGCAAAAGATGTTTGCACAAGGTTCTGCTAATGCTATGAGTGGTGCTGCTCAACAGGACCTACAGGAAACAGGTGGTCAAAATATCCCACCTGAAATGGCACAACAAGCTATGCAACTCATGGGTCAAGGAGGTATGCCTAATGGCTAAAAAAACAAATAAAGAATCTATGCCTTGTAATCAACCAAAAAAATCAACTTCTCCTGGAAAGAAGAAGATGGTTAAAGCATGTGCTAATGGACAAGAAAAAATCATTCACTTTGGAGCTACAGGTTATGGTAACAACTATAGTGCGGAAGCTCGCAAATCTTTCAAAGCACGGCATAACTGCAACTCTGCAGATAATAAACTAAGTGCTCAATACTGGGCTTGTAAGAATCTATGGGCTGGGCCTGGAGGTGCTAAAACACCATGTCCAAAAAATAGGAAATGCAAATGACAGACCGTAAACAATCAGCCCATGCACGCCGCGAAAGTCAAAGATTACAAGGTATAGTAAACAACACTAGCAACAATACTATAAGTAATCTTAATACCCTTGTTGAACAAACAACACAAAACCTTTCTAACATTAACAATACCTTAGGTAATGTATCTACTCAAACTGACTCAACTGCAATTAATTTAAATACTCAATTAGATCCAAATATTGCTACGTCTCTACAAGCTAAAGTTAATGCTTTAGAAACTACAGCAATTACCGATGTAATAGGAACTAATGGTAAAACACTAGCAACTAAAGCTGGAACTATTATTACTGTAGATTTACCTTCTTCAGTACTAACTAATGTAACATTAACTTCAGTTACTGATAATGATGTGTTACAATGGAATTCAACAGCATGGGTCAATAGATCACTATCATCAGCTGGTATTTCAGCTATAGGACATACTCATGCTATCAGTGACCTTACCCAATCAGGTGCTTCTTTAAATCAAGTTATTCAATGGAATAATACAGCATGGGTTCCTGCTACAGTTTCTGGTGGTACAACACTAACCTCATCAACCACAGCACCAGCAGGAGCTACATACGGTAATATGTGGTTCAACACCACAAGCGGAAATATCTTTGTTTATACTACAGACGGAACATCTTCCTATTGGGTTGAACCTTTTGGCCCTCAAGGAGCAACAGGAACAAATGGTGCAACAGGTGCAACAGGAGCAACAGGTGCACAAGGAATCCAAGGCATCCAAGGTGCCACTGGTGCTGCTAGTACTGTTGCAGGTCCTACGGGTCCTACAGGTCTAACTGGTCCAACGGGCGCAACAGGCGCAACAGGAGCAGCAAGTACCGTTGCGGGTCCAACTGGTCCTGCGGGTCCAACAGGTGCGACAGGTGCACAAGGAATCCAAGGCATCCAAGGTGCCACTGGTGCCACTGGTGCTACTGGTGCCAATAGTACTGTTGCAGGACCTACGGGTCCTACAGGACCAACGGGTTTAACAGGACCCACAGGACCTACAGGACCTACGGGTTTAACAGGTCTTACAGGACCCACAGGACCAACGGGTTTAACAGGTGCTGCTGGTACAAATGGTGCAACAGGTGCTACAGGCGCACAAGGCATTCAGGGAATTCAAGGTGTCACAGGTGCTACGGGAGCAACAGGAACCAACGGCACAAATGGAACCAATGGTGCTACGGGAGCAACAGGTGCAGCAGCAGACATAAAGAAAGGGTGGTTTTTATCATGAGAAGATGGCGACTTAACTCTGGTTACAACGGAACAACAGATCAACGCCGTACATTGGCAGGAACCATTCCGATGTTGAAGCATTTCATAGAGAGAGATTTGGGATTGTTTGAGTTCACTACTTTTGATGCGGATGCACTGGTGTATATCGGGGCGGTAGAAACGGCTGACGCACAGACTCTTGAGACAGGTGTTAAAGATGCCATCAATAACTTTGTGGTTGGATGCAAGGCTGATGGTATCTGGAATGCAATGAAGGCAACTTGTATTTTGGCGGGTGCCAGAACACTTACTGGCGCGCTAGTTCCGCTGAAAGGAACCGCACCCACAAATGTCAACTTCGTTTCTGGTGATTACAACAGGAAGACGGGGCTACTAGGGGATGGCAGTACGAAGCATTTGGATAGCAACAGAGCTGAAAATGTAGACCCGCTTAATTCAATACATACCGTTGTCTATTTAACTGCTGCAACTCCTGCTGGTAAGTTCAGTATATATGCCAGTGATGGCGCAAATGCAACTGGTTTTTATGGCAGTACCATCTATAGCAGGACTGGAACTGCTATTGTTGGTGGAGGTTTAAGCCTTAATGGATTTGCTGGTGCGAGCAGGTCAAGTGCTACTACCACTGCGTTCATACAAAATGGAGTAACGGGTACTTCTAGTGTCGCCTCCAATGGAAGAGGCACCGCTAACTTTAACTTATTTAAATCGCCAACATATCCTGCTGGCACTTACAATTCAAGTGGTCGCATGGCTTTCTACTCCATAGGTGAGGCACTTGACCTCGCCCTTTTCAATACTCGTATCACCACTCTCATCAACGCATACTCAGCAGCGATAGCATAAATATCAAAGGAAATACTAATGCCAATACAATTTCCACCATCTCCCGCATTAAACCAAGAATACACCTACTCAGGAAAGGTGTGGGCATGGGATGGTTCTTCATGGGTTGGTGTGCGCCAAGAAACAGGAATACAAAAAAGTAATATTTGGGCAAAGCAGAATCTTCTAATTCCTAAACGAGGATTCGGATTAAACTCTGGTTACAACGGAACCACCGATCAACGCCGTACAAAAGCAGGAACTATTCCTATGCTGAAGCACAGCATAGAGCGGGATTTAGGAGAGTTTGGTTTTAATACTGGATGGACACCTGCACAAATCACAACAGCACTTTGGCTAGATGCAGCAGATGCAAACACAATTACTCTTAATAGCACCACCGTTTCTCAATGGAACGACAAGAGCGGAAACTCTAGAAACTTCTCTCAGGCAACGGCAGGTAATCAACCTGTCTATTCAACAAATGCCTTGAATGGAAAGAATGTAGTAAATTTTGTTTCCAATGATAATCTCAATAGAGCAGCAATCCCATTTAATGATGCGGGTAACAACTCACTTTATGTTGTTGGAAATCGAACAGGTGGTAATGTTTACAATGTAACTGTGATCATTAGTAGAGCAGGAGGTAGAACAAGAAATATGTTGTTTGGAGACGGTTCCAGTTACTGGGGTGTATATCAAATGTCTTCTCCTGTGGGATTTGTTGGTGCAACATATAAAATTTGTGAAATGATTGCAGACCAAGCCACAAATGCTTTTTTGTATTACCAAGATGGAACATCTCAAGGAAGTGCGGGGAGTGTTAATTCATCTACTGTCTTTGGTGACAATAATTGTTATCTTGGTAATGATCAATATGGTTCATCACTCGAAGGAAATATAGCCGAAGTAATTTTCTGTGATGAAAAGAATACAGATTCAGACCGACAGAAAATCGAAGGTTATCTTGCACACAAATGGGGACTCACTTCAAGTCTTTCCAACAATCACCCGTACAAATCCTCCGCACCAACAGTATAAATATTAAAGGAAATACTAATGCCAGACGCATACAAAAATTACGCAACTTCAGTTGGCACGACTAGCCTGACAACCGTCTATGCAGGAATTACAGGAACTGCAATAGTGAACGCAATTCATATTGCTAACACAAGCACAACACTAGCCAATAGTGTATCTATTCAGTTGTTCAAGGGAGCAACAGGCTACTACATTGTTCGTGCAGCAGCAGTTCCAATTCAATCCACCTATCAAGCACTTGATGCACCAATTCCACTTGAAACGGGAGACACCCTTAAAGTCACAGCAGGATTAACTGCGGGACTTGATATCATCGTATCAGTATTGGAGTCAACATAAAATGGCACTACAACAAATTATTCAACATCCGACAGGAACCTATTCGCAATATTGGAAGATTCGTACTCTGAGTCTGAATCATACTGCCAAGACAGGTACAGTTATTTTGGATGGATACGTTTCTGAACAAGCAAGAATAGACAACAAGATTCCTCTTGATGAAAGAACCATCAATGTGTTTGATTTTGATGTGTGGTTTGCATCTGCTGTCATTGATGCTGCGGGAATGAACGAGGTAAAATCTGCATATCTGTTTGCCAAGTCAATTCCTGATGGGGAGTTTGTTGGAGCTACTGATGTGTAATTGTTAAACTATGGCGGCACACCTTAATGGAGATTTACTTAATGAAGTTACATCATCAACTTAAATTGTTTTTTATCTCATTAATATGTTTAACTAACACAACCTCTGCACAAATTGACCCAACAGCCAAGCTCAACCTATCCTTAGTGGCCCCACAACAGGCTGTGGCACTAAATGATATCATTGAGGTACAGCTCATGGTATCAGCTGAGGATGCCCCACAGAGGTTTGTAGTGGCTGATGTACCCTTTGGATGGGACAATACCAAACTACAACTCCTAGGAGTATCTTTAGTTGGATCTCATATTGGAGTTATGTCTGGATACTCTACTTTTCCTAATAATGATTATACCCTATGTAACGAAGTAGTTCCTCCACAGGATGGTAATGGGATGTTCTATTGCTATGGAGTACTAGGTTACCAATGGATTGTAACCACAGAGCCAGCCCAGATGTGTAAGTTTGTTTTTAAAGTAATTGGATTAGGTCAATCAGAGGTTATCCTATATGACAACCTACCCCTTAATCCACAATATCCAGCAGAATGCATTGTATATGGTTGCTGTGTAGGTGGAAACATTGTTACTGGATCTTTGACTAATACTACTGTTGGTCTTGCTTTACAAGGTGACTTTAATAATGATGGTTTAGTAACAGCTCAAGACATGGGTGAACTCCTAGCCGACTGGGGATCTACTAGTTTTAAACCTAATCCCCATGACATTAACGGAGACGGCACAGTAAACTCACAGGACTTAGCCTTACTGGTTAATAACTGGACTCAATAAACCCACCCAATCTGCAGTGTTCTAGTTAAATCTATTGAACCTCAGATTGTTTTTTAGGTATCTCTTCCTACCTAAATCAACCATTACTATTAATAGAATCCTGTAATCTATTAGTGTGTGGTTGGTGGGACAAATACTCAACAAATAACCTAGGAGTTAGAATCTTTAACTAAAGACGCAACCAAAAAGGAGGCAAATTAAATGCCAAAAGTAGGTAAAAAATCATTTCCTTATACAGCAAAAGGCAAAGCCGATGCAAAAGTAGAAGCTAAGAAATCTGGTAAGAAAATGTCAATGAAGAAAGGCTATAAATAATGTCTAAGAAAAAATCAACAACTAAAAAGAAACCCAAGATGTCTTGTGGTTGCGGAGGTAAGAAATGATTCCTTCATCAGGTTCAATTAACGTATTAAGTACAACTACTTTAGGAACAACAGCTTTAACTGGAACCTTAACTGGAACTACCGTTGTAGGTAGTAAATTACTAATTGTTACAAGTACTCCACCAGTTGCTTTAGATGGTATTAGAACAACAGCTGGTTTATTCTTAGGAAACTCAGCAATCTTTCCAGTTGGATGTAGAGTAATTGCTCAACAAAGCCCCGTTAGTTATACTTATGCTGGTATATCTTGGGCATCTGGTACAGCTACTCTTAGTGTTGCTACTATGCCTTCCGCTTCTGTATCAGGACAGACCCTTATTGTAACAGGAGCAACTAATTCTGCATTAAATGGAACATATGTAACTACTGCAATAGGAAGTACAACTACTTTTGTATTTGCTTTAGCAGCAGATCCTTTAGCTGGTTTTACTGGATGTTCAGTAACTCCAGGTATTGTTAACAGTGTAGCTGGAACAACAAATGGTTGTATTGGTTATTATACAATTAATATGCCAGCTACAGCTAATGTTAGTGCCGCTTCATTAAGTACTACTACTCGGACTCCATTTGTATTACCAGCTGGTACAACACATGTAATTGCTGCTGCAGGTACTGCTACAAACACATTTGGTCATTTAATTTTAGATGGTGTTGGACAAGTTAGCATTCCCTGTTTAGACATTCTTTGTTTTAAGAACCTGTCTAGTGGTAGTTGTGTTATAGCAGATGGAGCAGCAGGAACAGATATAAGTAAACTTTCCTTCTGTACTTTTAACGCTACTGGAAGAAACTAATTAAAATTGGAGGATTAATCAATGGCACCTTATGCTCGTACTATAAACTCTATTCAAGCTCTTGCTGTAGCAAAGGGTGTCAATTACTTTGCTAATCAAAGACATAGAAAATTTCCTGGGATTGGTGTTAATACCCTTACTTCTCCTAATTTTTTTTATGATAACTGGATTGGTTCTGATCAAATTATGGGAGTAGGTCAACTTGAAACCAATACATACAGACCATTAGTAGGTATTCCTGGATTAGGTATACCTATGACTAATAACACTAACCTAGGAACTACGCCCATTACATCAGTTTCTGTAGGATCTACTGCAATTACTATAACAATGCCAGCAGCTAATTATGTTATTACAGGAAATACAACAATAGACAGAGTTCCTATGGAGTTAGGGGATTATTTTACATTTGTAGAAATAAATTCTCCAGATCCTTGGGATGGTATTTGGGTAATTAACTCTACACCAAATATTGCAAATTTAGAGGCGGTTACTTTTACAGCAATACCTGTTAACAAAACATATTCTCAAGCAAGTTTAGGATCTTATTCTTACGATTTAAGTATATATACCTTGTTACCAACAACTGTAACTAAATCACCAAAGTTAGTTTCTACATTTGATATGAACTATGAAATAACAAGTACCTCAATAGGTATTTATGGTCATTTGGGAATAGCCCTTGGTATGACATTGGTTACTCCAAGAGGAGCTTATGCACTTAATCAATCCGATGCTGATGGCGCGTATGTAGAATTAAGTATACCAAGTGGTGTTACTTCTGGTAGGTCTAGATTATCAACTTATGATGTTTATAAAGCAAGAATAAAGGGTTACAGTGGTATAGGGTCTGATACCGTAGGTCGATTTCAAAATACATTTAAAGCAACTGTAAAATATGCAACAGTTTCAGGTGATACTGATAGCTATGTAACTGTAGGTTTTGCAAGGACACATAACTCAGCTGCAGGACAACTTGTTGCAGCTACCATAGAAGATAGAACAGTACCATTAGATAATACACTATGTTTTTTAGCTAGTAGAATGTTGCCTAATAATAATTGGTGGATCTCTGTAACATCTCAAGGGCCAAATCAAAATGCAACCTATGAACAAAGAATAGACACTGGTTTTAGCTCTGGTGTAAAAAGAAATTTAAGAATTGATTCTACTTCTTACGGTGTTGTAAAATTCTATGTAGACGATAATTTAGTTTACACAGAGTCATCAAATAGAATTATAGAACCAGCGTATCCTAATTACCAACCTGCAGTATATGATTCAAATCTTGTTTGTGAAAGAATGTTTGTAGGAGCAGAAGTACGTTCTACTTTAGGTACTGCAACAGCCAATAAAAAGTGCATTAATATCTATAGTATGCAATACACAAACAACGAAGCCTACTTAAAAACAGGTATTTCTCTTCTTAAAAAATTAAAATAAGGAATTTATTATGCCAGCAATATTTATGTCTTTTCCACAGATGTATGCATTAGCGTATGGAGCACATCAAAATTATCTTAAAAATAACATATTAACTAATACAACTATGCAGGGATCAAGTACATTAGTAATCGGGGGTAGACAAACAACACAAATTCCAACTATTGGAAAAACTAATTTACAAACTGTATTTGGACCTGCTATAGCTTATGGTGAAGCTGGTGTTTATCAAACTATGGGATATCGAGCTGCTGCTGGTGGAGCTGCCTTTATTGGTACTGACACTGGTTTAAGTCTTGTATCTAGTACACAAAATACCCATAGTTTACTTGCTGCTGCAAGTGTTGCTGATAAATATTTAGATAGATTTACTGGATGTAATTTTGCAGCAGCAGCTACTGTAAATATTTTAGCTCTTCAATGGAATCTACATGTAACTGGATTAGGGATTTTAAAAAAATTAAAGTGAGGTAAACAATGAGCAGATTACAACAAATGATGGGTGGTATGGGCGGTATGCCAACAGGCATGGGTCCTGGATCAATGGAATCACAAATGGGACAACCAATGGGACAACAAATGCCCCAAGAAAAACCAATGCCTAAGAAAAAAGCCCCAGCTAAAAAGAAGGCTGGAAAGAAGATGAAGAAGAAATGAATAATAAAAACACAAAAGCAGATTTAGATTATGTCAAGAATCGTACTGGCCCTAAGCCAGATACAAAAAAACCAAACCCAAATTTACCTAAGAAAACTAAGACTCGTTCACGATAACGAATAATCTTAAAGGAGAGTTATATAAATGCCAGAAATTAATAATGCTGAACAATCTCAACCTGTAGGGACTCAGCCAGAGTTAGCAACACCAATTCAAACAGAAGATCCAGTTACAACACACGAACGTGCAATGTTCATGAAGTACGTTCAAGACCAGGGACAAAAGATCCCTAGTAACTTCAAATCATCTGATGCTTGGTTCAATAGTCTTCTTGAAGCCCGTAAAGGATTCACTCAGGCTAAACAGGAAAATGCATCATTAAAGAAACAATACAATCAAAATGGGGTGATCAATCCTGATTATAAGGACTCACCCCCCGTTGCTCAGGCAGTACCTGAGGTAGTAGAGGATCTATCAGGCATTCCTGAAGATCTAAAAATAGTTGCATCTACAATTCCACAATCAGTCTCTAATAAAATTAGCGCAGAAGATTGGGTCCGCTGGGGTAAAGAAATTGACTCATCAGATTCCGTAAGTGACGCTACTCGAAAAGAAATTAGAGAGAAAATGGGTGCAGATGAAGTTATTATTGAGCAATTAATTAAAGGTAGAAAAGCTTTGGCAAAGCAATCATGGGACGATGCGGCTTCGGTTGTCGGAGGCAATGACAATCTAAAACGCATGTTCAAATGGGCACAGGACAACCTGACTGCTGAAGAAGTTTCTGCTACTAATCGCGCTCTACAGACAAATGCTTATAAGAATATCCTCCTAGGACTTAAGGCACGCTACGAGCAACAAAACCCACCAAAGGCCCCTTCACAGGAACCTAGACCAATGGACAATCGGGTTAATCAATCTCAGGTTCCACAAGCCGTACAGGTATTTGCAAGTTTTGCTGAACAACAAGCTGCTTTACGAGATCCACGATTTCGGGTAGACTCTGCATATAGAAGTGCAGTAGAGGCAATGACAATTAATACATCTCGGTACGGTTTTAGAAATCGTTAACTCTGTATAATCTTAGTAACAAATACTAGGACACAGAACAATTAAGGTTTTCTCCTTCGTTTTATAATTTTCAAATAACAATAGTTTCTATATAAGGAGAAACAAATATGGCATTAGGTCCAAGCGAAACAGGTCACAATGTAGATCCAATTTATCCAGTAGGTTCAAGCATTGGCAATTGGCCAAAGGGAGGTACAGCAGCTTCCTTAAGCTCTATTCCATCCGTATCTACCAGTACTGATCCCAATTACTGGCTTCCTATTTGGTCGGGTGAAGTAATCAATGCATACGATCAATATAATCTTTTTGAACCACTGGTTATGACTGAAACCATTACTTCTGGTACAACCAAACGATTCCCAATTACGGGTACTGTTGGTCACATTGGTAAGTGGAATGCTGGTATTGAATTACTCGGTGATTCAACTATCTCAACTCCAGGTTGGTTTGATATTTCATTGGATGAACGTCCAATGGCTGCATACTTTGAATTAGACGATATTCATCTTATGCTTACTCAATGGGATTATCGTTCAGAACTAGCTCGTCAGGCTGGTCTACAACTTAGTTATATTCGTGATAAGCAAATTGCTTGCATGATTGCTCAGGGTGCTTTTACTGCAGCTCGTAATCCATTTGGTGTAAACTATGGTGGTATGAATGCTACAACCAATACCCCAGCAGTTCTTTTACCAAGAAATGAATTTAACATGTTAGGTTTAAGAGGAGCTAGTACAACTGAGCGAACCGACGCTGCACTCCTTCTTCTTGAATACATTGAAAGATACATGGTAAGACTAAGCGAAATTGACGCTACCCTTACTGGTGTATATTGTGCAGTAAGTCCACAAGCTTTCCATGACATCCGTGCTCTTGGTATTGCTAGAGACATGACTGGTCTTGCTGGTGGTGCTGGTCGCCCATTCTTTGGCGGCGTAGCAGAGGCTGGTGGATTAGGTGCTAGCCTTAGCACCAGTAAATTTGGTATTCAAGATACTCTTGAATACATGGGTGTAAGTATTATTAAGAGTAACCATCTTCAACAACTAGACCATGCTCAAGTTGCGTCTGGAACAAACAATGGTACTAACGTAGTTGGTAATGCTTTGAGTACTACTACAGGTCGTTTAGCAGCTGGTAATGCTGTTTCAGTTATTACTGATCTTGGTGATGCTAAGTATAACTTTAATTGGCACGGCTATACCTCAGGTGGCACTGCGATACCTGCTGCTGGTGGTCTTACAGCAGGTAACACTCTAAATCCCGTTAAAGCTATTATCTGGCAAAAGTCAGCTGTATGCTCATTACGTCTACAGGGTATGAAGGTTGAATCTGTAAAGGATGTACGTCGCGGTACTTACTTTACTGTAAGTTCAATCATGTCTGGTGCTGGTATTCTTCGCCCAGAACTTTGCGGAGCAATTCAGGGTACTTATGCCGTTGCATAATAGTAATTAATCATTAACCACCTAGGGGGTCGAAAGGCCCCCTAGGTATTTTTTTCTCAGGAGACTTTATGCCACTAAAACCATTTAATCCAATTTCCCCACACCAAAGAGGCTTAGGAGATACAGTAGCTAAAGTTGCTAGTGCATTAAATATTAAACCAACCAAAGATTGTGGTTGTGAAAAACGTCAAGAGTTGTTAAATAAATTGGTTCCATATCCAAAGAAAGGAGCTAGATAATGGGTTTATATAGTTACACAGATGCTATAAATCATATGTTGTTATCGTCAGGTGAACATTTGATTGTAGATCTAGATCAGGATGCTGGTGTTGATACCAGCGTTGCTCAGTTCATTCTTAAACAGACCATTAAAGCTGCTATGATGAGAGGCGTAGCTAATAATAGATTTGTAAATACCTATACGCTAGAAGCTAACGGTACTATTCTTTTGCCATCTACTGCTTGTTATGCTCAGGTTATTGAACCATTGTTTGATCCAACGACGGGGGAGGTGATCCAAACAACTATTAAGTCCAATCCAACAAGGTTATTCAATATCACCAAGCAGACTGATATCTTCTCTACTTACACTAGTGGTCTTAAAATTGAAGTAATTGTTATGTTAGGCATTGAAGGCAATAGTCCACCATACGGCTGGAATGATATTGACTCTGCCCTACAGCGTGGTATTATGGAGTCAGCAGCCAGAGAGTATCAAATGATTACCCAAGGTGATTTAGAAATTGATAAGCGTATGGCTATGAGAGAAAGCTACCATTACTCTAGAGGTCGTGCTTCTGATATGCAGAAGAAGAATAGATCAATCTTCTTAGGAGATATAGGAACTAGAACAGCAGTCGATAGGCGTGGTATACTAAGTAACGATGCCTACTTTACAAGAACGAGGTTTTAATGACACTTGCAAGACTCTCAATTAATTCGTTAAGCGGAGGAGTAGGTAGACAAGCTCCAACAAAAAGATTAGTAACTGAATCAGAAAACATTGATAATTGTTTAGTTACTATTGAGAAGTCTGCCGAAAAAAGAGCACCATTAAGTTATGTTGCTTCAGGTGCAAGTACTACCTATTTAGATGTACTTAATCTTAACCCAAGTACAACATTTTCTCCATCTGGAGCAGCAACTAACTTTAATACAGATAATCTTTATTTCCACTGGTTAGATATTGACGGTTATAATCGTTATTGTATTATAATTAATAGAGCAGGATATACCTTTGATCCAGTAGCACAAAATTCATTTACTTATAATGGACAAACTATTAGATTAGATAATTTTATTACGGTTTATAGAATTGAACCCACAGAGTGGATTAAAGAAACAGTTGATCTTGAAGCAGGAACTAGTAATAATACCTCAGGATTTAACAGAGGTGTCTTTGAATACATTACTTTTGGTAATAAAGTTGGATCTACTTCATATAAACTAGCAGCAACTACGGTTGCTAATGTTGGTACCACCAGTATTCAAGAAACCTTAGGATCAATTGATTTTGATGTTGGTTTAATATTGTGGAATAAATTAGTTCCTTTAGATTATCTTCCGAATAATTCTTCTTTAGAAATAGCATATAGTTCAGTTAACTGGGCAGGATCTTTTGCTAGTAATGAATACATTCACTCTGGTGATGTTATTAACTACAAAAGAACACAAAACCCAACTACACTTAGTCCAATACTTGAAGACGATATTACCGATATTTCATCTTATTGGACAAATGTTAGAGATGATATAATTAATAGTATTGATCCAACCACATTAGAAATGGAAGAAACAGGTCAAAATTTAGAAAACTTTGAAGTTATTCCACAGTATCCAGCTACCTTAGTAAAAAATGATGTTGCAGATTTTAATGGATACAAAGCATGGAGAACTCTAAATGCTTATTATGATAAGCCAAAATATATTCCAATTCCAGGTGGAGTTATTGATTGGGCTAAAGATCATTATTACAAGTCATCTCCTTTAACAGCAGAGGACAGAGACGGCAGCACAGCCTATCTGGGGCTAGGCAAGGTATACTTTGTCCGTAATCCCTACCTGTCCTTCCCTACGGGCTTCTACAGGGCTACTAGGTGGACTAAAAACCCTTACTTTGAGCGAGTTAGATCCGAAGGTCCTAATACAGTTTTTGATCATAGACGATTCCCATTAATCATATATAAAGATACAGCTACAGACAATAAATGGAGAATAAAGGAAATGCCTTTATTTCCTAGGAGATCAGGAACCTCAGTAAGCAACCCTGGTCCTAATTCAGTAGTAAAGAAAGAAAAAGTACAATCTATGTCTATCTGGAAAGGTAGACTTTGGATAGCTACTGATAATAATATCTTCTCAAGTAGAACTAATGCTTACTATAACTTTTGGGTAGATGACATCAGTAATATTACTGCTTCAGATCCAATTGATATACAGGCTAGCGTAGGAGCCTATAATAAACTAAGCCACATTATCCCATTCCAAAACATTCTATTTGCTCTTAGCTCAGGCTCAGTTCAATTTGAAGTTCGTGGTAACGGAAGTGAGGGTGGTATCTCTCCCTTTAGCGTAGAGTTTAGACCAACATCTTTCTACAGTACATCTAAACTAGTAGCCCCTCAAAAGATGGGTAATAACGTATTCTTTATGAATGCAGGTAAGGTTTATATGTACCTCAGCGGTAGTTCTTTTAACGATGAATACTCTACTTCAATGGAGGTTAGTTCTCATTGTAGAGATTATCTACCTATTAACCTAGGAGCCATTACAGTAAGCTCTGGTGTTAATACCTTGTTATCTGTTGATGCAGATAATAAAAATACAATTTATTTATTTACTTTTAGAACAAATGGTGAAAAAGTTATTCAACAAGCTTTTCATCGTTGGATATTATCAACTAGCGATTCTATTTTTGCTCTTAAGTCTTATGAAAAAGATTTATATTTAATATCTAAAAGGACTGGATCTACTGGAGTTAAAACTTTAAATGTATACTTTACTTCTATGGAATCTGTAAATGTTGCAACCCCTATGATTGATTGGTTATATAAAGTTCCATTAGCAAACATGGTAAGCAGTGCTGGTCAAATTACTTTAACCTTACCTTTTTATGATCCAACCATAGATACAGTTATAACCGCAGAAGAATGGGGTACATCAGGTTTATTAAATCTACCTATCTCTAATATCTCTACTGATAGCATTACTGGCTTAACTAAAGTAATTGTAACCAGTTCACCAGCAAGTTATCCTATATATGTTGGTCGTTCTTATGAAATGAATATTGAATTGTCACAACAAGTTTATAGATCTACTTTAAAGGGTGGTGGAGCTGCAGATACTCCAACTGAAGGTGTACTAAACCTAAGAAGAGTTACAACTCGTCATTTAAATTCAGGTTCTTATGATATTGAAGTAGAGCGTAGAGGTAGAACACCTACCTTAACTACATTCTTTCCAACTGATATTAACAGTTTACTTGATTTTACTAATGATTTAAAGATTGATTATGTAGGAGAACACTTAGTTAAAGTCTTATCCTATTCTGAAGCTTGTAAGATTTTTATTAAATCAAGCTATCCAACCCCATGTAATATCTCAAATATAGAAATTCTAGGTAACTTTAGATCTAGAAACACTAGTGTTGAATAAGGAGTACCTATGTCTTGCTATAGTTATACATCTAATAATCCTGTGATACTTACTAATATTGAGTATATACATACTATAATTAATAGTAATTTAAATTACAGTTATAATTCTATTGCTTGGATCTGTGAATTTCCAGTAAACTCACAACTTAAAGTTTTTACAAAGGAAAGTTCATTAGATCCAGAAGTTTTATTAGTAGAAAATACCCACTATACTGTAAATACATCTACCAATAATATTACATTTCCTTTTAGTCTTAAACTTGGTAGTCAATTAATTATTAGACGTAAAACTCCTGTAGATAAAATGTTATATAGTTTTACTGATGGTGCAAAGCTAACAGCAACTCAATTAAACCAATCTTTTAATCAATTACTTTTTGGAATACAAGATAGCATCTTTACTAGTAGTACTCAAAATTTTTACTATACTGTATCTACTGTTGTTCCTTCTTGGGCAGGCGGCACTACCTATGCCCTTAATGCTATAGTATCACACGTAGCAGGAGGATCAACAGCACTCTATAAGTGTATAGCAGCTGGTCTATCTACTGTAGCACCTAATACTGCTACTGCAACTTGGACTGTCATTAATCCATCCTCTAGTGGTTTTATTATTACAGGAGGACCTACTGTTGTTAATTTTGATTTTACTAGTTTAGGTGTAGGTAAGGCAATTGTATGGGATGGGGGTAAATTTGTTAGTTCTGTCTTTACAGGAGCCTTTGCATCACTTACTGGTGTTAGTGTAGCTAGTCCAGCTCCTGGAGATATACTAAGATACAATGGAACAAATTGGGCTAATGCTGCTCCTTCTGTAACTATTACAGCCGCTAATCCAGTATTTAGTGGTAGAACTTTTTATGCTAATGGTTTGAATACTAGTTATAATAGTGGTGGTTCTGGTATATCAGCTCCAGGTTCTGGTATATTATCTGAATTTAAAAATGGAAGTGATCAGTGGGTCCTTACTGATCCAATTACATCCTATAGAATACTTCAAAAAACACTTCCATCGCCAAACGTATCTGGTACAAATATACCAGAATCTTTCTTTTCTACTGTTAACAGTCAGTTAGTAGGGTTAGCTGCTAATGTTACTAACCCAGTTAAAGTTAAGTTTCATTGGGATTTATCTTATGGTGTTATACAACAAACAGATTATATAACACAACAAGGTTTAATGAATCCAGCAACAGCACTATGGGATAGTCCAGAAGAACTATATTCAGCTACGGGTTATGGCATTGCCGTTACTACCCTAAGAAAACATGGTGTTCAAGTAAGTGATGGTGCTGGTGGTGGTGAAAGAAAATATTACTCATCTCCTTATTTTTCTTATAATACAGCTGCTGATGGTACAGATTTAAGTTATAATTCTAAAGTTAAAGGATATGGGATTAAAACTTTTTATTTAAGTATTCCAGGTAGTTCTACATCTTGTTTATCTGAGATTCCTGAAATGGAATCTGTTTCAGTGTATTTTAGATCTCCAGGTACAATAGCATTAAATGATCTTGTTATTTCTTTAAATGCTATTGGTGATGAAGTAGTATCAACATACCGAGATTACTATTTATTAGGATTACGAGATATGGCTTTTGCTAGTTCTCGTCCCATTACTAGTGTTGTTTCTACTGTTAAAGATAGGGATGCTGTATCTAGATTAAAAAAAGGTTATTTAATTAGTGCTGAATATACAGGTCTAGAAAATTATACATTTAAAAGATTGGAAGATTCTAGTGATGGTGGTTCTAATTGCCTATGGAAAATTCCTAAACAAATTATTTATTACAATAAAGCAGCACTTGCTTTAGCAAATAAAGACACAGTTTCTTTAAATACTTCAGGAAGTTTTGCAAAAAATACTGTAAGATTTGCAGGTTATTCTAAATGTTTAGGACCTTTAGGTGCAACCAATGCAAACTCTACTGTTATGGTTAGTGGTATGGGTAATTACTATAAAGCTGATGCTGTTTGGTCTGATTGGTGTGCAAGTTGGATTACAGATGGTAGTCCTGATAATGATACATATAGGTTTAATGAAGCTGACATTGATTGGATTACACAAGCCGTAACCACAGCAACAACTAGTCTTAATTTATTTAGGATTTTTGGACAAGTTCCTCCTTACAGTTATACTGCTCCATCAAGTTTTGCTTATACTGCAAGTAATCATTGGTTTCCTTGGCATTTTAGACCAAATGATATTAAAAATTCAAACGGAGTAATTGATGGTTTAATTGGAACTCATTTGCTTAATATAGATTCTAATTGTTTATTTTCAGATGCAATAAACTTTATGCCAGATCCTACAGATGAGTATGTTTATAGAATTGTTACTAAATCAGGTTTATTACCTTATTTTAAAACATCTGGTAACCCATCTTTAAAGACTTCTATTATTTTAGAGTATGGATTTACAGATCATAATTTTAGTAATGCAACAAATCTTTTAAGTGATAAAAATACTATTTTTAAAAGTGGTATGATAACAGCTAGACAAGCTCGTTCTTTATCTAGGTTTAATAAATCAAATACACGTGTTTATGTTAAACATGAAACAGTAGAATCAACTGCTGGATCTGATAGATATGTTATTACATTGGGTATTCAAGTACCTAGATTAAAATCTATTGGTTATTCTAAAGTATTTAGAGCAATCTATAATACTTCACCTAGTTATCCTACACAAACCTCAACTGTAGGAGCTTTTGTAGCGGATACAGAAATTGATTCAGGTCCTTGGAATTTTGGTGATATAGATTCTGATTTTTCTGGTACTGGCGGTACTATAGAAACATTTAGTAATGCGGATGGTTGGAGTACTAATATTGTAGTTCCAACTTCGGGTACTCAAAATTCTCTAGAAGGTTTTCCTTCTACTTATCCAACTAAACCAGATACACAATTAATTTCAGGCCGTAATGAATGTGCTGTTAAGTTTACTAGATTAGGGTTACCTACTAATCTATGGATTCGTTTATCTGTTTTGAATACAGATGGGTCTTTAGCTTTATTAGATTCTGTTGGTATGGATATAAGTACTAACGAATAACAGGAGAATTACAATGGAAAAAAAGAATGATTTTGATAGGCTTTTACAAATTGTACAACTCCTAGTTATCCTAGCTGGTGTTGGTGGTTTTTTTATTGAGATAGGTAAGACTACATCAATACTAAGTAGAACCACTAATGATATATCTGAGTTAAAACTTATTGTTCAAGATTTATTAAAAGCCCAAATACAAGTGTCTTCTACAGATGCAAGGCATAGTGCCCTGCTCGAAGACCTAAAGCAAAGAGTTTTAGAATTAGAAAGAAGGAAACCATGAATAATCGTAATACAACTATGGCAGGTATCGGTGCAATTATCGTAGCTATTGGTAGCGTTTTTGTAACTATGTTTGATGCAGACCCAGCAACCGTAGTAGATTTTGGTTCAGCTATTGCAGCTATTATTGCTGGAGTTGGATTGATTTTTGCTAAGGATGCCAAACCCCCGACTACTCCAAATGTTTGATAGAATTTTAATGCAAATTGCAGTAGGATTATTTGATGTTTTACTTAAAAAAATTGAAGCAGGTAAAATGGCTGTCGATGCTGATGTTGATGTTGAGCGTTTGCGTCGTGCTGGTTCTAGGATTGATGAGTGGTTGCGGAAGCAGGACAGTCTTTATCCCAGACGAGAGTCCGATTCGGATAGGCCCTAATGCTAGAGTCTATGTATATACCCTACAACAAGGTCAATGGTTCCTCAGTAACAATACTGTAACCATTCCCGAAGGTTGGTACTGTGTACCCCCTTCCTATGTAAAAGACACTAGACCCCTAGGAGAAATAAAATGAAAGAAAAGTTAAATGAAATGCAAGAGAAGTTATTGGACTGCTTAATCAGCGATCTCAGTGACCCAGACCGTAGAACCCCTGGTCTTTATACCGTAGTACGAGGTATCCTCAGCGACCACAAGGATAAGGTTAATACCATTCCAAACGAAGCTATTGAGGCTGTAGAGGCCGCTATGAAGGACTCAGTTCCCTTTAAGATTAAGAAAGCAGCTTATTAATGAAAGTTCCCCAAGAAGTAATCAATGATTTTAGAAACCATTTGTATTTTTGCTTTAAGCATCTAGGACTTGGGGAACCCACTAAGATACAGTATGAATTAGCCAGAGAGATCCAAGAAGGGCAGTCAGATGCCATCATAGCCGCAGGACGCGGTACGGGTAAGTCTACCATCACAGCTTGCCTAGCGAGCTGGGAGTGGCTTAGGGACCCTAATTTAACCTTCCTAGTATTATCAAATACCCAGGGTAAAGCTATCGATTTTGTCTCTCAGGCTAGAAAGATCCTATCTGTAGTCCCTTATTGTCACTATATGATACCTCGGGACGAGGATAAAGACAATGCACTTGGTTTTAACCTAGCGGTTAGAACCAAGTTTACACAAGATCTAAACTGTGCTGCTAGAGGCATCACAGGTCAGATCACAGGTTTACACGCTGACCGTGTAGTCCTAGACGATATTGAAATCTCGGGTAAGAATGAAACCCCAGTTGGTAAAGAAGCTTTACTTAAGAAGTTAGCAGAACTAGAAAGTATTAGGAATAAGAACTCTAGAGTAATCTTCTTAGGTACACCCCATTATCAAGACTCTATTTACAATACTCTAAAAGAATCCTATCCCATGATTAAGTATCCTGCAGAGATGCCAGATACCTCTCTTCCCTATGAGGTAGAGGACGTGGCTCCTTGGGTCCTAGGATTGGATCTGGAGGCAGGGGAGGCAACACAGCCCGAACGGTTCAACAAGGACGAGCTTGGCTCCAGACGGGCTAAAATCGGCCCTAGCCACTATGCCCTGCAGTACAAGCTGGTAACATCCCTAGCCGATGCGGATAGATACCCATTAAAGCTTAGGGATCTAATAGTCATGGATCTAGATCCTGAGCTTGGTCCAGATAAGATAATCTGGCAAGGGCAGAATCCAATGAGAGATGTTCCTAGCTTTGGTATGACTGGTGATCACATATGTGATCCTATGTTTATTAGTAACAAATATATTAAATATCAACATAGTCACCTATGTATAGATCCCAGCGGCAGAGGAACTGATGAGACAGGCATATGTATTTCCTCTGTCTTAAGTGGAGTTATCTTTGTCCATGAGTTACTGGGTATCCAAGGTGGGTATGATGATCATGTCTTAGCTAAGATTGCTAAGTTAGTAAATGAATACCATATTCCTTTAGTTAGAGTAGAATCTAATTTTGGTGATGGATTATTTACTAAAGTCCTTACTCCTTATTTAATAAATCATTGTGGTAAGGTTGGTATAGAAGAATATAGAGTTAAAGGTCAAAAAGAATTAAGAATTATTTCAACCTTAGAACCTGTAATCTCTATGCATAGATTAGTCGTAGCTAGAAAAGCTATGAAAGATCAAACAAATCAAATACAATTAACTAGATTACATTCTGGTCGTGGTGCTTTAAAGCATGACGATAGAGTAGACGTTCTTGCAGCAGCTGTAGAATTCTATAAGTCACATATGGCCTTAGATACAGAGAGGGCTTCTGAAGACATTAAAGATAAAGAGTGGAAGAAAAGAATTCATGACTGGGCTAATAATTTTAGGGCTGGTGACTATGCCCCAACTAGTGGTGCTACAAAGGTTGTTGCAACTAATCAAAAACAAAAATCAAAAAGAAACCAATGGGGTTGGTAAGGAGTTAATTAATGGACCCAATGACAATTATTGCAATTGGTGGAGCTATTGCTGGTGGAGCAAGTACTATCTTTGGTGGTAGAGCTTCAGCAGCAGCCGCAAGAACACAAAATGAACAAGCAATGCGTAACTGGTACGCAGCTAATACACAAAAAACATTTAATAATTCTAGAGAACAATTCCAAGCTGCTTATCAATTTACACAGCAACTAAAAAGAAACTCTGCTATTGTAGAAGCTGCATATCAATACCAAAGAGAAGGTAGTGAGAATATTTCAAATAAATCTAACCTAGCTCAACTAGAGTTATCTAGAGATTTACAAAGTCAACAGGGTTTGTTAAATGATAATGTTGCTAATCGTGGTTTAATTGCTAAAAGCGGTACAAGTAATCTTATTGCTGCAGCTCAAGCTTTTCAAGCTTTAAGAAGTGCTTCTATTTTACAACAAAATAAGAAAATTGAACTTGAAAATCTTAATAAACAATTTAAGGGAATGATGTCTCAGCAAACAGAAAATATCTTTATGCCTAATATTCAAGGTTATGACGAAGCACCACTGCTTGGTAGTACCGATAGTACAGGAACAGATATTGCTGGAGCACTGCAGATTGGTGCTGGTATTGCTGGTGCGGTGTACGGAGGAATGGGTGATTCACCTTCAACTACTACTCCTAGAACCACTACTACCACTACTCCTAGAATTCAAAGTTCGGGTACTCCTTTACGTGCTTCAGTTATTACCACACCAAGAGCACCAAGTACCATACCATTCTACTTAAGACGATAAGGATCACATATGCCACCAAATAATGCTTTTAATCCCCAACAAAATAAATTTCCTAGTATTGAAACTGTAGCCGCCCCTACTCCACTATATAAGGATTCAAAGTTTGCTGGAGGGGGTTATCAAGTTGGTGACCCAGTAAAGCAAATTGGCAGGACAGCAGACGAACAAAACTATATTAACCTAGCTGAAATTGCTGCTGGTACATCTAAATCGTTAGATACTTTTGGTAGTATTGCTAGTGCTGTAGATAAAAGTAAAATTGAACGGGCTGGGATTGAGTGGGAAAAGATTAACCAAAACGAAGACTATAATCTTGAGCAAAAACAAAAACAACTAGAAGAAATATTTAAAAACACTAATACACCAATATTAGGCTCTAATTGGAAAGATCAATTACAAATTCAAGCAGATAAGAATTGGAATTCCAAAGAAGCAAGGGATCAATTTGAGCAAGCAAGATATACTGAAGAATTTGCTAAGTATATAACAGAACATCCAGGATTAATTCAAACACCCAAGGTACTCAAAGAGTTTGATAAAACCTATGAAAAAAAATACCCAAGTTCTAGTTCAAATACATGGTTTATTTTAAAAAAAAGTGGTAATACCACACAAGATGCAGAAAATGAAATTAAAACCGCTATTACTAATTTACCGTCAAAAGTAAATAAAGCTTTTCCTTTGCCTACTTCAGATCAAGTAAACGCAGTATTACAAGATCCCAATAGTGAAGTTTCAGCGGGTATTAGGAAAAAAAATCCATTTTTCTTTGAAAACATAGATAACGCTCGTACAATGAATTTCAGGGATTTTAATGATCATGTATATACAGCTATGGTAGGTAACCTAAGCAGTTTTATAGGAGATATATCAGTATATACGGAAGAAATACAACAAGCTATGTTAGAAGAATTACCTAATATTGCTACTGGAGTAGCTGACAACATATATAAACTTACAAACGATTATGCATTAAAAGAAAATGAAAGAATAGCTTATGAAAACCAAAGGGAAACTCTTCTGGCGTTTAAAGCTACTCCAACTATAGATAATTTAAATAAAGTTTGGGATTCTGTGTTAGTTAATTCAGGAAATACTACACTAACACAAAAACAAAGAGATGACTTAATACTTCAAAATATACCTGAATTAATTAAATCATGGGATACAATAGCTAACAGTAAAGATAGAGAAACTGTTTTAAGCATACATCCTAATTGGAATAGAATGACTCCAGTTCAAAAAATAGAAGCTGCATTTCAACATTTTCTTTTGTGGGCTAATGATCATTCAAATCTAGAATATAACAATTTACTAAAACATTTTAATTTAAAGAGCCAAGATGAATTTGATAATTTTTTAAAAATTGCTAAAGAAGAAATAGCAACCTCTAAAGAAACAGAAGAAGCTACCAAAATAGATTTTAGTAAGACAGTTAAAACACAGCTTGACCAAGTAAAAAGTAGAATAGGTACTCTTGGGTATAACCCAGAAACCGAAAATCAACTTAAACAATCTTATACTTTTATAGCTAATCATTATGGTATAGGAGTAGAAGAATTACAACTCATGTTCTTAGATAAAGACGGTAATATTAGTACTACAAAAACAGCACAAGAGTGGCTAGATTCAATTACCGATCCAGTAAC
>Ga0209107_10000069_pt1 | contig 62754 bp, 50 predicted proteins | sample LakErihyJuly2011_2_FD_187460 | JGI IMG/M metagenome (GOLD analysis project Ga0209107, IMG submission 187460) | Freshwater microbial communities from dead zone in Lake Erie, Canada - CCB hypolimnion July 2011 (SPAdes) (version 2) | ecosystem: Environmental > Aquatic > Freshwater > Lentic >...
AATGAATGGGATGAATCCAGTTACAGCAGAACCGGTGCAGGCGAACATGCAGCTGCTTTGAAACGACACAATGAGGATACTGCCAGTGAGTAATTTATTTAAAAAAGTGGCTTGTTTTACCGACATTCATTTCGGTCTCAAGAGCAACAGTAGCACCCACAATCAAGATTGTGAGGAATTTGTGGAGTGGTACATTGCCAAAGCCAAAGAGCAAGGTTGTGATACTGGAATTTTTATGGGCGATTGGCATCACAATCGCAACAGTCTCAATATCACCACTATGGACTATAGTCTTAGGGCTTTGGAAAAGTTGGGTCAGGCGTTCGATAACTTTTATTTCTTTCCTGGCAATCATGATCTTTACTACAAAGACAAGCGTGATATTCATTCTGTAGAGTTTGGCAAGTATATTCCTGGAATTACTGTGGTTCATGAACCCACTACCATTGGCGATGTTACCCTTTGCCCGTGGCTTGTAGGAGACGAATGGCGAAGCGTGGGCAAGAAAGGCGGCAAGTACATATTTGGCCACTTTGAGTTGCCCAGCTTCTTTATGAATGCCATGATTCAAATGCCGGATCACGGTGAGATTCAGTTGGATAGTTTTAAAAATTATGAACTTGGCTTTAGTGGACACTTTCACAAGCGCCAGCAACAGAAGAACATGGTGTACATTGGCAATGCATTCCCGCACAACTATGCAGATGCATGGGACGATGACCGTGGCATGATGATATTAGAATGGGGTGGAACTCCAGAATATCACAGTTGGCCCAACCAACCCACATTTAGAACTGTCAAACTAAGTCAATTGATTGACGATGCTGAGACAATTATCAGACCCAAACAGCACTTGCGTGTTACACTTGACATAGATATCACATTTGAAGAAGCAAGTTTTATCAAAGAAAAATTCATTGCGGACTATGATATCCGAGAACTGACTTTGATTGCAGAAAAGAAAGACATAGAAATCAACACTAACATTGATATACAAGCATTTGAGAGTGTGGACCAGATTGTCAGTAGCCAAATTGTTAACATTGACAGTGATCAATTTGACAAAAACGTATTATTATCAATTTATAATAGCCTATGAGTTTAAAATTAAAAGAACTGACAGTTAAAAACTTTATGAGCGTAGGTAATCAAACCCAAGCTGTAAATTTTGCACAAGAAAATCTAACACTGGTACTGGGTGAAAACTTGGATCAAGGTGGCGATGACAATGGCAGTCGCAACGGCACAGGTAAAACTACCATTGTGAATGCTTTGAGTTACGCATTGTTTGGCAATGCATTAACCAATATTAAAAAAGATAATCTAATTAACAAGATTAACAATAAAAACATGTTGGTTACACTGGCGTTTGAAAAAGACGGCATGGACTATCGCATTGAACGTGGGCGCAAACCCAATGTTCTACAGTTTTTTGTCAACGATCAAGCACAAGAAACTGAAGAAACAGACGACTCGCAAGGAGACATGCGAGAAACGCAACGAGATCTTGATGAATTGTTGGGCATGAGCCACGACATGTTCAAGCATATTGTTGCCCTTAACACTTACACAGAGCCATTTCTCAGCATGCGGGCAAATGATCAGCGAGTTATCATTGAACAATTGCTGGGAATTACTTTGCTAAGTGAAAAGGCTGAAGCATTAAAAGAACTTATTAGACAAACTAAAGAAAATATCACTCAAGAGTCTGCCAATATTGAAGCTACCAAGAAAGCCAATGAAGGTATTCAAAAGAGTATTGATGCATTATTAACTAGACAAAGTGCTTGGCGCACACAACATGCTAACGAAATAGAAAAAATTGGTCGTGCAATTGTGGAACTTGAAAGTGTTGACATTGATTCTGAAGTAGCAAAGCATGCAGAACTAAAAGTTTACGATGAAAGTGCTGCCAAACTAAAAAGTTTGAACAAAGAACGTGCTACTCTGGAAAGTGCGCTGGCGCAAGCAGAAAAAAGTTTAACAAAGTACACAAAAGAACTAGAAAGTCTAGCAAACAAAACATGCCATGCTTGCGAACAACAGTTGCATGATCACAAACATGAAGAAATGAATGCACTGGCAGTAAAGCATTTGGAAGAAGCCAACACTTATTTTAACAAAGTTACAAAAGATCTAGGCAAAATTGTTAAAGAATTAGAAACAATTGGAGATATTAACGGCAGGCCCAACACTTATTACGATAGTTTGGAGCAGGCTCTCAAGCATCAGAACAATTTAAAAACATTGGAAACACAATTAATTACCAAAGCAGACGAAACTGATCCGTATCAAGAGCAAATAGACGAGCTTACTGACACAGCCATGCAAGAAATTTCCTGGGATGGTGTTAATAATCTCAATAGTCTCAAAGATCATCAGGAGTTTTTACTTAAATTGCTGACCAGCAAAGACAGTTTTATACGAAAAAAGATTATAGATCAGAACTTGGCCTATCTAAACAACAGACTGACGCACTATCTTGACAAGATGGGATTGCCACACACGGTGATATTCCAGAACGACCTCACTGTTATCATCACACAACTGGGGCAGGACTTGGACTTTGATAACTTGAGTCGAGGTGAACGCAACAGATTGATACTGAGTTTGTCTTGGGCATTCCGTGATGTGTGGGAAAGTTTGTATCAACAAATCAATTTGTTGTTTGTTGACGAACTTATTGACAACGGATTAGACTCAGCTGGTGTAGAAGGTGCCTTAGCAGTGCTTAAAAAGATGAGCCGAGAACGTAAAAAGAACATTTTCTTGATCAGTCACAAGGATGAATTGATTGGGCGTGTTAACAATGTTCTAAAGGTTATCAAAGAAAATGGGTATACCAGCTATGCAAACGACTTAGAGGTCACAGAATAATGCTAAAAGCCTGGACTGTTGAACAAGTTTATGAACTTTGTCGACGCATTAGAGACGCCACAAATGAGCGTGGACGTAATAATGCGTGGCATTGGGAATGTAAAAAGGACTTGTACAGAATCAAGTGGTCAGCAGAACAGGCAATAGCCCAGTGTGAGCACTTTGCTGAAGAAGAACAATTTATTCGAAGCTACGGACACAAACAATTATTAGGCATAATAAAAGGCAATGAGTAAACACGTTGAGCCATCATCAACACAAAACGAAGAGTCGCATGAACAACTCATGGCGGCTTTTAGACAATACTTCAAAGCAAATCAAGATTGGCAGGCAAAAGGCACACGCATCGCAGGCGAAAATATGCGCTACTGGTTAGCACAAATTAGAATCATAGCAAAGCAACGTAGAGAACATGTTCAAAAATATCGTGTGTATCTGGACACAGCTAAACGTGAACGCAAGGCAAATCAAAAAGGCACAAGTGGAGATCAAGATAGCACTAACTAGTGTATGTCTTGGTATTACGAAAATCAATTAATAGAAGAATTGCCCGAGGATTGTGTTGGGTTTGTGTATCTCATAACAAACACAGTCACTGGGCGTATGTACATAGGCAAAAAATTAGCCAAATTTGCAAAAACCACTTACAAAGTGGTCAAGTTAAAGAACGGCACCAAGAAGAAAAAGAAAATCCGCAGCAAAATTGACAGCGATTGGCAGGACTATTATGGTTCCAGTGATGAGTTAGGCAAAGATGTTGTGCAGTTAGGTCAAGAAAACTTTCGCAGGGAAATACTATTTTATTGTAAGTCCAAGGCAGAAACGTCATACGTAGAGGCACGAGAACAATTTACACGCAGGGTATTGGAATCTGACGAATATTATAACGGTCAGATATCTGTTCGTGTCCACGGCTCCCACATCAAAGGCAAAAAGTTAAACGGTTAAAGCAAGCACAAGCCAATTTCATGTGCCCGTACACCTGGATCTCGGATCGCAGGGAGGGAAATTCTCCAGCCGTTAGGAGTACTCAGCAACTATCCTTTACAGGACGACGATCAGATATGCCTTGACACAACTGATTTTGCTGTTTGAAAAGATTTTAAAAGGCTAAAAGAGGGGAAATACGCCCCACGTACACACGCATGTTAGCGTATGAGTGTGTGCCGCCGTTGTGATAAGACAGCATGATTAGGTACCGGATAACCGCCTAAGCTAGTAGAAATACTTGTAGTGCAAACGCTAAGTGAACTGCTCAACTCAGATAATGTTCAAATAACTTTGCCCGCCAGGGCGAAGTGTGACTACACAATCTAGATAATATTTAAACTGCTTCGCAGTTGATAGTTCTTAAAAACAACAACAGTTCGAGCGAAAGCGAAGAACAGAAGAACGCAAGTTCTTCTTTACAGTAAAGGCATTCGTGTTTCTTTAGTGGTTTCGATATTTTCGTTAATCACATTATAGATCATGTCACGATCTTCAAAACTATACAGTTGTAGAAGTTCGTCCACTGTGACACCACCACGCATGTACCACGAGATTCTAAAAAGTTCTTGTTTGAACTCTTTGATTTGGCCGTCGAGCCTAATTAATTTCTGTTCAATTTCTTGAGGAGAGAGGTTAATTAGGCTTTTACGAAAAAATTTGATTGATCAAGTTCCACTGTGAGTTTGGTTTCGGTAGCACATGCTTCACATTTTACAGGAAACTTTGGCATGGCCCATGTGTCATTGTTTTTGTAATTCTGTTGCTTGATGGCTTCAAACACTGTGCGGTCAGCATTTTCCAACCACTCCATGATCCAAGAGCGTTCAGTCACTACTTGATCCACAGTGCTGACACTTTCAATGGTGTATTTGTATATGTCGTTTTGGACTTTTGCCAATTCTTTAAACAATTCTGTTACCAGTTTTTGTTTTTGTTCATCATCTGTCATGATTTCAGTCTGTGCAATTTTTTGTTGCAATTGAAAGTTGATTAAATTGAATTCTGTGCTTTGTTTGTAAGTCAACGGAGTCAACTGAATAGTGAGATTGTCCAGCACAATTTTATTATCATAAACACAGTTCATGTAGTGCTCGATAACACGACTTAGATCCAAATCATAATCATTTTCAGTGGCACAATTTCCACAGGTATGACTAACTGCCATTTCGTTGCCATAAGTGGCAATTCTAATTGCAGCCAAAATGATAGTGATGTCAATGTTAGACAGCTCCCAGGGATTTTTGACATTAGGGCAACAACTGGCAATCACATTGGCTGTGCTTTCTCCTGACAGCAATGCATCAGGCGTTTTAATTATGATTTCATCCATGCCAGTCATACCGTACACTGGCATGTGTGTTAAATCGCCTTGAATTGTGCCTGGCTTGCTAAAAATACCACCAGATGGCAATTTGATAAAAACTTTTGGTTGTCTAAAATATTTCTGTAATGGATTATTGGCCATGTTATTACTCCGTTTGTCTTGTATTTATATGCGTACTTTTTGGGGTATTTTTATTTGAACACATATAAATGGTAAATATCTATTATGAAAGTCTATGAAATCATTACTCCACAGCCCTTGAACGAATTTGCATTGAAAGATCTAAATCCGTTCAACTGGGGCAAGGGCGACGAAAAAACTGACACAGCTGCTACTGCTGCTGGGCGGTCTGCTGCAACAGGTGTTGCTGTGGGCGGTACACTGGCAGGAATAGGCACCGCCACCATGGCGTGGGAAAGTTTTGGCAAAGACAAGACGCCTGCCGGTGTGGCTGCTAGAAAAGCCAGTAAAGCTGAAGCGGTCAAATCCTTAGGCAATTGGGCTGCAATCTTAAAAATGTTGCAGGCTTTTGAAATAGTTGCTGAAACCAAATACAGATTGTATGTGTTGGAACAGAGGTATCTCAAAGGTGAACTCAATAAACAGCAATTTGCTGATTATCAAAAGGCATTCTTGGGACTGGCACAGGTACAATTCTTTGCACCCTGGTTGGTGGACATACTGGCCAATATGACAATTGTTAGATTTATAGCCAAACTGATATTTGGAGTTCTCACTCTGGGTGCTGGATTTTTTACCGGAGGTGTGGCTGCTGTGGTGGGCATTGGATTGCAAGCTGCTGTGTTCACCGCACTGCAACAATTTTTACGCAGCCATGCATTTGAAACTTGGATGTTTAATAATCTTTTGACACCTTTGATATTGGCTGGTACTATTCCATACGAATCATGGAGTCTGTTGAGAAAATACGTGCTTAGTGAGATTCCTATTCTGAACAAGTACATAGACAGTGGCGGCAATCCTGGCATGGGATATGCTGATGCTATGGCTGCTAAGAAGAAAGAAGTCAATCCCAAAGCTGCTGAAGAAGATGAAAAAGTCACTGACTTTGGAAAAATAAACAAACCCAATGCTGGCAAAGATGCTGTTATAATCAACGGTACTAATATTGTGGGTCCTGACGGCAAACTGGATGATTTTTCTTTTATGAAAACAAGTGTACAAAATTACATATCGTTGCATCCTAACGATCCAGAAGTTAAAAAAATACCCAGCATACCAAGAGCAGCTAATTCAATCTACAAATAACATTAACTACCTACTTTTCAAATCCTATAAATATACTATATTTCTAGGATTTTTTTATGGCCGATAAAGTTGACCTAAGCGACGACACGTTAGACAAATTAGCACAACGATTAAAAAATGGCGGTGCTGGTAATTCTGGCGGTGGAAACCAAGGTGGAGGAGGTGGAGGATCTGGTGCATTTGGAGAGGCAATGAGCAAAGCCTCAAAAGAATTTAATCCTCTAGCAGATGCTTTAAAATTAGGCGGTTCTGCGGTATCGGGCATCAGTACTGCATATGGTAAACTACAAAGTGTAATTGAACCAAGTCTTGGAACTTGGAGAAAACTCAGCGACACTGGCGCAAGTTTTGGCAATGACATTGTAGGCATGAGCGCGGCCGCATCTGGGTCTAGATTAACACTGGACGAGTTTGCAGATGTAATTAAAAAGAATTCAGGAAACTTCAGCGGCCTTGGTGGCAATGCTGCCAAAGGCGCAGAAAACTTTGCTAAACTCAGCAAAGAAATGGCAGACAGTGGCGTAAATGATAATTTGCTTCGCCTGGGCATGTCAAGTAAAGACATTAATGAAGTGTTGGCATTGCAAGTGGGCATGCAACAAAGCATTAACATGGACAACGAACAGCAACGTAAAAAAGCCATAGAATCAGCTGTTAAACTGGCAACTGAGATGGATAGCATGGCCAAACTAACGGGAGTTAGTCGCAAAGAGCAAGAAGAAAACATGAAGAAAGCTCAAGCGGACATGCAAGTTGAAGCTAAACTTCGTGTGCTGACCATGGGCAAGAGTGAGGAAGAAGCAGCTGCAATTCGTAGTGGTTTCATGACGCAATACAATGAAGCACAACTTCGCGGACAAGGACAAATGTTCAAAGAAGTGTTTGCCACAGGCACAGTTCAAAGTCAAGAAGCTGCAAATCAAGTGGCAATATCTGGTCGTGAAGCACAAATGACCATGGCTCAAGCCAAAGCCACCGCTGCGGGTGACGCAAAAGCTGCAGGTGAATACAGTAAACAAGCCGCAGTGGAGTCAATGAAGAATCAGAATGATGTTAACAAACTGAATCTTGCAATTTATTCCAGCAACACCGATGCTGGCAAGTCCATGAAAGAAAGCATGACTGCTACATCTGGCATGTACAAAGCAGAGCAAGCTGTTAGAGCCAAGATGGAAAAAGACGGCTTGTTGGCTGGCTTGTCAGAACAACAAAAAGCTGCAAAAGTTCATGAAGAAGCATTGGCACAAATAAAACGCGAACAAAATAACGAAAACGCCGATGGTACAAAAAAAGCTGGCAGTGAAAGTACAGATGCATTGTTAAAAGTTGGCCGTGCAGCTGGGGATGTTGAAAGTGCTTTCATGAACAGCGTGGTAAAACCTCTAAACGAAAAAGTTGGACCAGCAATAAATCAAATTGCAGAAAAAGTAATACCTGCACAAGTGATAAGAAACAGAACAGCTGCAGAAGGTGGTGGACAAGTAAAAGAAGGGTCCGGCGAAGCCTTGTCAAAAGTTGTTAAACAGGGAGTTGACGCAAGCCAAGACAGCACAGCTAAAACCAAAGACGAAGCCATTAAAACCAAGCAGCCTAATACTGGATTTGCTTTAGGCGACATTGGCCGAGCTGCAGGCGAGCTTGCAGGCACAGGCACCAATGCTGTTTTAGCAGGACTTACTTTAGCAAATGAAAAACTAGACGGACTTGATGTTAAGAAACGTGCAGAAGGCACAACAACTACCGGACCTGAACTTGCTATCATTGGTGAAGCAGGCAAAGAGCATGTGATCCCAGATGACAAGATGCAAACTTTGATGCAGAATGTCAAGCTGGACGGCTTGAGCAAAGCAACTGAAGCATTGACAAAAGATAAAAGTGGCGGCGGAGTTGACATGGCCGCCATGGGCAAGATGGTGAACACCACAGTGAGTTCTGCAACAAGTCCTGGCGCCAGCGCAGCCACCAGTGCAGGTGCTGATGCAGTTGATGACAAAGCTGTGAACAAATGGAAAAAATGGATCACAGACGGAAATGATTTCAAAGCAGATGCTGAACGTGAAGCAGCTGTAAAAACTGGAGAATCGATCAAAGCTCGACTTGCTGATAGGCAATCACAAGTTGCTGCATTAGAGCAAACTGCCAGCCAAAGAGAATTATCAGAGAAGGAGCAACAAGAGTTAAAAGTTGCAAAATTTGGTGTTGTGCGAGCCACTAACAACCTTAAAGATCAAGAAGCTCGAATGACAGCCATTGATCAACTTGAAAAAGAAGGTGCAACTAAACTAGTTAATTCTAAAAAATCAGAAGTTGCTGAAGTTGTGAAGCAAGCAGAAGAAGGCAAATTCAAAACTCTTGATTCTAAAAAATCAGAAATAGCCGAAGTTGTCAAGCAAGAAGAAACTAAAAAAGCATCAGTGGTTGCACAATCAGTGTTCAGTGCCATGGCCACCATTGGCTTGACTGATAATCAAAAGAAAATGTATGGAGAGTTTGCTAATCTCAGTGCAGAAGACAGTGCAAAAAAACAAGCAAGTCTCAAGGAAGAAGAAGCATCTGCCCTTGCAGCCAACATAGCAGCATCAAAAGCACGAGATGCCATAGAAGAAAAAGCTGAATTGGAAGGTCGCAAAATGACTGAGGCTGAAGAAGCTGAACACAAAGCTCTTGGGATAATACAAAATGCTTCTGCTGACAAAATAACTGCTGCACAAGAAGAACAACAGGTGCTGAGTCGTGCTGACGAACAACGAGTATTTCAATCAAAAGTTCAAGCAACTCAAGCAGAAATGCAAACTGAAGTTTCAAACAGACTGGCAGAAATTACCAAAAACAATGGACTAGCATCGCAGGAAAGTTTACAAAAAGAAGCTGAATTTAGATTAATTGGGTTGACACAAGGTGCAGAAGCTGAAGCAAAGGCTAGAGAAGAATCACTTAAATTGACCACCAGTGTCAGCGATGCAGAGATAGCGGCCAAGTTTAAAGAAGCTGAATTTAAATTAATTGGTATAACTCAGGGTGCAGAAGCTGAAGCAAAGGCCAGAGAAGAATCAGTTAAAACAATAAGCAATACTGTAGCAACATCTGAAGCTGGAAAATCAATTGATTCCACCGAAGCCAAAACACAAGATCAAACAAAACCCAAAAAGAGCATAGCAGACACGTTTGGTGCCATGTTTGCTGATATCAAGTTGCCCGATGTTCAAAAAATAACCAGCACCGCAACTAGAATCAACCCTCCAGAAGATGTGGCTAAGAAAGCAGAAGAAGATAAAAAAGCCAAAGCTGCCATTGATGCCAAAGCAGCCGAAGCCAAAAAACCAGCAGAGGCTGCTAAATCAACTGGAGAAGTCACTCTAAAAGAAGTGCATGCCAGCTTGGAACACTTAAATAAGAGTATGGCACAAATGTTAACTTATACTCAGCAAACAGCTACAGCCACTCAGCAACAGGTAAAAGCTACAAAAAATTTGTCGGGCAACAAGTTTGGATAACAAGGATAATTGAATGACGTGGAAAAAGTATTTCTCGCCCGTTGAGGTCAACGGACAATTAAGTACCATCAGTGGACTTAATAGCGGCAATCGCCCCGGCCCGGCCAGAACTAACTATTCCAGCTATTTGCCAGATGTTTATTCCGGCAGTCCCAATCGTGTTGAACGTTATCAACAGTATGAAGTCATGGACAGTGATCCAGAAGTCAATGCTGCTTTGGATATTTTAGCAGAGTTTTGCACACAGAAATTGAAAGATGGCAAGAGTCCATTTGCAATCAAATGGCGTCAAAAAGCCACCAACAGTGAAATTAAAATTCTAAGTGAATACTTGCAACAATGGAACACACTGCAAAAGTTTGACACACGTATTTTCCGCATTGTGCGCAACACATTCAAGTATGGTGATGCATTTTTTATTCGTGATCCAGAAAATCAAAAATGGAGTTACATTGACGCAAGCAAAGTGGTCAAGGTGATTGTGAATGAAAGTGAAGGCAAGAAACCTGAACAGTTTGTGATCAAAGACCTAGCTCCTAACTTTGTTAATCTAGTGGCAACACAGATCACACCCAGTGTGAATCCCCGTAGTCATTCAGGTCCAGGCGGTGCTGGTGGCCCGCAACAATACGCAGGATCAACCAGCAGCAACGGCGGCAGTGGCAGCAATCGTTTTGGATTACAGCAAACTGAACAGGCAATCAACGCTGAACACATCATTCATTTGAGTCTAAGCGAAGGGTTAGACAACAACTATCCGTTTGGCAACAGTTTGCTGGAAAACATTTACAAAGTTTACAAACAAAAAGAATTATTAGAAGATGCCATCTTAATTTATCGTATACAACGTGCTCCAGAGCGCAGAGTATTTCACATTGATGTGGGCAACATGCCCAGTCACTTGGCCATGGCATTTGTGGAACGTGTTAAAAACGAGATTCATCAACGTCGTATTCCGTCACAAACCGGCGGTGGACAGAACGTTATTGACAGTGCGTATAACCCACTTTCAATCAACGAAGATTATTTCTTCCCCAAGACAGCAGACGGTAAAGGTTCAGATGTTACCATGCTTGAGGGTGGCAAGAACATTGGTGAAATTGACGATTTAAAGTACTTTACTAACAAATTGTTCCGCGGTTTGCGCATACCAAGCAGCTACTTGCCCACAGGACAAGACGACAGTCAAAGCAATTTCAATGACGGCCGTGTGGGCACTGCATACATTCAAGAACTGCGTTTTAACAAGTATTGTGAGCGTTTACAAGCACTGATCACCGCAGTTTTTGACGAAGAATTCAAGATGTACATGCACAGCAAGGGCATGAACATTGACGCAAGTTTGTTTGAATTACAGTTTAATCCACCACTTAACTTTGCCAGTAGCAAGCAGGCCAGCATTGATGCAGAGCGTATCAACACATTTAATACTATTCAAGCTGTGCCGTTTGTGTCCAAGCGATTTGCATTGAAACGCTTCTTGAGCTTGACAGATGAAGAAGTAGCAGAAAACGAACGCATGTGGGGCGAAGAGAATGGTAAAGGGCATCCAACTACCACAGATGCCGCTGGTGAATTGCGTAGTGCAGGCCTAAGTGCCAGCGGTATTGCAGGTGACGCAGATGCAGCAGGCGACCTAAGTGCGCCTGATGATATGGATACCAGTGCGCCTGGAGAACCAGGACAGGCAGCACCACCAGGTGGTGCACCAGCAGCTCCTGCGCCAGTGCCTACTGCATAAATACATTATGATTTTAAGAGAGCTATTTTATATCGATCCGGATACTCGACACGTGGCCAATGACTTGCGTTATGAGCCAAAACGTGACAGCGATGTGTTACACCGGAGCGACACACGCAAAACAAGATTAACACTTAGACAAATAAATGAATTGCGCAAAAGTACTGAAGCACATATTTTAGAACAGGAAAGCGAACTAGAATTTATAAATGCAATGTATGCTGCACCACCTGCAGCGCCTGCCGCTTAATTAATTGCAAAAACTGACTGTTTTTGGCCTATATCTACCCACTTTTTACGCAAAGGTGTAAATATCTTACAGCCTTGTATTAAAAAACCACAGGAGAACCAACATGACTGACCGCGCTCAATTTGAAGCAATGCTTGAAGCTTTGATCAATGATGATCAACAAGCAGCTAAAGAAATTTTCCACAACATCGTAGTAGGAAAATCACGTGAAATCTACGAAGAATTATTAGAGTCTGACTTTGGCAGTGACCAAGGCAACCCTTACGGTAAGAAAGATGACAAAGATGAGGGTGATTCGGAAGATGAATCCATGGGCGACGAAGAAGATGATATGGACAGTGAAGAAGATGACATGGACAGTGAAGATGATGGCGAAGAAGCCGACGACATGGATGGCGAAGAAGAGCCAGAAGGCGACATTGAAGATCGAGTTATGGATCTAGAAGACGCACTAGAAGACTTAAAAGCAGAATTTGAACAACTGTTGTCACAAGAAGGTGAAGAAGACGACGACATGGGCGACGACGACATGGGTGACATGGGCGGTGAAGACGACCTAGAAACTGAACTAGGTGAGTTAACTGCAGAATATCCAGGTGGTAGTACAAATTTTAGCACAGGTGAAGTTAAGGGCACACATACTCCAGAAGTGCAAGAAATGCATCACGTTCACCACCATGTAAATGAATATGTAAACAAAGTTTCTTTGCCAAAGCACGGTGACAACGGTGTTAACACACGTTCAGCTGTGGCTGGTAAGAACAACATGGGCGGCTCAAGCGCCAACATTGCCAAGTCATTCTCCACAGAGAAAGGCGGCACACAAGGTGGCTTGTTAAATCCAAGCACTAAAGAAGAAAACTTTGGCAACATCAACAAGCCAGGCGGCAATGCAGGCAAGACAGCGTTCAAGAAGAAAGAACCTGGACACGGTCCTGAAAGCAAAGGCAAGGGCGAAACAGCTGATAACAAGAAAAGTTTAATCAGCTCTAAAGTAAGATAATACAGAGACTATACTAGATGAAGTCTTTATACCTCCGAGAGAATCTCAGTTTCAACGAAGCAAAAATGATCGTTGAGTCTGATGACAAAGACGGGAAAAGTTTATACATGTCCGGGATTTGCATCCAGGGCGGTATACGCAACGCTAACCAGCGTGTTTACCCTGTGAATGAGATTGGCAAGGCTGTCAAGACCCTAAACGATCAGATTCAAAACGGTTATTCAGTTCTCGGAGAAGTGGATCATCCAGATGATCTAAAAATTAACCTGGACCGAGTCAGCCACATGATAACAAATATGTGGATGGACGGTCCTAATGGTTACGGCAAACTGAAAGTTTTGCCAACCCCTATGGGACAACTTATCAAAACAATGCTGGAAAGCGGAGTCAAGCTAGGTGTTTCAAGTCGCGGATCCGGGAACGTCAAAGATGACGGTTCCGGTGAAGTATCAGATTTTGAGATTATCACAGTAGATATGGTAGCTCAACCTAGTGCTCCAGGAGCATACCCAACACCAATTTATGAACACTTGATGAATAATCGAGGCGGATTAAGTGCCTTACGCATAGCGCAAGAGGTGAAAGGTGATCCTAAAGCACAGAAATATCTCAAAGAGAGCTTATTATCGATAATAAGCAAACTCCAATAATAAGGAGAATCACATGTTGGATGCACTAAAAAGTTTATTTGAGAACAATGTGATTTCTGAGGAGATCAAAGAGTCAATCGAGATGGCTTTCGAGAGTCGTGTGAACGAAGCTCGTGAACAAGCCGCTCAACAATTACGTGAAGAGTTTGCACAAAAATACGAACACGACAAGAACACAATGGTTGAAGCAGTAGATCGCATGATCTCTGAACAACTAGCTGCTGAGATTGTTGAGTTTGCCGACGATCGCAAGCAATTGGCAGAAATGAAAGTCAAGTATGCCACAGCTATGAAACAAAATGCATTTGTAATGGAGAAATTTGTTACACGTCAGTTAGCTTCAGAAGTTAAAGAATTGCATGAAGATCAAGTAGCAATGGCAGGTAAATTTGGCGCATTAGAAAAATTCGTAGTTGAGGCTCTAGCTCAAGAAATTACAGAGTTTTACAAAGACAAGCAAGATCTAGCTGAAACGAAAGTTCGCCTAGTTCGTGAAGGTCGCGCAGAAATCAAGAAGGTAAAACAACAATTTGTACAACGTGCAGCAACGATGGTAGAATCAATCGTGACTCAGAATTTACATTCAGAGATCCATGCATTGAAAGAAGACATCGAAGCAGCTCGCCGTGCAGATTTTGGCCGCAAGTTATTCGAAGCATTCAGCGCCGAATATCAATCAAGCTACCTAAATGAAAAATCGGAAACAGCAAAATTACTCAAGGTCATAGACTTGAAAGATTTGGCAATGAAAGAAGCAGCGCAAGCTGTTGTTCAAGCTGAACAAATTTTAGAAAGTAAACAAGCTGAAATCCGTGCTCTTAAAGAGAGCCAAGAAAGAAAAGCAATCATGACAGAATTACTTGCTCCGCTAAACACAGAGCAAAAAGAAATCATGGGCGAGTTGATGGAGACTGTGAAAACAGAACGTCTAAACGAAAGTTTTGAAAAGTACTTACCGTCAGTAATTAATGGTAAGGCTCCGCAGAAGAAACAGGCACTAGTAGAGGCTAAAGAAGTAACCGGAAACAAGATTTCCAACACCAACCGTAGCAGCGAATCAGATGGCAATATCGTCGATATACGTCGTCTTGCTGGACTAAAATTTTAAGGAGAAATTTAAATGTCAGAACTACTTAATGGACGTTGGGCAGAAACTAAAGAAGCCCTATTAGAAGGCTTACAAGGCACAAAAAAATCAGTAATGGGTGTAACCCTTGAGAATACTCGCAAGTATTTGATGGAAAGTCCAACAACTGGTGCCACTTCTGCTGGTAACGTCGCAACACTAAATCGCGTGATCCTTCCAGTGATCCGCCGCGTTATGCCAACCGTTATTGCTAACGAGTTAGTTGGCGTACAACCAATGACTGGTCCAGTCGGTCAAATCCACACATTGCGTGTTCGCTATGCAGATAGCTCAACAGGTGCTGGAGTATTAGCTGGTGAAGAGGCATTGAGCCCATTCAAGATTGCTGAAGCTTATTCAGGTAACGAGAACGCAACTGCTAAAGCAGCTTCAACAGCTACTTTAGAAGGTCGTGCTGGTAACAGAATGAGCATTCAAATCTTGAAACAAACAGTTGAAGCTAAAACTCGTAAATTGTCTGCTCGTTGGACATTCGAGGCTGCTCAAGACGCACAAGCCCAACAAGGCATTGACGTTGAAGCAGAAGTTATGGCTGCATTGGCTCAGGAAATCACAGCTGAAATTGACCAGGAAATCATTGCTTCGTTGACAAGTTTGGCTGGTACAGCTACTCAAACTTATGACCAAGCTGCTGTTTCTGGCACAGCTACATTCGTTGGTGACGAGCATGCTGCATTGGCTGTTCAGATCAATCGCGTAAGCAACTTGATCGCTCAACGTACACGTCGTGGTGCTGGTAACTACGCCGTTGTTAGCCCATTTGCATTGACAATTCTTCAGTCTGCTACTACTAGCGCATTTGCTCGTACAACAGAAGGCACTTTCGAAGCTCCTACAAACACCAAGTTTGTTGGTACATTGAATGGCGCTATGAAGATTTATGTAAACAGCTACGCTCAAGATTCTGCAAGTATCCTAATCGGTTACAAAGGATCAAGCGAGAGCGATGCACCAGCATTCTATTGCCCATACATTCCATTGATGAGCAGTGGTGTTGTTCTTGATCCATCAACATTTGAACCAGTCGTGTCATTCATGACTCGTTATGGTTATGTTGAGTTGTCAAACACAGCATCCAGCTTGGGTAATGCTGCTGACTACTTGGGTCTAGTTGCTATCACTAACGGTAACGTTAAGTTCAGCTAATTCAAACCTAAAGTTTGTAATATAACAAAAGGCATCTTCGGATGCCTTTTTGTTTGGGTAAATATAAGATGACCACTACAACTTTTTACAGTCCGAGCACATTGAACAATGTTAATATTCCCAACACTGTCACTGGATACGATTCAATAGATTGGAACTTTAATTCTTCAGTACTGTCAGACAGTGCAATTGCTACCAGTAAAAAATCACTGTACACTATTAGTGGATTTTGGATGGAAAAGTTTTTAAGCAACACAAGTCAACTGTGGTGTACTGGATACAATATACCAAGCAGTGTTAGACCTGTTGTGGGAATAGAATGTCAAATCAATATACAACGTGCCGCAAGAATTGAAGATTTAATCATACAACTAACACTCAATGGTAATATAATTGGCAATAATTTGGCCAGTAATGTGAATCCTGTACAAAGTGATATGTACACAGGCGATTTCACAACACCTTTAGATCCAGTTGAAGATATAAACATATACGGAGGCGTTGACAACTTGTGGGGAACTGCCCTTACACCTGCTGATGTGTCAAATCCCACTTTTGGTATTGTGATCAGTTTCAAAAGCAATATCATATACCCGCATAGAGATATTGCATATCTCTCCCAAGCAAGCATAAGAATTACCTACGCATAAATACAATGTACGACTCGCATGGTGTGAGTTTTATGCGGAAATCCAACCGCGTACAGCCTAGAACGCTGTTTTTCATCAAGGAGAAAACAAAATGGGACGTCCTTTAAATAAGAAATTTTTTGCTAACACAAACTTACAAGACTTTGGTACAGCAAACACAGGTGGCGAATCAATTGCCAGCGTAACAGCTCCAGCAGGTACACTAGCAAATTTAGTAAACGGTACTTACACTATTCCAGCAGGAAACATTGGTGCTCCAAATATTACTGGTGGTGCTAAGCCAGTATTAACTGTTACAGTAACTGGCGCAACTGCTTACACAGTAACAGTGGTATCAGCAGGTTCTGGTTATACTAGTGCTCCAACAATTGTGTTTGCTGGTGCGCAAGCAGGCGGTACAGGTAGTGCTACTCCAGTTGCAACACTAACATCCGGTGCAGCCGCTCGTCAAAACGGTATCAAGTGTGAAGCACAAATTGGCGCTGGTACTGAAGTTACTACTGGCGACATTATCAAACAAGTCAACACACGTAGCTACAAAGTTCAAACTAGTGACGGTGTAGCAGTATGTAAGTTAGTTACTACAGAAGCTAAAGACGCTAATCAAATGTCAATCAAAGCCACTGACAGTGCAGGCAACACATACTTTGTTGCTAAACTAACAAGCCGTAAAGTTGTGTTAGTTCCTGCGGCCAACGTACACGGCGGTACAACAACTATTGGTTCACAGTTTGCTTCAGGTACAACTGCTAAATGGACTTTTGGTAGTGCCGTAGTCAACACTACAGTAACTATTGAGAATCAATAATTAGGCATGGGGACTCGGGTCCCCTAACTATAAGGATATAGAATGTCAAGAATCTTGAATGTTGATAACGGTGATTACAGAATACGAGTAAAGCCAGGCGGAAATATTATTCTGGATACAGTTAACAGTATCCCTGGCAGTTACGGCTATGTCACAATATTGGGTAATCTTGACGTTCAAGGTGCTATCACCTATGTACAAAGCACCAACACACAAATTACAGATAATATTTTAGAGTTGAACTACGGCCAAACTGGCAACGGTGTTGACCCAGCTGGAGTATTTGATCTTGCTAGACAATCTGGTATTAGAATCAAGCGAGGCAACTATTCAGATGCACTGTTTGTTTTTAAAGAAGATCAATCACATTATGATCCAGTAACATCCAGTACAGTGTTGGGCACATTTGTGTTGAAAACAGCAGATGGCACACTCAAGGGCCTGCAACTGGCATCTATTTCCAATTCAGGCAGCACCAATTTTGTGTTTGACATGCAGAATCAACCATATGCACTTGCTGTGGCCAATACTGGTAACGATGGCGCTGGGCAATTGGGCGAAGCTTATGCAAATTTGTTGTATCCATTGTTGGGTTCAACTAGAACAACTGAAAACAACTTTATACCCAACAGAAGATTTATCACAAAATACGTAGCTGCCGCAGAAGGTGTTGCATCGGTAGACAGATTATATTTTCCAATTGACGGGCCATTTTCTGCTGCCACTGCCAGTCTTCGAGTGTATGCCAGCAGTATACTATTTCAAATCAGCGCAGTTACCAAAGCCACTATCAGTGCATCTGGTTTAACCGTCAACAATGTGAACCTCTACACTGACACTGTCAACAACAACACAAATAATTTAATTTTATCAGCAACTGCAACAAACACCATAGAAGTCAGCGGTGTCATGCAACTGGATAATCAAGCCAGCGCACCCATTTACAACAGCTTGGGCACTCAAATTTATTCTAGATCCACAGTTGGACCAGGAAAAACCGGTATATACTTCACCAATCAAAATGCATCACAAACGCCCGATGAACTAGTTAGCCGCAACAGAGCTGTATTACTAAGTATTTTATTATAAGGAACAACCATGGCAATCGCAGCAACACTAATCGATGTGGCAAGCCCAACTACAAAAATAGTATACACCAGTTTGGTCACAAGTCCACAGACTGGAAATGCTATAACTTGCATCATGATATGCAACACCAGCGCCCCACCACAAACGACACCAGCAACATTGACACTTTATGCTGTGCCTTCAACTAACGGCGGCACAACAATTGGCGCAGCCAGCGCAGCCAATATGATTATCAATGCATTAAACATTCCAGCAGGAGAGACTGTGAGTTTGGATCAAGAAAAGTTGGTGTTAACCAACAACGACACAATAGTTGCAATGGTGGCCGCCGGCCAAGCAAACGTTGTGTCATTTTTAATCAGCACACTGCCAGTATAATGAGATACTTAAAACAACAAAACATCAATCGTCGAGTGGCAAATCACACATCTGTATTTGTGGATCATACAGACACGCATGTTGTGTTGAACCCTGTCAACAAAGGCAGCTTACAATTGCCAGTGGGCACCAATGCCCAGCGTCCTACCAGCACTCAATCAAACGGCATGATTCGTTACAACTCAGATGCTGTCACAGGCGGACAAGTGGAAGTGTACTCTGCTGGACGTTGGAGAGCATTGCGTTTTACTGAACAACAACCAATCATTCAACAAAATTTAGGTGCAGGCGACAGCAACAACACCTACTTTGGACCATTAAACGCAACTTATTATAATCCCAGTAACCAAGCCAACAATGCCACAGTGGGTGGTCAAAACATCATAGTTGTTGTTGAAAATGTCATTCAAGTCAGCGGCATCAACTACACAATTGCCAACAATCCAACCATACCATCTGAAACATACACTCCCACTTTGAGTTACAATGCTGTTGTGAGCGCATCAACTTTGTATTTTAACACAAGTGTAACAGTTACTGGTGCTACCGGAAATGGCAGCACAGCAGTTCTAACATTTAGCACTGAAGTTCAAACACCATTTGCTATCGGTGCCAGTATCACAGTTACCGGAGTACTTTCAACAGGCGGTGTTGGCAACTACAATGGAGTATTCACTGTCACTGCCAGTACCACTGGCAGTGTGAGTTTTGCAAGTGCAACCACTGCAACTTATCAAACCAGTGGAGAAATTGAAGCATCAACTGCTGTGTATCCAAGTGTGGATCTAGTGGGTGCAACAATTTCAGGAACCAATCTTGCTACTTCTACAATTTCTAGTTATGTAACTGATTCTGATACAGGTGCATTGGTCAGTGTTACATTTGGTCCTGCTGTAATCACAACCGGCATTGTGGCTGTTAACACTGCCTATACTATTATTAAAACCAGCGGTGTTGGTTCTGGATACTTTTTAAATTTCAGTACTCCAGTACCTTACGGAAAAACTGTCATTGCATTGCTTGGTTTTGACACATAAGGAGTAAGTTATGCCAGTAGGCGGTGGTGGTACTCCAAACTTTGTGAATAATGCCAACAGAGCTTTGGGCAGAATAAGTGGCCCGTTGCTGGCAGATAACCTACTGCGCAACGGTGTTGATCTTGCATTTGAAACACAATTACTTTATGTTGATGTAAAAAACAAACGTGTTGGTGTCAAGTACGGAAGCCCGACTGTTGAGCTATTCATCAACAACACAACCAACACCACTGATTTACGTGTAACAGATGGTAGTGCAATTGGTGATTTTGTTATCAATACAAATCAGATTCAACATTCCACTGGCTCTATAACAATTCAGCCAAATCAAAGCAGTAATCCCACAGTTACTACTCCAGGATTAAGCACAGCAAATTTATATCTGTACAGCAACACCATCAGTGGCCAGTATATTTCTACAGATGTAAGTTCTATCCTGATCACACAAGATGGGGATATTTTTGTAGCCAACGACGGCACCAGCGTTCTGTATACCAATGCTCCAGAACTTGTTGTTGGCGCCAGCAATATTAATTTTGCTGCCCAGGCCGCTGGCGGCATTAATTTAACTGGCAACACACTGGTAACTGGTAATCTACGTGCCACTGGAAATATCACAGCAAACGGTAACATACAGTTTGGCGATAATTTAACACAAGACACTGTGACCTTTGGCGCAGAGATAAACAGTAACATTATTCCAAGTAACGATAACTTTTGGAATTTAGGCCAGTCGGTATTAAGATGGGCCACAATTTACGCCAACACTGCCAATTCAACCAGTATTACTACAATAAATTTAGCTGCCACTAATTTTACAGGATCTGGAACAAATGCATTAAATGGCAATGTGACTATTGGCGCAACTGATAGCAATACATTAACGGTCACAGCAAAAATTAATAGTGATTTAATTCCAAGTGCAACTAATGCAAATAATTTAGGTCAAGACTACGCAGCCAGTGTACCAAGTGGTGGTAGTTTGACTTTTTCTAGTGGTAATTATCTTGCTTTAAATGATCCTCAAACAATAGGCACACAATCGTATACCTTTGAATGTTTCTTTTACACAGCCAGTAATGGACTACAGACACTGCTAGGCGCAGCCAATCCGGGAGGAATGTCAATCTGGTTGTTTGGCAATGGCATCGATCCAGTAACCACTATACAAATTGATAGATCCTATGTGGATGCTGCGCAATACACTGTCAGCCCAATAACCATAAACACATGGCATCACATTGCGGTAACAAGAAACAGTTCGAACAACACGTCAGTATTTTTAGACGGAGTCAAAGCCACAGGATCCGCATCAAATACCACAAACTATACTGGGCCTAGCGGACTCATCGGAGCTGTAGCAGGATCTTCTTATTTTTTTACAGGATACCTAACACAGATAAAATTAACTATAGGGTCAAACTACTACGATCCAACTGCGTCTAGTATTTCAGTCCCCACAGCACCATTAACAACCAGTGCAAATACAAAGTTATTGTTAATTGTAGCCAACAGTGGTGCATACATTACAGATACCAGCGTAACACAAACCTTATCCAATATAAGCGGAGTTACCTACAGTACATCTACACCACTTGCACCTGTTGCTGAAAAACCAGCATTGTATTGGAATAATGTGTATGGTGTTACATTTAATAATGGCAACATAACATTAACCACTAACACAATTCAAACAAACATCACTGATAGTGATTTACGTTTGGTTGCAAATGGTTCTGGATCAGTGGTATTTTCTAAATTAAATTTACCAAATGCTAACAATATTAATATTGGCGGAACACTGGCAGTAACTGGAACCACTGCTCTAAACAACAATGTTGCAACTGGTGCAATTACGCAGACAGGCAGCTATAATGTTACTGGTAATGCAGCACTGGGAACAGTGAGTTCTGGAAATATCACAGCAGAAAATCCATTAACATTGCCAACTATAACAATTAACGGAAGTGTAATTACAGGAACAGCCATTGGCAGCAATTTGAAATTAACAGCCAACACCGGACAGACTGTTGAAATAACCAGTGCAACAAAATTTAATAATAATGTTTTGATTAGTGGAACACTGGCAGTAAATGGAACCACCTCTCTAAACAACAATGTTGCAACTGGTGCAATCACTCAGTTGGGTAATTGGACACAATCTGGCGCCAGCGGTGCGTTGATAACAGGCGCTGTTGGAACAAATAATATTGCCATCACTGGACTTTCTTCACAGTTGATTTTAAGTAATTTTACCATATATGGCAACACAGTGGCTGGAACAGTTGGTAACCAAACTGTGCAGTATACAGCCAATGGTGTTGGATCTGTAAATGTTGAATATTTGAAATTTAACAACAACAATATTACTAACATCTGGCCCAGTGCAACCACTGATACACAAAAAAGTATTTTGTTTACTGCTAATGGCACTGGCAATGTGGAGATAAATTCTACAAAAAGTTTAATATTGCCAATAGGAAATGACAGCACACGAGTACTAGCATCCAACGGTGAAATACGTTATAACAGCTTGTACAATAATATTGAAGGCTACAGCAACACGGGCTATGTTAATTTATTCAATTTGTACAGTCAAAATCAACAAACTTATGCTACCGCAGAATTAACACCAAATGCTGCAGACAGCACGTTGAGATTTGCTATTGGCAATGTGGTTACCACCACAATCAGTTCCAGCACACTGACCACTGTGAATCTGGTATCAGGCAATGTTGGTGTATCAGGTAGCACTGTTCAAAACACACAAACCAACACAGATGTGGCGTTTGCACCCAACGGCACTGGCAAAATAAATTTAAAAAGTTTTGTTAATGTCAAAGACAACACTGTGACCAACGCCACCAGCACCAACATTTCTTTTGACTCTACCAACCAAGGTCATTGGAAATTTGGAGGCAAAAGCGGTGTGGTGATTCCGCTGGGCAACAGCTCTAACTATCCAATCACCGCATTGCAAGGTGCAATTAGATACAACACTGTAACTGGTTTTGCTGAAGTATACACTGGCTCTGTGTGGACGTCTTGGGTAGGCACTGGCAATGCCACAGTTTCTGAATCAGACATGAACGACCTCACGTTCCTATATACCCTTATACTTGGGTAAAACCAAAAAACCGATAAATACTTTTACTGTAAAAACTGACCAAGTTTTTACGATATTCAACTGTGGTAAACCCGCAATGCAAGGTGGTTAACCGTGAAACACGGGGTATACGGGAGCGTAAATGGCTGTTGGTCGAATTTCGGGTCCGCTCTTAAAAGATAATTTGCTTCGTAACGGGGTAAATTTAGCTTTTGAGACGAACTTACTTTATCTAGATGTTAATAATAGCCGCATTGGTATTAAAACATCATCACCAGCTTACGATCTAGACGTCAATGGCACAACCCGTACTACCAATTTAACAGCAACCACCCAAGCCAATTTAGCTACCTTTACTATCAGCGGCAACAACATTGCCAGCTCCAGTAACACAATTAATTTCTTGCCCAGCGGTGCTGGCAACACAATTTACAATGCAAGAGCATTGGTTGGAAACTTGCAATTAACCGGCAACACTATCAGTTCAACCAACAGCAACGGTGCTATCAATATCACTGCAAACGGCACTGGTGGAATTAATTTGGGCAACACCAGCGGCAGTGTGCTGGTCACAGTTACTGGAAATTTACATGCCACTGGCAATATCACAGCAGATGGTAATATCACACTGGGTGATAACTTAACACAAGACACTGTTAGTTTTGCAGCAGAAATCAACAGCGATATAATTCCTAAAATAGATAACACATATAATTTAGGTTCAAGTCTTCTTACTTGGTCCACTGTGTACACAAATAGTGTTACAGTGACTACTGTTAGTACCACCAATTTCACAGCAACTGGTACAGTGTCAGTTTCTAATGCAACTGTCCTTAGTGGAAATACCACTATTGGTGCCACTAGTTCTAATACACTCACAGTTACAGCCAGAATCAATAGCAATCTTATCCCAAGCGCAAATAACACATATAATTTGGGCTCAGCGTTGGGGCCGCTGTATTGGAACAATGCATACATCAGCACAATCAACACAGCTGGCATGCAAATTAACAGCAACAGTATCACAGCAACAGGAACAAATTCAAATTTACAATTAAGTGCAAACGGCACTGGCACAGTCCATATTCCAACGAGTAATCTAATTGTAACTAATAACGTTTTAATTGGCGGCACACTGACAGTTACTGGAACCAGCACATTGGCTGGAGTAGGTATCACTGGCACTCTGACACAAACAGGCAATTTTACACAATCAAGTGGTAATTTCAGCACCACTGGTACAATTAATTCAGGTGCAATTAACAGCACAGGCACTTTAACATTACCAAATGTCACTATTGCCAACAGCACAATTACTGGCACCACAACTGCCACCAATTTGATATTAACACCTTATGCTGGGCAACAGGTTGAAATTACCAGTAATGCAACATTGAATGGAAATGCCACCGTGGGCGGCACATTGACAGTTACTGGGACCAGCACATTGGCTGGAGTAGGTATCACTGGAAATGTGACACAAACTGGCACATTTAATCAAACTGGCAACTTTACCACTAGCGGAACATTATATGTTAGTGGAAATTTAACCGCAAACAGTGCATTTACAGTTGGTAATGTTCAAATCAGTGGTAATACAGTCACTACCACAGACACCAACGGAAATTTGAACTTGACAGCCAACGGCGCTGGCAGTGTAAATGTACAAAATTTAAGTATTAACAATAATGTTATTGGCAGTATCGACACCAATGCCAACATTGTGTTGACTCCGCAAGGCACTGGCAACGTTGTTATCAATAACACACAAAGTTTCATAGTGCCAGTGGGATCAACGGGTCAACAACCAGCCAGCCCGACCAACGGCATGATCCGTTACAACACCACTAACAATCGTTACGAAGGATATGCCAACGGTTATTGGACCAATCTGGGTGGTGTACAAAGTTTGGACGGAAGAACTTACATAACTCCAGAAAGTTCACCCGGCGCCAACAACAATGTCATAAGTTTCTATGCCAACAACGTGAACACTGCATATATCAACAGCAGTGGCTTGTACACAACTGATTTCAAAACAGCCAATATAGATATCACTGGCAACACCATCAGCACTTACACAGCCAATACTGACATGAATTTGGTGCCAAACGGCACTGGATCCATAGTTATTGGTAATTTGGCATTCAACAACAACTCAGTGACCAACAGAGTCAGTCAAGCAGTTACAGTATTGGCAGCAAGCGGTAGCGGCTATTACAAGTTTGGCGGCACATATGGAGTTGGAATTCCGTTTGGTAACGGCAATACCGATAGACCCAGCAACATATATGCTGAGACTGGTATGATTCGTTTAAATACAGATTCACTGTCTGTGGAAGTGTTCAACGGTGCTGCTTGGTCCAGCGTGGTGGGCAACGCAGGCGGTATAACAAATATTCAAGCCACAGATATTGCACTAGGAATAGTGTTATCATTAGGATAAAAGATGCCAACAGTTTTTAAAAACGTTCTTGCAACACAAATAGTAGGCACAACTACTACATTAAATATCACATCAGTGACCAGCAATAGTCCGTCTGCTGGCTATACCACATTTGGTTTTGCAACCCAACCTGTTGCTCCGTACGCAGTAGGAACAACCATTTATGTGAACGGATTATCAGTGAGCGGATACAACGGCGGATACACAGTCACCAACTCCAGCACCACCAGCGTGAGTGTGATAAATGCATTGACCACAGCTATCAAAGGCGCATTGAACGGCGCAACTACATACACCAGTGTTAGCGGAACCAGTGTGTCAGCAGCTGCAACTTATTCCGCAGTTAGTCCAGCATCTACCAGTGGCTCAGGCACTGGCGCAACATTCAATGTTACAAAAATTGGTGCAGGAACCAGCTACTCTGGATTTATCACAGTCACAGTGGTCAGTGTGGGAACTGGATATGCCATTGGCGATACTGTTACAATATCTGGTGCAGATCTTGGTGGTGCAAACGGCACTAATAATTTGACATTTACTATTTCCAGTTCTGTTACACTGTTGACTGGCACAGTTAAAAACAATTTGATTTACAGTAACCCCAGTGCAACCACCACAATCATTGGATTGAGTTTGACCAACACCACACCAGAAACAGTGTTGGCAACAATTCAATTACAAGACACACTGACCGCAACCAGTGCATACTATATCAGTAACATACCAGTTCCGGGCTATCAAAGTTTGCGAGTGGTAACTGGCGGCGAAAAGTTAATTTTGACTCCAGCAACCAATGTGTTTGTCACATCCAATGTGTCACAAAGTTTGGATGCAGTGGTGAGTTGGGTTGAGATCAGTTAAAGGATAATATCATGGCATATGTAGGATCAAATTCTCCAGCATCAGATATCTTAGGAAATAATCCTAGATACTTCTATGCACTTCGCAGAACAGATGACGGCACACTGTATTTGGTTAGAACTGACATGATAGTTGACAACGGTGACAGTATCGAAATCAATGCTCCCGGCCCAGGTGCTGACGATTATGTTGATTTTGCTGTGGGCAATGATTTTTTTGAAGGTAGAGATGTGTTTCATAATTTGGTTTACCCTAATTTAAAATATGAACAAATGAGATGGGATGACAAAAGTGTATATTATTACATGAATGCCAACGGTGAATTAGTAGCAAGGATAGGACAAAGTTATGCGTATACTGGGTCCGATAACGTTTGATAAATAACTTATCCAATAATACGCAATGATAAAGGTATGATAACATGGCTGAATTTAAACTAGGAAGATTACGATTTGTATGGCAAGGCCCTTGGGTTTCAGCCACTAACTATGTCAAAGATGACATTGTTGCCTACGGCGGTAAGACGTATGTCTGCTTAGTCGGGCATACTGCCAACGCAGTATTTTATACAGATCTTAATAATGCAACTGCAAAATGGTCACAGATGTCCGACGGTGTGTCTTGGAAAGGCGCATGGTCAAACACCACGGCATTTTACAAGATCAACGATATTGTACAAGTTGGCGGCAAAGATTATATCTGTTTGATAGGTCATACTCCCACAACAATCAGCCCAGTCAATCAGGGATTTTATACCGACCTAACTGCCAGCAAATGGCAATTGATGGTAGATGGTATTTCTTGGAAAACCACTTGGACCACAGCCACTTACTATAACTTGGGCGATATTGTAAAGTTTGGCGCCAAAGAGTTTATCTGCGTAACCGGCCACATCAGCAGTTCCACACCCAACAGCGGATTTTACAGCGATTTGGCAGCTCTCAACTGGCAGTTATTTGTAGACGGCCAAACATTTATTGGTGCATGGACATCCACAACATATTATAAAATTGGTGATATTGTTAACTATGGTGGCACCAGTTACATTTGCAATACCGGACACACCAGTAGCACAACCCTTGAAGTGAATCAAGCCAATTGGACCACATTTATTCCAGGATTTGCATGGCTTGGCACTTATGCCAACGGGTATACTTACAAAGTAAATGATATTGTAAAATACGGACCTGATGCTTATATTTGCACAACAGCATACACATCTGTCACAAACACCATTGATTTGACCAAATGGGCTTTGTTTGTGGCAGGTTTGGAATTTATGAATACCTATTCCAGTGCAACCAGTTACGCACTTGGCCAAGTGGTAACATATGGCGGATATGTTTATACTTCTTTGGTCACCAACAACTTGAATCAAACACCCAGTATTAGTCCCAGCTTTTGGAGTTTGGTAACCACCGGTTTCAACGTTCAAGGCAACTGGAATTTAACAACAGCTTACAAAGTTGGTGCAGTTGTTACTTACGGCGCATATGTTTATGTTTCTATTTTGGACGGAACTGGTTTCAATCCGGCAAACAATCCAACATATTGGTCCTTACTGAACACTGGCGTGTCTTGGCAAGGATTATGGACCGCAGGCGGAACATTCACAGCTAACATTGCCACAACCAACATGACGGTCAGTGTGGTGGGCACAACATACTTGCGTCCTGGCGTGGTTATCACAGGATCTACCACATCGGCAAACACTGTGATCACAGGACAAACCAGTGGAACCACAGGTGGCGTGGGAGTATACACAGTCAATAACAGTCAAACAGTTGGCGCACCAGGTGCTGGCCAAGTTACATTAACTGCCACATCGTCTTATAGATTAGGCGATTCAGTTGTGTATGGTCCAAACAGTTACATCTGTGTTGCAGCACACACTTCGGGCTACACTAGCCCAACAGGTCCAGCAACATCCAGCAACAACAGACCGGACGTTGATACCGCAGGAACTTATTGGAACACATTGGCTCTTGGCAGTGCGGCCAACGTTCTTACCACTCTGGGCGACACTGTTTATTACAGCGCAGGCGGCAATGCACGACTACCAATCGGTGAAGACGGTCAAATCCTGCGTGTTACTGGATCAGTACCAACTTGGAACTATTTTGGCCAAGTTGCCAATGTTTATTATGTTGCTCCCAGCGGTACAGATGCAACTGACTATGGTATTACTTTGGATAAGCCTTGGAAAACTGTTGCGTATGCTTGTGCTCGTGTGGCACAAGGTCCTGCTAATCCAAGTGCGCAATACTTGATTAATCAAAACAAGTCATGGGTGGGTGCTGAAGCCAACAACTATCTAGCTCACACTAACAAAGTTAGCGTTACCGGTACCACTGCTGGCGGCGCTTTTACCACAACCAGTACAGCAGGCTTGGCTGTTAACATGCCCATTGTGTTTAACACATTTGGTGGATACTTAACAAACATCACACAGGCATATGCAAGTCAAAATTTATCAGTTATCAGTAGTTCAGGCACATTGCTAACAGTTAGCTCAAACATCTCTGGTGTAGTTGTTAATCAACCAGTGACATTTACCGCAGGATTTGGTAACGTGAGTTCGGGCACTGTGTATTATATTCAATCAGTGGCTGGCACACAGTTTACCATAAGTTTAACCCCAAGCGGCACAGTGTATACTGTGGGCGGTGGTGGTAGTGGTACAGCAGCAGTGCAGGGAACATTTGTAGTTGACAGCACAGTTGGATTTACACAAAACGTGCCGTTCCAAGTAACTGGAACAACTTTTGGTAATTTGTCATTGGCCACTAACTATTTTGTTTCAAACATAATTAGCGGAACATTTGTTACGTTCAGTGCCAGCAGCGGCGGCCCAGTTTTGACCAACGTTACTCCAGCTTCTGGCACAATGGCTGTTACCACTAACAACACATTGACACTGGCCGCTGCGTCATTGACCACAGCAGCCGCAACTATTGAACAAACTTATCTAGCACAAACATTGTCTGTGTTAAGTTCTGCTGGAACTACCATCACAGTCAGTGCAAACATGGTTGATGTCAGTGTTAATCAACCCATTGTGTTTAGTGCAAGTTTTGGCACAGTGGATGCAGGTGCAATTTATTATGTACAAGCAGTCAGCGGCACAAGTTTAACTATCTCGTTGAATGTGAATGGAACACCATACACAGTGGGCATTGGTAATCAGCCTTGCAGTGCATCAGTGCAAGCCATGTTAAGAGCCACAACTACCAGCAACATACGGGCTGGCAGCAGTTTTACTGTAACAGGTGCGTTTGGCGGATTGAATACTTCAACAACTTATTACACAACTCAAGTGTTGTCAAGCACACTGTTCCAAGTCAGCACAACTAACGGTGGCCCTGTGATATCAACATTATCGGCTGCAACTGGTACAGCAACAGCCAACCAAGGCGTCACTTACTATGTTAAAACTATCACAACAAACACCAGTTTTACTGTGTCAAATACATTTGGCGGCACAGCAATTACTGCTGCTGGTTCAGGTACTGTGACAGGTGTGCTTTCATACAACGGATTCAAAGCCAAAAGAGATGTTGAGCAAATTTTAAGTGCAGTGGTTTTTGACATAGGACGGGGTGGCAACTTATCCACTACATTGGTGGCAAGATCATACTATGCCACAGCAACAACTTACACATCAACTGTGACTTTATATTTGCTGCCTTATTTTGTGTCAGCATTAACATATGCAAGCACATTGACATCTACAAATGTGTTGGGACAGTCTGCACCAGCCAACAACTACCAGACATTGAATGGTGTTTCTGCTGCAATCAGTCAGTTTACCAGCGGCAGTTACACAGCTGAAGCAGGCATGAACACCAAAGCTACCACATTGTTTGCAACTGTGACCAGCGGATTAAACGCTGGCACAACCAATGCTATTCCAGCACCAATAAATCCCACAACTTCTATCTTTATCAAAACAGGCACATACTCTGAAATATTACCAATCAGTGTGCCAGCATTCACATCACTGATAGGTGACGAACTTAGATCAACAATTATTCAGCCACTCACATTCAGTGTGACTGCAACCACAAGTTCTGGCACCAGTTTGACATTGTCTGATGCTACTAATGTCACGGTTGGCATGGGTATCAGTGGCAATGCATTTATTCCAGATGGTGCGTTTGTTATTGCCAAATCAGGCAATGTGTTAACACTAAGCGCAGCAACCACTGGCACAGTGGTTGGTGCATTGGTAGCAGGCTACACAGTCAGTGACATGTTCTACATGCGTAACGGTACTGGTGCTAGAAATATGAGTGTTACTGGTTTATTTGGCAAAGTTGGTTCAGCAAACAGCTACGGCACAGCACGACCCACAGCAGGCGCATATTTCAGCTTAGATCCAGGCAACGGCCCGGACGACGACACTGTGTGGATTTATTCAAAGAGTCCATATGTGCAAAACGTTTCACTGTTTGGAACAGGTTGTGTTGGTTGCAAGATTGACGGCAGCTTGCATGCCGGCGGCAACAAATCCATGACACTGAACGACTTTACTAATATTTTATCAGATGGTATTGCAATTTGGGCCACGCAATTGGCCAAATGCGAAGCTGTGTCTGTGTTCTCGTATTATTGCTATGCAGGATACTTGAGTGAGTACGGCGGCGCAATTCGAGCCACCAACGGCAACAGTTCTTATGGTACCTACGGTTGTGTGGCAGAAGGAACCAGCCCAACTGAAGTGCCAATCACAGCCGTGGTCAACACTCAAACCCAAGAGGCACAGGTCACATTTGTTTTGACAGGTGGCGGCCAAATTCTTTGGTTGGAATATTCAAATGCTGGTCAGGCCTACAGTTCAGCATCTTACAGCATTACCAGCGGCAGCGGCGGCGGCGCAGCAGTTAGTGCAGCCAACTATTTTACCAATGCAGTAACTGAAGTGCGTATTGTGACAGGCGGTGCCAACTACCTAACAGCCACCAATGTGGCTCAGAATGGAACTGCCAGCACTATCACGTTGTCAGCAGCTGATTCAGCAGCCAACAATGCATATGTGGGCATGCGCATTGTGTTGCAAGCCGGCACAGGCGCTGGCCAATACGGGTTTATCAATTATTACAACGCCAGTACAAAACAAGTGATTGTGTTAAAAGAATCTGTTGCAGGAATTGTCACAAGCACTTGTTCAACCACCGTGTTCAACGTTACTGACACTGCAAATATTCCAGCAGGCACACCAGTTGTGTTTACTGGCACATCGTTTGCTGGTGGATCAATAACAAATAACACTGTGTTTTATGTAGTGGCCAATAACTTTACAGCAACCACATTCTCAGTGGCCACTGCCGCAGGCGGAACACCTATCACACTCACAGCAGGGTCTGGCACAATGAGTATATTTGTGGCAATGTGGGATGTGGCTGTGAGCGGTACCAGTGTGCAAACAGTGTTGGACGGCAGCACACGCTATGTTATTGAACCACGAATCACTTTCAGTGGATCAGGCACTGGCGCATTTGCTCGTGCTGTTGTGGCTACCAATCAAATTGCAGCAATTAGAATTATCAATCCAGGATCAGGATACGGCAGTGCTCCAAGCATAACCATTACTGATCCCAATTCAACCACTGCAGCCACTACCACCGTGCGTGTACAACCCACTGGTGTGTTGGGGCAACCCACTTGGGCCAGCAGAGGCACCAATTACAACGAAGCTGCAGTCACAGTAACTGGTAACGGTTTTGCAGATTTCCAAGCACTGGGATTCTTCATCAACTTGAGTGGCATGACCAAAGTGCCAGTTCCAGGCGCAAACATTGCATTCACAGGCAACTCAACTTATTACATTGTGGTTCAGGTACTGAGTTACACTGGCAGTGCAGGCAATTACGATGCTAGTATACAGATCAATCCAGGCTTGACTGTGACAGATTCTCCAGTGAACGGAACAGTTGTTACCATCACCATTGACTACAGTCAAGTTCGGTTAACTGGACATGACTTCTTGTATGTGGGTTCTGGCAACTTCTACAACACTGGTTATCCAAACAATTTCAGCACAGCCAACAAAATTGTGGCCAATCAAACTGTTAACAGTGCAGGCGGTCGTGTGTTCTTCACAGCCACTGACCAGGACGGTAACTTCAACGTGGGTAACTTGTTCACAGTGCAACAGGCCACTGGTATTGCCACACTCAGCGCCAGTTTGTTCAATTTGAGCGGTTTGAATCAACTACAGTTTGCTTCAGGCGGCGCACTGGTCACACAGTTCAGTACTGATGGCAACATGACTGGAAACAGCGACAGTTTGGTTCCAACACAACGTGCTGTTAGAGCATACATTGCCAGTCAGTTGGGTGCAGGCGGCAGCAACATCACAGCCAACAGTTTGACAGCTGGCAGTGTGTACATCAGTGGAACCACTATCACCACAACCAACGCCAACAATTTGATAATTACATCCACAGGAACTCAAATTTCTGTGAACAATTTGGCAGTGTTCACAAGAGCGCAAACCGCTACTGTGCCGCTGGTAGCCAATGATTTGACTAATAAAGCGTATGTGGACAATGTCAAGAGTTTTGCATTTTTCATTAGTTCTCAGTGACCAAATGAACTAAATACACTAAGATAACGGAGAAAAGATTATGGCAGCAGGAAGATTAGGCACACCGGCAAATTTAGCAGCAGGAACAAACACCACGCTGTACACTAACGCCACCTCATACGCAGTGTGTACAGTGAACATTTTGAATCGCAACACAACTGCGTTGACAATTCGACTGGGATTGACTTCCACAGGCACGTCAGGCGGCTTTACCGGCGGCGGCGGCACACCAGGACTTGCAGAATGGCTGGAGTTTGACACAGTTATCCCAGCCAATGGTGTGTTGGAACGCACTGGATTAGTAGTGGGCGCCACTCAAAATTTGGTTGCTTATGCCAGTGCCACTGGTGTCACTGCCATGGTGTACGGAATTGAGACTTAATAGGAGCCACTGATGGGACGATTTCTTGGACAAGGCTACGCTAGACAAACACCTGACAGTTTTGCAGAAACTGTGGATGTCACAACCAATATCACATTGGCGTTGAATTCCATCTATTATGTCAATACCACAGCCGCAATTGTTACACTGACATTGCCACAATTGCCCTCAGCTGGTGACTTTGTGGATATCATTGATGCTGCTGGAACATTTGACATATACAATTGTGTTATTATTCCCAGTGGTGACGGATCAACGGTGGCTGGATTTGCAGACAACCTAACATTGAATCTTAGCCGTTTAAGTGTTCGCTTGCAGTATTCAGTTGGAAGAACCAGCTGGCTAGTAACTCAGCTGATATAAGGAATAGATAAAAAATGGCAAACGTATTAAGTTATATTAACACAGGATCAGTTTCAGGACCGACCGCTGGCGGCTTTACTCCTCCGCCAGGCATGTGGTGTCGACCAGCACACAAACCCACTCAGTGTGTGTTGATAACAGGTGACAACGTATGTTGTTTCTGTGTGCCAACCACAGCTACTTGTTTTGTTATTGAAATGTGGGGACAAGGCGGTGGCGGTGGCGGTGGTTGCTGTTGCGGTGTTGGATCATATGGAGGCCAAGGTGGGTCATATGGATTTGTTGCTTGCACAATTAGTGGTCAAAATTGGATTCTATGTGCATGTGTATGCAATTGCAGTTGCACAACTTGCACCATATGCACTGGCTCAATGGGACAGTTTGCCAGAGTTTGTCAGTGCAATGGTGGTGTAAACGGCACATGGTGGTGCATATGCGGTGGTTGTGAAGGTTACTGGTGTTGTAATCCCAGCGCACCATGGTGTTGGGACGGCGGCCAACAAAACCCTGGCGCCTGGCCAACTGGCCAAAAATACAACATGTGGTTGCACTGGAAAGAAAGAAGCGCCTGTTTAGCAGGACGCTGCGGTAGTACTACAGCTGCGGCGCCCGCAGCTGGATTACCAATGTGTACAAACAGCGGTGTTGCTGGCCAAGCTCCTGTAGCTGCCACATACACCGGATGCACAACAGCAATGCCAACAAGTCCAACCGCAGGATCGAGCGGCGGCAACATACTAGATATTGTATTTCCAAAGAAAACTTGCGCCTGTTTTCAACCACTGGGTTACATATGGCAAGGTGCTTGTGGCTTTAGCGATCCAGGATTAGGAAATATGCCTGCTAGTTGTTTGAATACTGGTTACTTTAACAGTTCGATACCAAACTCAGCATGTGGCGGTGGCATGGGTGTTGGCGGATCAGCTTATGCCGGCGGCGAACAAGCATGGAAAAAATGCGGTTTTGATTGCGGCGGTTGCTGGCCACAAAATGGAAATTTTCCAGGCGGTGGCGGCATGAGTACTCACTCTTGCTCAGCATGGTCTCATCCAGGGTGCGGCGCAATGGGTTTAATTTTGATGAGTTACTGTTAAGGAAAAATTATGGCATTAATAACAAGTTTATTCACAGTAGGTACCGCTGGTGCTTCAACAGCCAGAGCCTGGTGTCGTCCTACACATAGAACTAACTGTGCATATGTGATCGGAGCCAACTCGTGTTGTATTTGTATTCCAGCAAGTGCCACCTGTTATGTAATTGAAATGTGGGGACAAGGTGGTGGTGGTGGTGGCGTTTGCTGTTGCATGGGTGCGTTGTATGGCGGTCAAGGCGGATCGTATGGATTTGTCACTTGCACAACCAGTGGCCAAGTACACACCATGTGCATGTGTTCGTGTGTGTGTACATGCGCAAGCTGTGGCACCAGCGGCCACGCGGGCCAACTGTCAGTTGTATGCGACTGCAGCTTGTCCATCAATTGGACAATATCTGGCGATGCATGTGGCGGCTGTGCATGTTGCAATGGCATACAAACCATGAGTGCAGGCGGCTGCTCAACCTGCGGTGGATCGTATTCACGCAACCCAGCACATGCCAACATGTCCATTAATTGCTGTTGTTTTGGACAGTGGATTGCACAAATTGGTGTTGGGCACACATGTGTTAGTCATTGGACAACAGAAACGTGCAGCACCCGAGACATGTTCCAGTTGGGTGCAAACATGCCGTTTTTACAACGTCAGGGCACCAACGCATATGGTTGCACTTGTGCTTGTTGCACTAGATTTAACTTTTATGTGCAAGGTGCTTGCGGCTGGAGTGCTCCAGATCTAGTAACCTGGTATGGAAGTGACACTTGCGGCGGACAACTATTTAATAAGCCGACCTGCACTTATTGTGGTGCTGGCCTATATGGCTCAGGCGGCACTGCTTATGCTGGCGGAGCAGGACAATGTTGTAACTGTGATATGGGTAATTACTACTGGCAAGGTGCGGACGGAAACTTCCCAGGCGGTGGCGGCAGCAATGCAGGACACATGTACAGCCCGGGATCATGCTGTATTGGATCATGCGGCGGATTTGGACTAATATTGATCAGTTGGTCTTAACATATTAAATAATTAACAAAAGAATTCAGGAGAAACAAATGAGATTTACATACCAAGCACCAGTTGAATATAATGATTTAACTAGCGGTTTAAGAACTGTTGAGAGCAGATATCAAGGCCCGCACGATTTTAAAGTCTATGTTGATAAAGTTACTAGACGAGTTACTCATGGTGTTGAATTTGACCACGACGGCCACCCAGGAGTACATGCTGGAGACCCAGAAACCCTGCATGATGGTTGTGAGATGCACTATTTACATTCGCATAATCCCAACCACATTTGTTTGATGGCAATGATAACCAATCATGAAGAACATGAAGCAACCAATGTTGTAGAGGTGGTGTGTGAAAAATACAACATGGTATATCAACGTCATGAACCCATGGATTTATTTCATACATTTGATTTTCAAAAATGCACAATTGATGAAAGAGGAGTGGTTACATATGCATGGTGGCAAATGGCTATATCTTGGGAAATGCTAGTTAGTCAAGGCATTTCCCATAGAGGTGTTATACAAGAACGAATGAAGGGCTACATGTCAGCTGAACGTATGCAAAAAGCTCAATATTGCATAGAAATTATCGACTATGTGCTATCAAACGAAATTAGTAAAAAACATCCATGGAAAATAGCATGGCCAGACATCGACACTGTTAGTTTAGATAACTCTATACCAATTGGTCTAGGGTCTGGTACTCAGAAAAACGAAGATTGGTTGGCAATTGAACTACAACCGTATTATCAAACCAAATACTGGGGAAGTACTCCGCATGAAAAGGCTGACAGACCAGTGGGCAGCGGCTTGCTTCGTTCAAAGAACCCAATGTCCCCATCGGAAGCAGCTCTAGTTGAGGGTGCGCTTGTTTACCAAGAATCTCTCTCTTATTGCTGGTGTGATGAGCGTTTAACCGATGCGCACCCGAGTCACTGTCATAGAGTTGATGAACATGACATAATTCGTCAGCAATTGATTGACAGTAATCCAGATATTGAACTTACTGCACATCTTATACGTACTGCCCACGAACACCACTGCAAAGTGTGTGAAGAAAACGGTGACCCAGTACATCGTAAGTGTATTCCATCGGATGATTCAAGTCATACTCATTAATTCAAAATACACACTATAGACTCATAATTGCCTTGACTTGTTAGATAAATGCATATATAATGCTACTAACAGTTGAGGCATTTTAATGAGTTCAAGACCCAAAGCATTTTTTATCAACGGCGGCGCTGGCCGAGTTATATGTGCAGTTCCTGCATTGGAAAAATATGCAGAAGATCATCCAGATGAAAAATTTTTAATAGTGTGTGAAGGCGGCACTGACTTCTTCAAAGCACACCCCAAACTTCATAATCGTGTGTACGATAATTGGCACAAAAATCTATTCCACGATAAATTAATTGATATGGATTTGGTAACACCAGAACCGTATAGAGTTTGGGAATATTTCAACCAAAAATGTTCTCTTAGTCAAGCATTTGATATTGAAATCAATAACAACGGTGTTAGAGATTTGCCCAGGCCCACACTAAAGTTAACACAAGACGAAATTACCAACGGCAAATTTGGCATAAAAGATGTAATTTCAAAGACTGGTAAATCTAAAACAATAGTATTCCAGCCGTTTGGCCGCGGCGTAAACATGAAAGGCGATATTGTAACAGACCCATCTGGCCGCAGCTTTGAATTGGGTAATGTTGTAAATATTATTAATAAGTTACAAAAAGATTTTTCAGTTATTGTTATGACTGAATTACCATTGAATTTTCAAACATTGGGCTGCAAGGAGCAAGTTGCAGTGCCCGCCAACATTCCTATTCGTCAGTGGGCTGGCATTATTAAAAATGCAGATGTAATACTATCATGCGACAGTGTTTCTCAACACATTGCATATGCGCTGAATAAACCAGCTGTAACTGTGGTGGGATCGACATTTCCTATCAATGTATCATATCCTGCTTGTGAAAATATCCGAGTGTTGGATATGGGGGAAGGAGCTAGAATTTACAGCCCTATACGGATAACTGCAGACGAGTATGCAGACATGAATAATGATGGAATTATGGCAATGAATGATAAAGTTGAAAACGCTATTGTGGAATCAGTATTCGAGATGTATGATAACTTTGTAAAACAATAAAGGAAAACTAAAATATGTCAGAAAATAAAAAAAATATTTGGGTAGCGGGGATAACACGTGGCCATAATGCCGGAGTTTGTTTACTGAAAGACGGAGAAATTGTGTTCAGCATTGAAGAGGAGCGACTTACCCGTCAAAAATACGACGGGGGCCCATTGGCAACCATGCTTAAAATACTTGACTACACACCCAAATTAGACTACCTTGTTATTGCACATACTACTCCTAAAGAAACTGCTGGTAAAATTGACTTTACTGGTGACGATATGTACACTGGTTTTGCTCGTAAATTGGGATTGATTGATAGAAAAGCGGACAAGTGGAAGCATCCTCAAGTTATTGATCTCAGCCACATACATCACAAGTTACATGCAGCTTGTGCATTTTATCGATCAGGCTTCGAAGAAGCAGTTTCTGTAATTGTGGACGGCGCTGGCACATTTTTAGAACTGGAGTTTCAAGGAGAAAAATTAACCGGCTGGGAAACTGAAAGTATTTTTGATTGTGCATACCCTGCAAATTTTACAACACTATACAAACATATTGGAATTAGAGAACCCAAACCGGGCGCAATTATTAAGAATTTCTCTGGAGATCGATATAACGAAAAAACAACTCACGAAGCCAGAATTGGAGATTATGCTGGAATTGTTAAAGTTTATGAAGCTGTAACAGAGTATTGTGGATTTAGTGCTATTGAAGCTGGAAAAACTATGGGATTGTTTCCTTACGGAAAACTCAACAATGGTATTCCGCCGTTATTCGATACCACAGGGACCCATCCAAACTCTAATCGAAATTTAGTTATTCCGAGATATCCAAATGGTGCAATCATCAACCATAGCTTATATAGTTTCTTGGATGAACATAACTCAAATGATCTCTCTGAACTGGAAAATCGTCGTGACCTTGCATACGCATGCCAAACACAGACACAAGAACAGGTGTTACAATTAATTTTTAAAGCAGTTGAAATGTCTGGAAAAAATAATGTAGTGTTAAGTGGTGGATATGGACTTAACTGTGTGGCTAATTATTTTTACCTTGACAAATTAAAAGAAAAAGGTATAAATTTATATGTAGAACCTATCAGCAATGATGCTGGAACTGCAATGGGAGCAGCTATGATGATATATCGATCTGCAGTTAACGATTCTACTATTACTAAATTCAAAGATAATTTATATCTGGGATTACATAAGACGTATACCGACGACGATATCGAATTAACTTGTGCATTATTTGATAATGCCGAATTTATAAATGCAACACATAAAGATGTTGTTGATTTATTACGCAATAAAAATATTGTGGCCGTATTCCAAGGACGCAGTGAAAACGGGCCCAGAGCGTTGGGCAATCGTAGTATTTTATTTGATCCTACAGTGTTGGATGGCAAAGATTTTGTCAATAGTGTAAAACATCGAGAATATTTTAGACCGTTTGCTGGAACAATCCTTAAAGAACATGCGCACGATTGGTTTGATTTGCGAGGCATGGAAGAAAGTCCCAGTATGATGTATGCTGTTAATTGTCAACCCGGAATTGCTGAAAAAATACCCAGTATTATTCACGTAGATGGCACTTGCCGTATACAAACAGTTACTGCAGAACAAAATAAACATTTTTATGATTTAATTAGTGAATTTTACAAAGAATCAGGAGTACCAATTTTGTTTAATACCAGTTTTAACTTGGGCGGAGACCCGTTGGTTGAAACATTAGAAGACGCATTAGACACACTTGCAAGAAGCGAAATTGAATACTTGTATCTACCAGAAAATAAAAAATTAATTAGAATTCTTAATCAAGAATAACCATGATAGAAATTTTAAATAAAACTATAAGATTTGGTGGAGCACAAATTCCTGTTACCCCCGATATACAAAAAAATATCAAATCTATTAAAAAAGCAATCGATTGGGCTGCAGAAAACAAAGTGGATTACCTAGTAACTCCTGAGGCATCACTTAGTGGATACTCTACAACTTGGTGTGACAATGTTGCAGTTCTGGCAGATTCTCTTAAAGAGATCGAAGTATATGCTGCATTAATGAACGTTGGATTGTGTTTAGGCACACTATGGATAGAATCTGAATATGAAAAAGACAATACGTTAAAAGAAATTAAACGAAATCAACTGAGATTTTATACAGCAGACGGAAAGTTTATTGGTGTAATTAACAAAACTGTTACAACTCCTCACGATCAGTTGCTTGGATTGGTAGATAGCGTAAACTTAACAGGAATATTATTAACTTTTGAAAAAATACATATACCAATAGCAGCATTTATATGTGCTGATTTGTATGGTTTAAATAGCGGCCGTGGCGGACTCCCAGAACAATTATATGATTCCGGAGCCAAGTTATTTTTACATCCTACCAATGCCGAACGAGGATTAGATCCTTTAAGAGATGAAATAGAAGAAATGTGGATAGAATCGTGGATTAGACGTGTATCATTTAAGCTACGGCCGATAATTTCTGTAGATAATTCTTGTACAATGACCGGTGAGCATTATGATGGAAAAACCATGACTCAAAGCGGAGTATGTGCTGGTGGCGTATGGGTTAATACAGTTCCAAGACTTGGTGAACAATATTTTTATCACGATTTTGTATTAAACGATCTTATTTTAGAAAGAAATCCTTATTAATTAAAAATAATATGAAAATAATAAAAACTATAAGATTTGGAGTGGCGCAGATTCCTGTCACCCCGTTCCAACAACGAAATATTGAAACTATTAAAAAAGCAATCGATTGGGCTGCAGAGAACAAGGTGGATTACCTAGTAACTCCTGAGGCATCACTCAGTGGGTATTCTACAAGCTACTATAGAGATTTAGAGTTTTTAAATAGTGGGTTACATGAAATAGAAATGTACGCAATATCAAAAAATGTTGGATTATGTTTGGGCACACTGTGGGTAGAGTATAACGAACCAGGACACGAGCAGAAACTTGTAAAAAGAAATCAAATTAGATTTTATACAAAAGAAGGTAGATTTTTAGGTTCGACCAATAAACAAGTATTAACTCCTTTGGATTTAGAAATTGGCATTGTAAAAGGAGAAGGGTTAGCAGGAGTCCTCATACCGTTTGAAGATAAAGTTATTCCAGTTGCTGGATTAATTTGTGCAGATTTATACGGACATTTAAGTAATTATGGTGGTCTTCCACAACAGTATTTCACTATGGGTGCAAAATTACTGATACATTCAACTAATGCAGAACGTGGTTTAGATAAATTCAAAGATAAACTTGAAGAACAGTGGCTTGAAGCAAACATAACTCGAATTTCATATTTGTTATTTCCAGTAATTTCCGCAGATAATTCTTACACAATGTCCGGAGAGCCTTATACCGGAAAAACTATAACTCAGAGTGGATTTTGCATTGGTGGTAAATGGGTTAATAAAGTTCCAAGAACAGGTACCCAATATTCGTATCATGATTTTGATATTAAAAAAATAGCAATAGACTTAGCTGATCTTCCTAAATCCAAATTATCATGAAAAATACCATAAGATTTGGAGGTGCGCAGATTCCTGTTACACCTGACATACAACAGAATATCAAAACTATTAAAACAGCAATAGACTGGGCTGCAGAGAACAAGGTGGATTATCTAGTAACTCCTGAAGCATCACTGAGTGGATATTATACAACAGACGACGCTTCTATTAAAAGTGTAGCAACTGCAATGTCCACGATAGAAAAATATGCAGCCAGTAAAAAAATAGGTCTGTGTCTAGGTACAATATGGGACGAAGCAGAAGTTGATAAAACTGTAAGACGTAATCAGATCAGATTTTACAATCGGAAAGGGTTGCTGTGCGGCGTTACTAATAAAAGGTATGCCATCGAATTTGATCGAACAATCGGTGTAACGGGCGACAACAATGCAACATTGATACCCTTGCCAATTAAAAATAAACTTATACCTGTTGGCGGCCTAATATGTATAGATATGTATGTGTCATCACCTGAGGAAATGACCCCAATTTTGAAATTGAATGCGCAAGGCGCAAAATTAATAATACACTCAACTAATGCAGCACGTAATGTGTCAGTAAAAAACAAACCTAGTGTAGAACTAGCAGACAAAATAGCTAATGATTGGCACGATATATGTTTAAGACGTGCGTCGTTTCTAACAAATCTCCCAATTATAACGGTGGATAATTGTTACATGGCTGACGGTACTGAATATCACGGTCCTACATCTAGTGAAAGCGGTGTGTTAATTAATGGAGAGTGGGTCACTAAAATACCTAGAACTGGAACTCAGTATTTTTACCACGATTTTAACATTGACGAAGTGGCAATTGATTGGCCAAAAAACTAATTTAGTTTAAACTGTCAGCAAATGCCATCAAGCTATCAAATACTTGTGTGCGTTTACGCAAGTTTCGATTAGCAAATGTTTCCAACTTCTTGCTAGTTTCCACCCATTCACCAGACTTGATCAGCACAGGCTTCGATTTGATATTTTCAGCGGCTTTTAAATCACTGATTTTATCACCCACAAACCAGCCTTCTTTAAATTTAACATTGTGTTCACGCTCTGCTCGATGAAACATACCAATATTAGGTAACGCAAACATATCTTCTTTCATTTTGCTAGTGGAATAATACATGGCGTCTATACTAGGGCACCCTGCTGAACCAAACAGTTCCAGCATATGTTGATTAACCACATCCACTTCAGCGGTGGTCAATCTGCCTTCGCTAATGCCATATTGGTTGGACAGGATTACAATGCGGTAGCCTTTTTTTCGCATCACTGCCACAGCTTCTGCAGCTCCGGGTATAATTTCAAATTCGTCTGGTTTGGTCACATGGCTGGTTTTTGCATAGTTGATAACACCGTCACGTGAAATACCAATAACTGGTTTTGTAAACTGAGATGAAAAGTTTGGTATTTTTTGTAAAGATGCAATATCAACATCTTTGTCTAGTAGGTTTCGTAGGTTCATACTGTATTTTAACAGCCTTTATAATAAAAGTAAATCTCTATGGCAAACTTAATTAGCTAAAATACAGGGTTATTACTAGATTTTTGAATAGATATTTGAATAAATACTTAAACTGGGATTGATCAATGACTCAAATAGCTAATACGTTTTTTACCCGCGGCAGTAATTCGACGATTCAGCTGGCCCGCGGCACTAATTTATCGTATCAAAGTACCGGTTTAGCCATCTATACTAGTACAGAAATTGACACATGGTACATTGGTGACTTTGTATCAGCAGAATATATTATCAATGCTGAATACGGATTAAATGAGCGAGAAACTATCCATGCTACACTGGTAGCAATGCCTGGACAAAGCAGTATTACCGTGTACGGCAGAACTAGTCTTACTCGCCCACTGATCAATGTTAGATCTTCAGCAACAAATTCGCATGCTGGCTTGATAGTTGAGCCAGCCAGTTCTATGGTACAGGGCAGCATCATAACACTATTTGCAAACTATGCCAAAACTAGCTTGCCTGTAAAACCTATGAATGCCCCAGCTATTACTGGAGCATGCTATTGGAATCATGCATACAATGCAACTACACTGACAATCAACGTTCCGTTATCAACTGTTACTGGCACAATACTTGTTGGACAACGGGTATCCAACACACTTCTTCCAGTAAATGCACTAGTAAAATCGTGGACGCCTGTGTCCAGCACAGCTGGAGTTGGTTCGTTAGTTATAACAGGATTTTTATCAACAACTATTTTAGCTGGAGTTAATCAGCAATTAACATTTACCACAAGTCCTACTCAATTAAACAATTTGTTAAATGTTATTCAGCCAGTAAGAAGTTTTAGTTCAATAATTATACCAGGTCAAAAAACAATTGATGCCAAAGTAGCCGACGATTATTTAAATTTAAAAGCTGAAAACGGTATTAAGATATCATCAAATCAAAGTGACAGAAGTATTACTATCAAAAATCAAGGCATTACACAAATTTCAGTGTTAGGCCAAAGCGATATTAATCCTGCTATAAATTTAATTAAATCAACTGAAGTTTCCTTAAACAGCAACGCAACCACCATCCAATTGGGATCTTCAAGACCTACTCAGTCAACAACATGGACACTGACCAACGGCCGTATCACGTTGCAGTCATCTGGTTTACCTTATCACAGCTATGGCAATTATCCAACTTCCCCAGTTATTCCAATTAATCAAAATTATAATCTAACTTGGACATTAAGGGCAGGAACAAATCAACCATCCTTCCCAAATTTTATTAGTTTATCATACACTGCTATAGGATACTGGCTGAACGGTGTGGCCATGTATAGTCCTAAAACAGCAGCCGGTCCCGCCAATAATAATCCAAATATATATTACCCTCAGTGGGAATACAATACTTCTTATCAATCTGGTATTGACAACGGCTATGTGTTTGGAAACGATCTAGCCGGCGGCATAACTGATCCTGCTATTACTGGCACATATAATTATAGAGATTTTAAGTTTGGCACAGCATGGACAAACGGATCTGGATACGCCAATGGCGGCACACAGGGAGGATACCCAACTGGAACGTCTGATGCCACACTAATTCCTTATCTTAACGGAAAGTTGCAACATGAAGACGGTCACAGCAAAATTTTAGGATTTGCATTAGACGGATATCCTGTGTACGGACCATACGGCTATACCACGCCTACAGATAACACCAGTACTGTGAAAATAATTACCAGTGGTTATTCGCTTAACACCACACGAACAGCAATAATTAGAATTGTTGGCGGATTACCAGTACCTATATTGCCGCCAGTGGGACTAGCAACAGAAGGCAAGTATCCGCTAGGTACATTTGTTCAAGACTATTCATATGTTGGAGGTGGTGACTTAGATGAGCACAACGGACGATATTGTGTAACACCTGATTATCCTAGTGGAACATATGCTTATTTTACAACAGTTGACACCAGTTTAAAACCAACATATCCATATGTAATTGGAAATACATTCTACGGTGTTCCATATACAAATTCAGTAGGTGTTGGATTTGCACCAACTAGTATTACATCTGGATCAACCACACTGAATGTGGTTCAGGGCGACCACATAACACTCACAACCAAGTCAACAACTAATCAATTAACTATTACTGCAGATGGCCAAACACTCACCACCGACGATGTTGTTACAAAGACACAAACAACCAACATCATAACTGGTGCAAACGGAATTACAACAAGTCAATCAGGTACCAACACGTTGACAATTCGCAACAATGTCAGTGTTTATAACAAATTATATGGTGATACCAACCCAGCTGCTGGATTTTCTTCTGCTACAAGCATTGCCAGCACGTTCAAAATATTAGGCACTGGCGCCAGTTACTCAGGAACAGCTGGCAGGCAAGCTGGTATCAGCACAATTTTGGTGTCTCAAGATGCCACTCATGGTGACTACATACAGTTGCTCAACACTGGAGTTTTAGGTTTAAACAATGGCACTTCGGTTATTACAGGAACAGCTGGCAATTTACAACCAAGCGATATCATAAACACTGTTAATTCGCAACAACTGGTATTAACAAGTGCTAGTGGTGCGATAACTACAAATCCAGGATTACAACCAGGTTTGGTAATTTCAGCAATGATGTATTTCTTGTCTGCCGGCTAATTGATAAAAACCACAAATCACAGCATGTGATAAATATACTACAAGGAATTCAGAATGGCAAACTTAACTAGTCCGTTTACAATAGATCCGCTGTCGTCTGCAACGGGGTTCTCCAGCCCTAATTTTGCCGTAGACGCCAACGGAAATATCAGTATGAACGGAAATCTAGTAATAAACAGCGGTAATATTACTAACGGTGCTACGGTATTATTAAGTCCAACCACACTGGGTTCGGGTATTACAGGCAGTAGTTTGACTAGCCTAGGAACACTTAACGGCTTGACTGTTGTTAATCCTATTGTAGGCAACGTTTCTGGATATGCTGCTAGTTTATTTGCACAAAACAGCACAGTGACAATTGACGGCGCCAACAACATAGGCATTGTCAGCAATAATTCACAGTCTTGGAGTTTTAGAGCCGACGGTTCAACACGTTTTCCTAATTATACTTTTCCAGCAGCTCGTGGAACTACTGGCCAAGTGCTGGTTGGCGATGGCGCTGGCAATTTATCTTGGACTACTCTCAACACAGGCGGCGGCTCGGTTATCACAGCAGGAAATTTGACAGGCGCTACACTGGCAAGCAATGTGCTTGCATCTAGCCTAACCAGTGTGGGAGCATTGACCTCATTAACGGTGATTGGAATAAGTAGCTTTGCTACAGGATCATTTAGTGGAAATTACACAGCAACCACTGCAACATTTTCAGGAAATATTACAGCAACCGCTGCTCCCACAGCCGCAGGACATTTAACAAACAAACAATATGTGGATGCACAGGCAATTGCATTGTCTGTAGGACTAAGTTAACAATAAAAATGGAAACGAAATAAAATGGCAAAACAGCTTTTACGAACATATGTTTTTACACCAGGTGGTGCCGGCGCAGGTACAATTATATTGCCAGGCAATTACACATTAAATCAACTGTTATTGATAACCAATACCACTAGCAATGTTATTATATATAATTTTGCCAACGTTGGCAATACTGGCACAACAGCAACGTTTACTAGAGCTGCACATCCATCGTTCCCAGGACAGTTGGGAAACAGTGACGGATACACAACAATCACCCTAGCTGTGGCAACCACAGCAATGAATGCAACTGACAATCTGCAAATATTCGTTGATACGCCTTACCAACTGGTAAAAATGGCTGTTGCTGGCACGGATGCATGGGAACGTACTCGCATGTCGCAACCGCAATCCATGCTTGACGCTGACTTTGAGTACGGATTACAGCCCACCAAGTGGCAACAGTTGTCTTTGCTGAATAATTATCCATCAATATATGAAATTTCAGGCAGCGACATGGCAATTACCACAGTAACTACAGATGCATCTGTGGGAGCAGGCGGAGTGGGTGCAAGTTTGATCACAGTGAACACATTGGCAGTGCATGGTTTAGTGGCAGGACAACCGGTAACAGTCAAGGGTTATCTAAACACCATTTTGGGATTCAGTCGAGCGGAGGGTTCGTTTTTTGTCAACACAGTGCCTACACCTACCAGTTTCACTTATTATGCCAAGTCAAAGACAGGCGTAAATAGTGGCGATGTTATCAGTGCTGCCTACACCATTGTGCGTAAAGGTGGCTTGTATACTGGTTCCAGTATTGGTGTTCCTACCTTCTCAGTGAGCAATGCCAGCAGTCCGTCAACTATCACAGTGACATTTGCTACTTTTCACGGATTAGTAGCTGGTCAAACTATATTGACAGCAATTACCAGTACAGGTTCAAATCATGGATTTGCACAGGGGCCGTTCTTTGTGGAAACAGTTGTTTCTTTAAACACAATTACCTACACAGCTAGATCCGCTGGAACTATTGATACTGGTACAGCAATGAATGGTGCGGTATATGCTAGACCTGATGCATTTTACATACATAGACCTTTTGACGGAGGAGTCATGCTGGGCACTGGCGGCCCCCAATATGGTTTGCAAGCAATACGTATGAGTAAAAAATACATACGTTATCAGTCAGGCAAAGCCATTAACTATAACACTGGTTTATTATTGGCACCCAGCTATGACATAAGAAGTCTAGTTGCATCGCCTGCATTGACTTACGGAGTGATAACTGGTTGTGCTGGAAGTGGAACTACTATTACTGTGGGCAGCACGGCTGGTCTAGTGACGGGTCAATCAGTTGTGGTAACATCAGGTGTTGGTGTATTTGCAAGAGGCACAACTATTACTGGAGTCAGTGCCGGTACTATCACAATTTCTGCCGCACCAACAGTGGCACTGGTCAATGCCAGTGTCACATACAGCGCAACAATTACTGTTTCAACAGACGATACAGATCATGGTTTCCAACCAGGTGCTTATATTCAAATTTCTGGTGTAACATCAAGTGGGTACAACGGATTTTACAATGTGGCCAGTATAACTGATGAAAGAACGTTTACTCTTGCAGCAACTGGTGTGTTGGGACATACCACAGCTTTGTTTGGCGATCCTTGCCAAGTCAGTTTAATTGCTTGGTATGGATCCACAGTTCGTGCAGGCACATTTGATGAACAAAACGGACAGTACTGGCAATATGACGGCACAACTATTGGAGTAGGTTATAGATCAAGTACATTCCAACTGGCAGGTACATTATCAGTGACACCTGACAGCAACACAGTGACTGGAACCAATACTAGATTCTCAACCCAAGTGGCCGCAGGCGATCGTATTGTTATCAAAGGCATGACACACAAAATATCAAATGTGGTAAGTGACACGCTGATGTATGTTACACCAGACTACCGCGGTGTCTCATCGCAAAGTGGTGTTAAAGCAGCTAAAACAATTGACTTTTTACATCCTCAAAACACATGGAACTTGGATCGTTGTGATGGAACAAACAGTGTGTTCAATCCCAGTGGATTTTTGTTCAACCCAAACAAAATGCAGATGGTTGGTATACAGTGGACTTGGTACGGTGCTGGATTTATTGACTGGATGTTGCGTGGTCCTGAAGGCAATTACATCACAGTGCATCGTGTAAAACACAGCAACGTCAATACTGAAGCGTACATGCGTTCAGGCAACATGCCAGTGCGTTATGAAGTTATCAACGAAGGCCCTAGAACTGTGTTGAGTGCTCCGTGTACCAGCAACGACACTGTGTTATCAGTTGGTGACACCAGTTTATTTCCGCCAGCTGGTGTGCTTAATCAAGAAGGTGAAATTATTCAGTACACTGGAAAAACACTAACATCGTTTACAGGATGTACTCGCGGCACAAATTATTCAGTATTTGCATCAGGTCTTAACAGAACATTCCAGGGCACAACAGGTAGCGGTCAGCCAACTGGCACTGGACTATATTTGTTAACACAAACAGCCACACCAAACATCAGTCACTGGGGCTCAGCATTTATTACAGACGGTGGATTCGACCAAGACCGAGGATATTTGTTCAACTATGTTGGTACCAACATCAGTGTATCCAGCACAATTCAAACAGCATTCTTGTTACGTCTAGCACCCAGTGTCAGTAATGCCACAGTAGGCGACCTAGGCGACAGAGAGTTGTTAAATCGTGCGCAATTATTGCTACAAAATATTGACTGTGCTGTGGACAGCGGAGCAACTGGTGGTATTGTTATTCAGGGTATTTTGAATCCCAGCAACTATCCAACTAACCCCAGCAACATTCAGTGGACTGGATTAAGTACTCAAGCTGCAGGCGGCCAACCCAGTTTTAGTCAAATTGCTCCTGGTGGTAGTGTGACATGGAGCACTGGGGCAACTGTTGTGGGCACTGCTATCACAACTCAAGCGTTTCCAACCGGTTCTATCACAGCTCGTGCAGCTCCGTTTGGCGCCAATTCGATCAGAAGCGACGTCAACTACTTATTTGTAACAAACTCTGATTATGCAAGTTATCAAACAAGCGGCTTGGCTGTGGGCGATTTCTTGTCAGGCACTAATGTGCCCACTTCGGGCAATCAGATTCAATTCATTGGGGCAAGCGGCAGTTACTATTATATACAAATCAGCAGCAGATTCACTGGCAACACCGCTGGAGACACCACACTGACTGTGACTAGACGTTACAATGTTACCAATACATCTGTGTTGTTCTTCAGTGCAGCAGAGTGGTCTGCTACAACTGCCACAATTGGTACACAGGTGTACTCAACTGACAACAATTACCCAGCTGGTACCAATGTGAACGGTGTGACCAATCCCACATACTTTGGCACTAATTACTACAGAGTAACATTTACACAGAATTTAAACAACGGTGTAACTATTATTCCTGGCACAACACAAGTTACATTTGGCTTTGGACAACCACCATATGCATTGCCCGGTGAAACTGTGTTTTCATTCATTGCAACATCTGGAGCACTGAGTAATTTGGACCTGAGTCAGTTGAAAGAATTGACCAATACTACTATTGGTGGCCGAGGTACGTATCCAAACGGTCCAGATGTGTTGGCCATTAACATTTATAAAACAGCTGGCTCAGCTGTTACATCCAACGTGGTGCTGCGTTGGGGTGAAGCGCAGGCGTAATCAACAAAAAGCCGCTGTATGCGGCTTTTTTGTTAGATCAAATCCACTAGATCAAACACAGTTTGTAGTTTGGTGCGAATAATTTTATTTGAAAAACTATTGCGTAGGCCCTGATGCAAGGGCTTAGGAGCACGATCCACTGTGGTCCATGCCCATCCTTGATGCTCGTCGCTCAACAAGGGCACAAATTCATTGTCTATCACACACAGGTATGTGTGGAAATTGAACACTCTATCATTGCTCACAAAGGTTTCTAAAGGAATTGTTTTGATGATAGCGGGCACTGTGCCTATTTCTTCAGTTATTTCCCGCTGTAGACCTTGCCACGGAGTTTCTCCAGCAATGTTAGTGCCACCTACGAGGCCCCAAGTGCCTTCGTGTTTGCCATGTGCTTTTTGTAACAGTAAAAATCGTCGTGTGGCCTTGGCATAAAACAATGCACCACTGCAAACTATTGATTCTTTTACAACACTATTTTCCACTGTTTGGCCTCGTATATACCTTCAAAGCTCTTGACCCATGAAACTCCGTTCCATGCATACTGAACTCCAGTGTATATATTCGTTTGCCACACCATGGTGTCTGGATACTGACTGTGATCAAATATTATATGCCATGCAGTTCCTGTCCATTCTATGATATTATTGGCCTTTGCCACCAGTGCGCCCCATGCTTGTGCCGGAGTCACATTAGTGATATCTCCTATATCTTCTATAATCAAAAATCTTTTACCAACAACAATGGGTTGGTCAGTTATTTCTGTACCCAGTGGTCGATAAGGGTTATATGTTAGTGGATTAACAATTGCATCAAATGTACCAGGACTGTTGGGACGATAGCTGGTGCTGGCATTGTAATTAACTGAGCCAGTGCCTGCAATAAACTTGTTGGATCCTTCTAAAATACCGTTACTATCAATGCCAGTATTTGTGGTCAGTGTATCCCCATTCCAGTTCACACTCAACACTGTTTGGTCCAGCGCACTGATAGCAACAGTGCCCACAACATAACTACCATTGGGCTGAGCAAGAAAAATCATGCTGCTACCAGCAATGTATCGACCACCACTTGTGGAAAACACAGTGTCCCAATTAATTGGAGTTCCTTGTCTAACAGGCATGTCCAGTGTGGGCTCTCTTGGGATCACACTTTCGCTAGCACTTAACAATATCACAGTGGAGCCGTACACTTCAATTCTGTAATCGTCAATGGTTGCACTTAAATCAAATAAACTTCCACTGGTTACAGAAGTTGATCCCATGGGATCAGTGCCTAAACCATCAATATAAGTGCCGCTGGTTGTTGCGTTACCAGCCACGCTGGCAACAATTTTTGTAACAACACCAAGGTGTTTTACCTTGACTGGCGGACTGATCCATATAGGTGTGTCCAATGTGAGTGTTCCAACTTCGATGGGAGTTTCTGCCCCAATTGGAACAGTTTGACTGGACCAACTAATGTCATTTAAATTTAACACACTTAAACTGGTCCAGTCTATGTAGTTGTCAGACGTTTGTATTTCCAAACTGGGATTGAACAACACCAATATCTGTTCCATGATTTGAAGTTTTTGTTCAGTATTGGCACTCCAGATGTCCACTTTCAGCGTTAATTTAAATGGAGTTGGCATCAAACGTTCAATGGTGTAATTTCGGCCTTGTCCAGTGGTGTATGTGTCGTTGGCAACATCTCGTTCTCGAATGTTTACCTTGCTGATATATGACGAATCTGAAAGCCTATCCCTATCCAGCGCAAGTGCAGACACATACACTGCAATCCTTGGAACGCTGTTGACTTTGTTTTCTGAATTTTGACGAATGATACTGGCTGCTTGTCTATCTGTATTGCCATACATCACTGGTATGCGCACCAGTGTGCCGTCGCCGTATTTGACCACAAAATTGCTGAACACACGTATCACTTGTGTGATGTAACGTCTTATTTGCCCATCGTAGAAGAACTCGATTTTAGTACAACGGCGTTAAACCGAAGCCTCCTTGATATACCAGACTCGCTTTCCGTCTATTAATTTCCATGACTTCGTACCTTTATTTTGTATAGTTTGTCCTATGTAAGATCGATTAGATTCCAAATGGGTAAATTTATAGATATGCATTATAAATCTGCCCTGGGTTTTAATGCCTTACTCAGACTTTGTTTCTGAGCGTCTCTAGTGTTGTATAAAGTAATGATCCATTGTCCATCATACGGTATTGACTGTTGCACAGCATTGATTACTGGCAAATTGATCTTTTTGGCTAATTTTTGTACACCAGTTATTTTGTCAGTGTACTGATATGTTGTGAACAATTCAGGATATCGAACAACTTCGTATTCTAATATTTGCAATTCAAATTTGATCACAACATAATTTGCTGTTATTGTGTTACTAATTGATGTGTTGATTACCACGTCACCCTCGGATAGATTTATATAATCGGTGATCACTGCATCGTTGTAGGTGTAAGCAGTGTTGTTGATAAATCCTGTTTTCTGGGTGTTTCTAGTGTTGTTATTGGTCATGTTCATTCTGATAGAATCTTCAACAGCAATCCATGCACTTATTACCCCGTCGAATCTATACAATCTGTTGGGGAGATAATCTGTACGCAAAAAGAAATCGTCTGCTGCTGGGTTAGCGGGAAATTGTATACCATGCCCAAACTCATATCCATTGACCGGCGAACCGTCGCTTAACAAATAACCCGTATAACCACTACGCTGAGGCACAGAACTTGCTGTGCTGGCCAACACACTGCTGCCACCACTGCTGGCTAACAAATCAGTTGCGTCTGCTGTTTTTAACAAAGAATTACCCGTGTTTGGATCAGCAGCCAGGGTGTAAAATTGTCTAGTTTCGTAACCACTTTTTGGTGCATCGATCTCTGCTTGTGCCACAATTTGATCATTGATTTCCAACTCTCGATTATGCATGCTGAGTAAATCTCTCAGAGTGGTGTTTGCTATGGGATCTCCGTTGGCATCTTTTGCTGGTTGATCAAATATCTGTGAAAATTGTTGACTGTCTGTGACTTTCTTTATTTTTAATCTATACAAGTGCGGAAACCAAGTTACACTGAAACCTTCACTTGCACGACCCACATCTTCAATAACATAGTATCTAGGCAAACTAACATCAAAATCATTAAGAGCGAAATCGTCACGCAAATGCGGTAATTCTATCACATCTCCACTGATGGGTTTACGACCTATGTATTTGATAAAATCATTTATATGTACGGTCATGTACAAGGTATCGTTGTCAATAAACAGGCCAAACTGGCTTAGATTAAAGTCAATGTTTTGCACATTGTAAAGGCCACGAATTCTGTATATTTGTGTGTCGTATGTGCGATCTCTATTCTCCAAAAACAACAGATCTTGTATGTTTGTTTCTTTTGTGGTGGCATAATGCGGCTGATCAGCTGTGGCATTTGCTTCGTCGGTATTTGTACCCAGATACTTGTGCAAGTATACATCGGTTCCGCCCGCCTGAAACATCTCAGATATGTTGCGGTCTATGAACCGATAATCTCGGCCTTTTTCTGGTTTATATAAAGATAGTCTTGGCATGATTGTATTTATGGTAAGACACTCTTAGCGATAAATACCATAGGAGAACATTATAATGGCAGATAACGTACCATCAACAACTCAGTCAAATTCTACGGTAGAACGCAATAAAGTATTTGAGTTTATCAAACTCATGCTAGGCGATGGTATGATTGATGTGGAACTGGATCCAGCTCACATGGAGTTGGCCCTGGAGCGAGCATTGACTCACTACCGTCAACGTAGCAGCAATGCTGTGGAAGAAAGTTATTTGTTTTTAGAACTGATACAGGATCAAAACGAATACAGATTACCCGATGAAGTTATTGGTGTTAGAGAAGTATTTCGCAGAGCAATTGGATCTCGTACTGGACTTGGCGCCGGCGGCACACTGTTTGAACCGTTCAACTTGGCTTACACAAATACCTATTTGATGTCAGGCAGCATGATGGGTGGACTGGCAACATACGATGCATTTGCTGGCTATCAAAAACTGGTTGGCCGTATGTTTGGTAGCTATATCGAATACAACTGGAAACCCACCAGCCACACTCTGGATATTTTACAACGTCCGTTTGCACAAGGCGAACAAATTCTCATCAGAAGTTACAACTTTAGACCAGACTGGGTATTGTTACAGGATATCTATGCCAAACAATGGCTGAGAAATTACTCACTTGCAGTGTGCAAGCAAATACTGGGTCAAGCACGCTCTAAGTTTGGTTCAATTGCGGGCCCTGGTAGCCCAATTACTCTGAACGGTACTGCATTAATTTCTGAAGCCAAAGAAGAAATGGAAAAGTTAGATAAAGAAGTACAAGATCTAACAGCAGGCGGCTTTGGAATGACATTTGTAATTGGCTAAAAAACTCTTGACCTTGCAATAAAACTGTTATATAATAGCACATCAACGGAGGTGCTATGATTATAGGCGTATGCGGTTTTATTGGCTCTGGCAAAGACACAGTTGCTGATTATCTCACTAACTTCCACGGTTTTAGACGTGAGTCGTTTGCCAACAGTTTAAAAGATGCTGTGAGTATGGTGTTTGGCTGGGACAGAACCATGCTGGAAGGCCGCACAAAACAAGCCCGTGAATGGCGTGAACAAGTGGATCCGTGGTGGGCCAACCGCTTGAACATGCCTAATCTTACGCCACGCTGGATTCTGCAATATTGGGGCACTGAAGTTTGCCGCCAAGGGTTTCACGATGACATGTGGATTGCTAGCCTGGAAAACAAACTACGCACCAGCACTGACAACGTTGTTATATCAGACTGTCGTTTCCCCAACGAAATTAAAAGTATCAAACAAGCAGGCGGCATTATTGTGTGTGTGAAACGTGGCATTCAACCACACTGGTTGGACATTGCTATGCAGGCAAATCGCGGCAGTGGCAATGCTCAAGACTGGTTAAAGAATGAAAAAATTCATGCCAGTGAAACTGCATGGGTGGGCACCAATTTCGATGATGTGCTGGATAACGATGGCACTATAGATGACTTGTTTGCACAGGTTAAAAATCTGGTCGAAGATCGCCTTGTTTCCACTTAACGCCTTCTTTGTGAAGTACCTTGGCACAGTTAGAACAAACTGTTTTTAAGTTGGCCGGTCTGCAATTATTAAGTTCGCCGTCAACGTGAAACACACTGAACACTTCCTGATGCGGACTTTTAAAGCCACACTTGTCACATTGATGTTTTAATCGGTACCCCGATCGATACCATCTGGGTATGCTGGCATTTATGCCGCCTTTGAGGCATGCCTCGCATAATCTCCTGTAATATGTTTTGCCGTTCTTAATATAGTTAACAGCTGCGGGTCTGTGTCCGCATGTGCAAAGTGGTCTCATACTTTATTTACACCTTTTCAATCCCTTTCCGTGGGCTTATATTAGGTATAAAAAACCAAAAACTACTAAATACATTAAGAACATGTACACATGGAGATAAAATATGGCACAACTAAGTTCACCAGGCGTTAGCGTAAGCGTAATAGACGAAAGTTTTTATACACCGGCAGCACCTGGCACCGTACCCTTAATAATTATAGCGTCTGAACAAGACAAATTAAATGCTGCCGGAACTGGTATTGCTCCAGGTACTACAGCAGCAAATGCTGGCAAAGTTTGGTTGCTCACAAGTCAGATGGATCTTGGAAATACATTTGGTATTCCTTACTTTCAAACTGATGCAGAAGGCAATCCAGTTAATGCTGGCGAACTTAACGAATATGGATTGCAAGCAGCTTACAGTTTCTTGGGTGTGAGCAATCGTGCTTATGTGGTACGTGCAAATGTGGATACAAAACAACTGATCGGTACAACAAACAGCCCATCAGGCGAGCCAGCAGACGGAACTGTTTGGTTGGATACCGCAGAAAGCAAGTTTGGTATTTTTGAGTGGAATGCCAATTCTGCCACAACTACCGGCGGCCAAACATTCACATCACAAGCAGTGACAGTTATCACCAACACAAGTTTGTTGATAGGTGGCACAGCAGGTAATGCACCATTGGCCAGCTTTGGTACAACTGGTACATATGCTCTAGTGGCAACTTCCACACTGAACAAATTATACTACAAGAAAGGCGCCACAGACGGTGTATTGGCCGCTGGCACTTGGGTTGCAGTTGGATCACAACAATGGACAGCTAGCCGCCCAACAGCTATCAGCACAGTAGCTAGCCCAGTGCTAACAGCCACTGGTGTTTCAGCAGCCAGTGCTATTATTGGTGACGGCGCAGCTGTTGCTGGCAGTGGTGTGATAATGACAGTGAATGGCACTGTTTCAGGCGGCACTTTGGCTGTGGGACAAGTGTTGTCTGGCGGCACAATTGTTGCTGGTACAGAAATCACAGCAGTCAACACAGTGACCATTACAGCTACCATCACCACAACAACATTGACAGTTAGTGCAGTATCAAATGGCACAATTACAGTTGGTATGGCATTGAGTGGCGGTTCAGTTACTGCTGGCACTTACATTGTTGCGTTTGTGTCAGGCACAAACGGCGGCCAGGGCGTGTACACATTGAATCAAAGTGCATCAGGTTCACCAACAACAGGTACAAGTTACACAGTTAGTACAAGCCAATTGGTAGCAACCACAACAGTTACTACTGGTGGCAGTGTACTGACTATCAGCAACGGCACCAGCACAGTTAATGTGTCGGGTGTTGCCACAGTGGCAGCATTGGCCGCAGCCATTAACGGCGGTGGCGGTGTATTGTTTGGTGTTACCGCAGGAGCTGCTGGCAATATATTAAACATCTATTCAACAGGTGCAAGTGTAACACTAAGTGGCACAGCTGCAACCGCATTGGGATTCTCAACAAGTCCTTATTTGGCTCCTACGTTTTCAGCAAGCCAGCACTACAATGTTCCAACATTTGGTACTGCAGACAACACAAGCACAGCCAACGGTTATCCCACAGGCAGTGTGTGGTGCAAAACTACAAATGTCAACAATGGTGCAAACTGGGTGCTTAAACAATACAGTACAGACACATCTGCTTGGGTCTTGAAGCCAGTTAGTTTGTTGCCAAATAACGGAACAGCGTTGGCAACATTGGATCCAACTGGCGGCGGTATTAATCTTTCAGCCAGTGCTGCATATGTGAAATTCAATGATGGTGGGTTTACTACCAACAGTTTGGCAGATTTCAAAATTTATTATCGCACAGCAGCCGGCGTAACAAAAATTACAAGTAGTCCAGTTGGCAACAGCACATTTACAAATGCTGCCGCGTATAGTTTCACAATTTCAGAAACTTCGTTAACACCTGGCACTGTTGATGCTGACGGTTACGCCAGCTACTTGACAACACCAGTGACTGTGGCATTTACCGGTACTGGAAATAGTCAATCAGATGCAAACAATTTGGTTGCAGCATTGCAAGCAGCATTGGTTGGCAGTGTGGTATCTGCAGAAGTTAACAGTGATTTTTCAATCACTATCACTCACCAACGCGGCGGTGACATTGTGTTTGTGGACGGTTCAGGAGCAGCTGCCACACTAAGCAAGTTGTTCACAGCTGGTTCGACACTGAACTATTATTCAAATCCGTCTGGCATAGGTACAATGGCGTCATTATGGGGCACAATGGTTGGTAATTCAGCATATGCTACACCAAGTGCAACTCCACTGACCACAACTCCTTTAGACGGTGCATTGTGGTATGACAGCTACCTAAATGATGTGGACATCATGGTGTGCAATGGTTCACGCTGGGTAGGCTATCGCAGTGTAGATACCACAGTGGGTAGTGCTGTTATCAAAGGCGGCAAATCAATTAATAATCCATTCGGCACACAGGGTGATACAGATCCTAACGGTCCTATCATTAGCGCAAGTATGCCTAAAACACAAAGTACTGGCACAACATTGGCCAACGGTGATTTGTGGATCTACACAGGCGACACTGAAAATTATCCTATCATTTACAAGTGGGATTTTGCAAACAAGAAGTGGGTATTGATTGACAACACAGATCAAGTGACCAGTGCTGGTATTGTGTTCGGTGATGCACGTTGGAGTGATCAAAGCACCAACGGTAACTTGGGTTCACCATTTGAAGGCACCGGCGCTCCTGACACAATCGTCAGTTTGCTTGCCAGTAACTTCTTAGATGGTGATGCTCCAGATCCTGCATTGTATCCAAAAGGAACATTGTTATGGAACACACGCCGTAGTGGTTACAATGTTAAGAGATATGAAGTTGGATATGTTGACACAACAGAACAAAATCCACGCATGGGCAATGCTGCACAAACTTACTATTATCCAGATCGTTGGGTAACAGCAGCTCCAAATGACACATTTGGTGTTGGACAATTTGGCCGCAAAGCACAACGTGCTGTGGTGTTGCAAGCGATTCAAGCCACAATACAAAGCAATCAAGGCATTCGTCAACCTGACACAGTTATCTATAACTTGTTGGCTTGCCCAGGCTATTTAGAAGCAGCCAGCGCACTTAATGGTTTGAATGCAGACAACGGCTTATCAGCATTTATCGTATTAGACACACCAGCCCGCTTGACACCAGATGCTACAAGTTTAAGCAACTGGGGTAACAACGCTGCCGGCGCAGCTATCGATGGCGACGTGGGATTGATTGCAACTAGTCCGTACAGTGCTGTTTACTATCCGTGGGGATACACAACTGACTTGAACGGACGCAATATTGTTGTTCCCCCAAGTCACATCATGTTGCGTACAATTGCGCTGAGCGACAATGTTTCTTATCCATGGTTTGCACCAGCTGGTGTACGTCGTGGTGGCGTATCAAACGCAAGCAGCGTTGGTTATGTCACAAGCGATTCAGGCGAATTTGTTACAGTGGCATTGAATCAAGGTCAACGCGACACAATGGCCGGCATTCATGTTAATCCAATCACATATCTTGCTGGAACAGGATTAGTGGTTTACGGACAGAAAACACGTCAACTAGTGGCCAGCAGCTTGGATCGTATCAATGTGGCTCGTTTGGTGATTTATCTACGTTATCAATTGAACGTTATTGCTAAACCATATATCTTTGAACCAAACGATACTATCACACGTAACCAAATCAAACAACAGATTGAAAAACTATTGCTTGAGTTAGTTGGACAACGAGCATTGTATGATTTCTTAGTAGTGTGCGATAATTCAAACAACACACCGTCTAGAATTGATGCAAACGAACTACACGTCGACATAGCCATTGAGCCAGTAAAAGCTGTGGAATTTATTTACATTCCGTTGCGTTTAGAAAATACTGGCGGCATCGCAGGCTTGAGCACATAATTAGGAGAAACTAAATGGCAATTGCAGCTCTATCAAACTTTACAGTACCGTTAGCATCAGACCAAAGTGCAAGCTCGCAAGGCTTGTTGATGCCCAAACTAAAATACAGATTTCGTATTTCGTTTGAAAACTTTGGCGTGTCTGGCGCAGTAACTGAACTGACAAAACAAGTTTCAGAAGCAGCCCGTCCAAGTGTGAAATTTGCGGATCAAAAGATTGAGATTTACAATTCAATTATTCACTATGCCGGCAAACCAAGTTGGGATCCTATCTCAATCAAATTACGAGACGATGTTACCAATCAAGTTACAACATTGGTTGGTGAACAGAATCAAAAGCAATTTGACTTCTTTGAACAAAGCAGTGCAGCTTCAGCAGGTGACTACAAATTCACCATGCGTATTGAAATGTTAGATGGCGGCAACGGCACTAACACTCCAACTGTGTTGGAAGCATGGGTGTGCTATGGTTGCTACATAGTTTCAACAAACTATACAGATTTGAAATACAGCGAACAAACTCCTGCAATGATTGATCTAAGCATACAGTTTGACAATGCTGTGCAGTTGAATCCAACTAATGGAATTGGTTCTGGCACCACAGTACAGACATTCCCAGGCGGAACTACTGTTTTAGGTTCATAATACAAAAACCCACTTCGGTGGGTTTTATTATGATTGTTAGTTAAGTGCGTACATTATTTTTTCGATAAATAAAGTTATGGCCTTCACACCCAACTCTAATCTCACCAGGACCGGTTCCACAATTTTTCGGGACTATGCTCATGCTGCCAATTTGTTCAATGTTGATCAGTTTAGACTTGCTCCTAAGTTTAATTTTCAATTTCACGTGTCGTTTGGTATCAATACAAAAAATTCTAAACTGGTATCGTCATACGGCCAAGAAATCAACATGTTGGTTAAAAGTATCGATTTACCTAATTTTGCAATAGTGACAGAAACATTGAATCAGTACAACAGAAAAAAGATTGTGCAGTATCGTGTGAATTACCAAGAAATTGGAGCCAAGTTTCACGATGATAACATGGGATTGATTAATCAGTTGTGGCAAGAATATTTTTCTTATTACTATGCTGACAGTAACACAGCAACTATTCCAGGTGCATATGCCAGAAATGCCACCAAAGCATACAGCACCATACCATCTGTGTACGGATACGATGCAGGCAGTACTGACCCATTTTTCAACTACATTAAAATATATCAAATGGCCCGCCACGAGTATGTGTGCTACCACTTGTATAACCCAGTTATAACCAGTTGGAACCACAATAAATTAGATTATAGTCAAAATTCAATGCATGACTTTGACATGAAGTTCAGTTATGAATCAGTCAGCTACAGTGTTGGCAATGTTGGCCAAGATGCTCCGGAAGGATTTGGCGACACACATTACGACAATACACCCAGTCCGTTAAAGGGTAGTAGACCCAACGGTGTAACATCACCCAGTTTTGTGTCCAGTGGCGGCGCAGGTGCCGGCGGCATACTGTCTAACACCATCGCACAAGTTAACACTTATCAAAACACACAATTATCCAGTAAACCTGTTAGTAGATTGGCATCTGGACTTGCTAGGGGACTCGGAGTGGTAGGAGTATTAGGCGCGGCCAGTAGCTTAGTTAGTGGACTATCAGGATTTAGTTTTCCAAGTTTTGGTAGCAAGAACACCGATGATGTAGCAAATCCAGGAGCAAGCGGAACAGCAAGTGAAATAGAAGGCGACAATCCTCAAGAGTCATTAGACGATTCGGGTTCCTTATTAAGTAATCCAGAAGGATTTGAAGAAGATCCAGCTGTAGAAGCGCAAGAAGTTGACACTGGAGCAGATACTTATGATTATGAAACAGATTTTAGAACAGAAGATGCAGGTGGATTTGAAGATGCAGGTGGATTTGAAGATGCAGGTGGATTTGAAGAATTTGGCGGATCTGACGACGAGGGACCAGGTTGGTAATCATGAGCGCATTTAATTTACCCTCAACAAAACAAACTGGTCCTATCAATGTAAAAACATTCTTTGGAGCCAACTTGGCAAATTCATACAGTTTTCCTGCCGGAGAAATTGATGCCACCGTTGCATTTTTTACCAAACGTGGATTTGATAAAGTCAGTGCAAATTCAGTAGCAATTATATTGTTATCACAATCTAGAAAAGAAAATGTAAATGTGTTTACATTAATGGACACATTAAAAGTTCTCACAGATATACAATTGACTCAAGTGGTAGCCCAGGTACTGAACGCCAGCAGAGACAGTACCAGCGTGTTGGGATATAGAACTGCAACAGTTACTAACACATACGAAGCACGTAACATTTTAATCTAAAATGGCAAAATTCGCACGAGGCAAGTTTGTAATTAAACATCCCGAAAAATATGTTGGTACTAAAATTCCAACATACAGAAGCAGCTGGGAATGGAGTTTCATGAACTTCTGTGACAATAATCCCAGCATAATAAAGTGGGCCAGTGAAGCTATACAAATTCCTTATAGAGACCCACTAACTGAACGCCAAACTGTGTATGTGCCAGATTTCTTCATACAATATGTTGATAAAAAGAACAGAATATTAACTGAGCTGATTGAAATTAAACCAGCAAGTCAAACAATTCTTGAGCGTGTGGGCAAGAACAAATACAATCAAGCACAGTTTGTTAAAAATCAAGCCAAATGGAAAGCAGCCACACTTTGGTGCGGGCAACAGGGCATAAAATTCCGAATTCTCAATGAAAATGATATATTCAGTCAGATGTGAGCATAAGTAAGTATATGACAAAACGACTAGAAGAATTATTAAATTTGCCTGAAAGCAAGAAAATTGTTAAGGACGATGAAAAACGTCAAGCAAAAACAGAAGTTGCTCCGCTACTTCGCAACATCAGCGAATACGATAAAATATCAGCAGCATTACCTCAAGTAAAGGGTCTAGGCGATATTGCAGATACTGAGTTGGATGATTTAGCCAAAAAAGCCACTGATGCTTACGATGATTTGATGGACCTTGGCATGAATGTGGAAGCACGTTACAGTGCTAGATTATTTGAAGTTGCCGGCACCATGTTGAAAAACGCCATTGATGCAAAAAGTGCAAAATTAGACAAAAAACTAAAAATGATAGATCTCCAGTTGAAAAAACAGAAGTTAGACCAAGATGCCAACAACGCAGACGAAGGCATCAACCTCACAGGTGACGGTGTTATCATCACAGATCGAAACAGCTTGCTTGAAAAACTAAAGCAAATGAAATAAATACAATACTGGGATCATACTATGAAATCATTTAAAGATTATTTGACAGAAAACAAAAAGATTTACGAATTTAAGGTAAAAATTGTTGGAGATTGTCCAAAAG